>Ga0074045_10003195_pt1 | contig 14823 bp, 15 predicted proteins | sample BogForMeECP23OM2_FD_94442 | JGI IMG/M metagenome (GOLD analysis project Ga0074045, IMG submission 94442) | Bog forest soil microbial communities from Calvert Island, British Columbia, Canada - Bog Forest MetaG ECP23OM2 | ecosystem: Environmental > Terrestrial > Soil > Wetlands ...
AACGGCATCGCCTCGCACCTGATCGAGCGCGCCGCCGATGTCTGCTTGAAGGAGAAGCGTCCGCTGGTGTTGTGCGTGCGCGAAACTCCGCTCAACAAAATCCACATCCGAAACATGTTCCGTGCCGCCGACGCTGGGGCGACTGTTTTTCCCCTGATTCCGGCCTTCTACTACCAGCCCACAACGTTAGATGACATGGCGCGTGAGTTGGCCTATCGCGTCCTGGCCCACGCGGGGCTGCCCCAGGACGGCGCCTTCCGTTGGAAGGGCTGAGTCATCAAGGGCTTACGCAACTACATGTAAGAACTCTTCCACCTCAGGGAAGATCGGCTTAATTCAGGAGGAACTTGAAGTGTAGCCAGCCTGAAGTGACCATCCCAGATGCCTGCCGGACATGTACAAGAGAGGCTGAGTGTTGGGTTCTCTTTTCCCGAATGTTGCCCGGATTTCCAAAGCGACGATCCGGCTTGCTTAGCGTAGAATGCGGCAAATTCCCTGAGGGGTGGATTCGTGTTCGTAGGCGATAAGCGAGCGGAGTGTCGTTGGCGGGGATTTCTAGTGGTGTCGATCTGGACGGCGATGTCGATGCTGTTTGCAATCGCAGGTTATCCGGCGGACGATCGCAATCCGTTCGCGGGCGACGCTAAAGCCGCCAAGGCGGGCGAGTATGAATTCCGCATCAACTGTGCCCTTTGCCACGGTCTGGGAGCGCGCGGCGGCGGCCGCGGTCCCGACCTCACGAGGGCACAGAAAAAGCATGTTCATTCCGATGAAGAGATGTTTCAGGTGATCAGCAACGGGATTCCTGGGACCGTCATGCCCGCCAACGGAACCAACGGCCAGGGCGTGGGGATGACCGACGACGAGATCTGGCAGATCATTGCCTACATACGCAGCGTCGAGGTCAAATCGCCGGCCAAGCCCGCCGGCAACGCCGCTCATGGCAAAGAACTCTTCTATGGCGACGCGAATTGCTCGCTGTGCCACATGATCGAAGGAAAGGGTGGACGTTTAGGGCCGGAACTCACCGGCGTCGGCGGATCGCGGACCAGAGAAGCAATCATCGACTCGGTGCGCAATCCCAGCCGGCGTCTGGCTTGGGGCTTGACCGAGCCCACGAAAGAGTTTCCCCAGGAATACGAGACCATTACGGTTGTGACTGCGGACGGAAAAGAAATCAAAGGCGTGGCCCTGAACGAAGATAACTTCACGGTGCAGATGATGGACTCGAGTGAGCAGATTTACTTGCTTGAGAAAGACAAGCTGCGCTCCTTTACGAAAAGCCGCGAGTCGATGATGCCTGTCTACGGCTCGTCGTTGTTGAGCGACAAAGATCTTGACGACATTGTGGCTTATCTGACCCGCGTGGGGACGAAATGAGCCGCGGATTCCTAAGCAAGCAGATCTTCACAACCCTGTCGATGAGCATCCTTTTTTGCGCTCTTTGTGCGGCGTCCGCCCGAGCCCAGGTTACCTTCGCTCGCCTGCTGAACTCCGGGAAAGAGCCGCAAAACTGGCTGACCTATTCCGGAGATTACTCGGGACGCCGCTTTAGCCCGCTCGATCAAGTCAACTCCGGCAACGCGCATTCGTTGACTGCGAAATGGGTGTTCCAGACTGGAGCTACAGGCAAGCTCGAAACCACCCCGCTCGTGGCCGATGGCATTCTCTATGCCAGCGCGCAGGACGACCGGGCCTTTGCACTGGATGCGCGCACCGGCCGTCCGATCTGGCTCTACCAGCATCAGTTGCCGGGGGATATTCGTCCCTGCTGCGGGAGGGTGAATCGCGGCCTGGCAATTCTGGGCGACAAGGTTTTTTTCGGGACACTCGATGCCCACGTGATTGCGCTCGACACCAAGACGGGCAACGTAATTTGGGATGTCGTTGCCGCCGACTATCGCGTGGGCTACAGCTTCACGGTCGCGCCCCTGGCGGTGAAGAATCTGGTGGTGATCGGCGTTTCCGGCGGCGAGTACGGAGTGCGCGGCTTCATCGATGCCTACGACGCCGCGACCGGGGCTAGAAAGTGGCGGCTCAACACCGTGCCCGGACCAGGCGAACCCGGCAACGAAACGTGGGAGGGCGATTCGTGGAAGGTCGGCGGCGCGCCGGCGTGGAATACAGGAACATATGATGCTGCCACCAATCAGATTTTCTGGCCGACCGGAAATCCTGCACCCTCCAATCGCGGCGCGGGACGAGCTGGAGATAATCTCTACAGCAATTCCTTGCTGGCTCTCGATGCCGATACAGGAAAGATGAATTGGTATTTCCAATTCACTAAGCACGACGAACACGATTGGGACGCCACGCAGGTGCCGGTAATGATCGACTCCGGCGGCAAGCACTTAATCGCGCAAGCCAACCGCAACGGCTTTTTCTACGTGCTCGATCGCACAACCGGCAGATTGATTTCGGCGACTGCTTACGGCAAGACTACGTGGAGTGACACGAAGGACGCCGAAGGACGTCCCGTGGCCAAGAAAGAAGCATCCCCAACGCTCGAAGGGCACACGGTGTGCCCGGGAGCTTTGGGCACGACGAACTTTATGGCGCCGGCGTACGATCCGCAAACTGCGCTCTTCTATGTGACCTCGCGCGATCAATGCGACATCTTCAGCACGGCTCCGCAGCCCTACGAGGCGGGGCACGCGTATTACGGCAGCGCCTATTTTCCATCGGATGAAGCCGAGCCCTATCGCGGATTTCTGAAAGCCATCGATCCCGCGAACGGGCAAATCAAATGGACATTCGAGCACATATCGCCCACCTGGTCTGGCGTGCTCTCAACCGCGGGAGGTTTAGTATTCACCGGCGACGCCGAGGGCAACTTTATCGCTCTCGATGCCGCCACGGGCAAACCGCTGTGGCACTTCCAGATGGGAGGCGCAGTCTACGCCGCGCCCATCGCGTTCGCCGCTGACGGCAAAGAATACATCGCGATCGCCGCAGGCAGTGCAGTCTATGCCTTTGCATTGCCGTAAGTTTTACTAACAAAGTTTTACTAACAATCTTTGCTGACAAAGTGTTGTTCGATTGAGATTTCCTGAAGTCATAATTGAGCCCTCCAGATTTGATTCGGTGCTCCTCGAAGAGAAAGTCACCAACAAGAGATAAGTTCTCCAAGAAAATACAAACCGTTGACCGCCCCGTGACACGCGCTCAATCACCTGCGCGCTACTCTCCCTTTACACCGTGATTCAACGCACTCAGCCGAAACACGATGAAATGGAGAAAAATCTATGAAGAAACTCACGGAGGTACTGGAACGGCCCGCGAACCGGCGCTCGTTCCTCAAGAACAGCATGGTCGCCGGCGCAGTGGCGACCGTAGGAGCTGGCATCCTGGGCCGCGGGCTGCCCGCGTTCGCCCAGCAAGCCAGCGATGCACCGATTACCAACGGAGACATTGCAATTCTTCGCTTCCTCGCCGCAGCCGAGCTCATTGAGTCCGATCTTTGGATCCAGTATGCGGAGCTGGGCGGTATCGGCACGAATCCACCGATTGAAGTCGACCCGAACCAGCCGTTGAATCCCTACCAGGTAGCCCTGTCGAACCTTGATTCCGATGGCCCGCAATATATTGCCAGCAACACCCTGGATGAAGTAAGCCACGCAACCTTCATCAACGCTTTTCTCGAGTCCAAGGGTGCCGAGCCGGTCGACTTCAGCCAGTTCGTAACCCTGCCGGGAAGTACAGCCAAGGGGTCAACCGGCAACCTGCGGCTCACGAACCTGATGAATCTGAACGTGGATACCAGCTGGTTCGTTCGCTACCGCAGCACCACCAATCCTGATCTCGGCGCCACATTTTCTCAGGCGATTGCTCTCAATGGAGTTACCGCAATCCCCCGAAGCGATGCCGATTACGAGGGCAAATCCAATCCCAACTTTCCTGGCAACGATCACATTCAGGCGATCGCGAATGTGGCAGCCTTTCACTTCGGACAAATTGAGCAAGGTGGTACCAGCCTCTACGCAGCTCTGAGTCAAAAAGTGACGTCGCCGGAAGTGCTTGAGATCACCCTCGGCATCGGCGGAGACGAGATCGCTCACTTTCTGGAGTGGGTTGATTTCTCGGGCAACGGAGTACAGGCCCCGGTCGCGCCATTTACAGACGCCATCACCGGCCTGACCTTCCCCAATTTTTTCAACCCGCTCAACCCGCTGATTCAACCCAGCCTGATTTTTCCCGTTCCTTTCGAATTCAGGCCCAACCTTCCCCATGTATCGATGATTCGTCCAGTAACCGATAAATTTGCCGGCGCTGTGGCCGCAGTCAAAGGCCTCACCGCCAGCGGTCTTTTCTTCGGTCAGAGCCAGCAGTTCCTGAAAACGCTGCACGCTCTGGCGGTCGCGGCCGATTCTGCAGTCCGCGGTTAAGCTCGAACCAAGCGCTTTCGTGGATTGCTCTGTCGCGTTGTGGCGCCGTACCTCGAACCTGGGGCGCGGCGCCTGCTTTTCACCAACCGCTGATCGCTTTAATACGTCCGCTGAATACGTCTGCTAATAGAAGACGAGAGAATTGAGGAGCACGTTATGTTTGAAGGCTTATTTCAACCCATGCACCTAATGATCATCGCCGGGATCGCTTTGCTGGTCTTTGGTCCCAAGAAACTGCCCGAACTCGGAAAAGGTATGGGCGAGGGCATTCGCGGCTTCAAGGCCGCCATGCAGGGGAAGGAGGAAACGCCGGTTTTGAATACACCCACGCCAACTGCTCCGGAGGAAAGAGCGTGAGCCTGCCGGAGATGCTGTTTCTGGCGCTGCTGGGCTTGGTCATCTTTGGTCCGAAGAAGCTGGTTGCACTCGCCCAGGATGCCGGCAAGATGCTGGCTCGGCTGAAGAAAGTAAGCAGTGATTTCCAATCGCAACTGCAAGTGGAAATCTCTGCGACTCGGAGCGATCATTCCATGAAGCCGTTGCCGGTTGCGAACAGCAGCGACAAGTAAACGCCGGACCTAGACTAGGGCCGGCGTTCGGGGTCGATGGTCTGGTCGAGATAGATCCAGAGCACGCGGGCGAAAAGTGTGATCGTTGGAGCGAGAGGCAAGAACAAGACAACGGCCCAGATGGTAACTTTCGTGATCCACCATCCTGTGACGAGCCACAGCAGGGCGGCGAAGATCGTGACGATCACGAGCGCCATGCCGTAGCTGACGTACATCGCTCCCAAAAAATAGCCTGGCTCGCGGTCAAACTTGAGATCGCAGACCGGGCAGCGCTCGTGCATCTTGGGAAATCCGCGAAAGATTGAGTAGCGAAAAATGCCGCCCATGCGGCAGCGGGGACAGCGCTGCCGAAGAATACTGCCCACTGTCGAAGGCGTTACAGAGGTTTCCATCTTCCTTCCATCAGCCCGCCGCCGCCAACGCTAACACTTGGAGGGGAGTGTCACTTTCGACACACACTTTTGTACCTGTTGACGCACAGGGCGGCTCCGTACTAATCTGCGATTACACCGGAAAGGAGGTGGTCGAATGACAAGTTCTGATTGTAGTGGTAAATGTTGTGGGAGTCTAAGACCAGGTGAGGTGGCTGAGACTTAGAGCTGGTTGCTCTAAGCGGGGCTCTGGATGCGGGTTTTCGCAACCACGCGCCATGAGCTACAGCCCGCACACTAGCCGGTGATTACGGATGCAGGCATCGCGTAGGTCGCGCGAAGGTCCTGCGACCTTGGGCTTCGGCCCGGTCTTCGGTCCATGACCCGGGAGTTGCCGTGAGAGGCCACGTAGAGTGACCACCTCTTGGTCAATCCCAAACAGTCCACCGGACGGCCCGCAGGTTCGCAAGAGCCTGCGGGCTGTTTGTTTTTTCCGGCAATTACTGCTCCTCGACTTTTTATATGTTGACGGCCTCCCCAAGGTAGAAATGCCCGGAGATAACGGTGTTGGCCGGCCGTTGCTCTTTAGCGGGAGTTTGCCGAATGAAGCGGCTCGAAGTATCCTTGGCGGGTGCCATCTCTGGACGAGTCCCATCTTGACCGACAACACGAACGGCGCCGCCTTGCGGACACCTACGCTGGCATGAGCGATGGGGAGCTTCAGAAGCTGGCCCAGAGTGCGGAGTCGCTGACTGAACTAGCCTGGGACGCGCTCGAAGACGAAATGGAGCGCCGTCACCTGGAGTTTTCCGAAGAGCCAGTCGCTGAGCCGAGGCGAGAATTGCAAGTCAGGGAACTGGTGACTGTACGGCAGTTCCGCGATCTTCCCGAAGCTCTGCTGGCCAAGGGCAGTCTTGAATCCGCGGGCATCGAATGCTTCCTGGCCGATGAAAATCTGGTGCGGCTGGATTGGTTTATCTCGAATTTCATCGGCGGTATCAAACTCAAAGTCAGAGCGCCCGACGCAGCCACTGCCCAGAAGCTTCTCGACGAACCCATTCTCGAAGGGCTCTACGTGCAGGGCGTCGGACTCTATGAACAGCCGCGCTGTCCCAAATGCCAATCGCTCGATGTGAACTTCCAGGAGTTAGACCGCCCCATTGCCTACATGAGTGCCTTCCTGCGCCTGCCGCTGCCCGTGCAGCGTCCGGCCTGGCACTGCCAGGCTTGTGATGCAGAGTGGGAAGATGAGAGCGACGCTCGACCCCGGAGCGAGAATTCCTAAAGTCTCTTCGCTGGCTTTCCCGAGGCTACCCGACTTCGGTCACGCCTGGTTAATCCGGCTGACGATCATCGTGACAGCGCGTTGCGCCGACAAAGCCGCACCTTCCTGCCAGCCGATGATGTGGCTGCAGTGGTCGCCGGCAAAATAAATCCGGTCATCGGGAACAATCAACTCCCGGTAAGGCCCCTGAAAGTATGCCGCTTCTGACACCGGCGGATAATCAGGCCCGCGGGTTACCCATGATCCGAGGCTGTACGGCACCCTGCCCCAGCACATATACATCGGCTTCTCTAGTTCCTTGCTCTTGCCGGGATGCAGCTTTTCAACCGCCGTTCGCGAGGCTGCCAGCTTGGCCTCACTCGAAGGGAGCTTGCCGAAATCGCCAAAGTTTTCCATCGCGTAGCCTGAAATAATCACGCCGCGTTTCGACATCAGATTCGCGCTGGGGTACCAAACCTGTGGGATCGGTCCGCTGGTGAGAAACGAAATGCCGCCGTAAATCTCGTCGCCATCCTGCTCCCAGAAGCGCCGTGACTCCCAGGCAACTTTATAGGCGGAGTCGTAGATAACCTGTCCGATCACCTCTTTCACGCGTGGAGCAAAATCATTCGGGATTGTCCTGAGGATGGTCAGCGGTAGAGTACAAATGCAATACGGCGCTTCGACCGCCCGAATGGGGCCGGCTTCGCCCTCACGATAAAGCACGCGAACCCCGTTGCTTGTCTTTCTGATTTCCGTGATCGGAGAGTTATAGCGGACCACCGATCCCAGCGACCGGGCGAAGGCGTAGGGAATCCGGTCCATGCCGCCGATCGGCTGGAACATGGTGGCCTGCATGTCCAGCGCCTCTTCAAAAAGCATGGGTCCGCAGAACTTCGACCGCACCAAATCCAGGAGAACAAGCGGTTCTTCAGGGATTTCTACCTGGTCGCCCGCTCCCGGTAACTGCCGATCGCCGGAGCGCCGCGAGCCGTGGTACTTGTAGTCCGCTTTCAACGCGCCATAAGGTTTCAAAAAATCCAGCAATGCGGCGCGATCGTCCTGCGTGAGGGTCTGATCGAGCGCGCCCTGCTGCACAGACTTGGCCAGCAGTTCGGCTATCTGGCCGCGGCTGTCGTTGATCGCCTGACCCTGCCGGATGGGTTTACCGCCGAAGAAGTTATCGTTCTGCAGAAGAGTGCGGCGCGAGCTGTTGACCTCGACCTCGAGCTCCACTCCCAACTCGTTGCAGTAGCCGAGTATATTTCTGTGGATTGAGGGCAGCCGTGCAGGTCCGCAGTTAAAATAGTTTCCTTCATCGAACGTGCATTCCTGCGAGGTTCCATCGCTGAAGACTAGCTTCGATCCGCGGCGCAAAGTCCAGTTCCGCCCGCCAGGACGCTCACGCGCTTCCAGCACGGTGCAATCGAAGCCCGCGCGCCGCATCTCATAAGCGGAAACCAGCCCGGCGATTCCCGCGCCGAGTATGATCACTTTTGTTCCGCGTCCAGCCGTCGGAGGCAGCGGAAAATCTTTCTGCTGCTCGGTCTCGACCATGCCCAGCAGACCGAGCGAATGCATGGTCATGAAAGCGGCGCCGTAGCCACCGGACTGCGCAATTCTGGCGATGAACTCGCGTCGAGTGATGGTCATCCTTGCTTAGACTTCAAGACTGTCATCCTGAATGAAGTGAAGGCCCCCTTGTACCTATGAGCCGGCAACAGCCTTACAAGGTGCTGGACGCCCCGCGTCTTAGTCTTCACCCTTCAAGGATTCGAGTAAGGTACCACGCCCGGTGGAATGCCGAACCCAAAATTGCGAGTCACCGCGATTGATTTTCACCGATCGACGAGGATGACGTTATCCCGCAATGCACAAAAACGCCCTCTGCCGTTATCATTGCCTTCATGCCTAACAAAATCCGCTGGGGAGTTCTTAGCACCGCCGCCATCGGCGTAAAGAAAGTTATTCCTGCGATGCAGCAGGGAGAGTACTCCACCGTCACCGCCATTGCTTCCCGTGACTTGGCGAAGGCGCAGCAGGCCGCGAAGTCTCTGGACATTCCTACCGCCTACGGCTCCTACGAGGAACTTCTCGCCGATCCCGACATCGACGCCATCTACAACCCTCTTCCCAACCAGCTTCACATTCCCTGGACGGCGAAGGCCGCCGAAGCCGGTAAACATGTACTGTGCGAGAAGCCGTTCAGCATGACCGTTGCGGAAGCTAAATCTCTGCTCGCGGTCCGCAAACGCACCGGCGTTAAAATCGGCGAAGCTTTCATGATCCGCAGCTTTCCGCAATGGCTGCGCCTGCGCGAGTTGCTTAATCAAGGCCGCATCGGAGAACTTCGATCCGTTGTAGGCGTCTTCAGCTATTTCAATGTCGACCCAACCAACATTCGCAACCTGGTGGACGCCGGCGGTGGCGCGCTCATGGATATCGGCTGTTATTTGATTCACGCCTCGCGCTACGGCTTCGCCGCCGAGCCCACGCAGGTGGTCTCGCGGCTCGAGCGCGATCCCCAGATGCACACCGACCGGCTCACCTCGGCGCTTCTCGATTTTCCCGCCGGCCAGGCCATCTTCACGTGTAGCACGCAGCTGGTTCCCTACCAGCGCGTCCATTTCCTGGGCACGCGCGGACGCATCGAGATCGAAATTCCTTTCAACGCGCCCATCGAGCGCCCCACGCGTGTCTTCATCGACGACGGAGGCGACCTGCTCGGCAAAACCATCTCTACGGAAACATTTCCGACGGCGAATCAATACATCATGCAGGGCGATGACTTCTCCAAAGCAATTCTGGACAACACCGAGGTTCCCGTCCCACTGGAAGACGCAATCAAGAATATGGCTGTGATCGAGGCTGTCTTCAAGTCGGCCGAGTCGGGCCGCTGGGAGAGACCCGAGCGATAGCGAGCACGCGACAGTGAAAGATTCTGCATCTTGATTCCGATCCGCGAAACTGAAATCCTCCACACAGCGCGAAGTGTTCAGCGACCTTCGACCACGCTCCAACCCCAGGAGAAATCCATGCGCAACGCAAAGTCTTCCCCAGCACCGATCTTCGTATCGATAGTTACGGTCCTACTTCTCGCAGCATCTTCGCTCGCCGCCGCTCAAACCGAAAAAATGTTGCACGTTTTCAAAGGGGCCAGCATTCCCAACGGAAGCGGCTACCCCAACGGTGGGTTGATTGCCGGCGCTGCGGGCAATCTCTGGGGCACAACCGCGGCCACGGGCAACTCCTGCAGCGGGGGCGCCTGCGGAACAGTATTTGAATTATCTCCCACGGGAACCGGCGGCTATATCCAGACCGTGCTGCACTCCTTTAGCATGAGCGGCACGCAACCGTGGAATCCTCAGGCCGGGTTGGCCATGGATGCCGGCGGAAATCTTTACGGCACAACCTACGCCGGTGGGCTTCTGGGCGCAGGCACGGTATTTAAACTCACCTACGCCGCAGGCGCGTGGACTGGGAACGTCCTACATAGTTTCGGTGGCCCCGACGATGGTGCGCAGCCGGTGGCAGCCGTAACGCTTGACGCTGCAGGCAATGTCTATGGCACCACGCAGACTGGAGGCCGTTACGGGGAGGGAGTGGTGTTCGGGCTCAGTCCAAACCCGAGCGGTGGCTGGAGTGAGAAGGTACTGCACGCTTTCAAGAATGTTGACGGAGCGAGTCCACGTGGCGCCCTGATTTTGGACTCCGCGGGCAATCTCTACGGCACCACGCAAGGTGGCGGCGCTAACGGTGAGGGAGCAGCCTTCGAACTCTCGCCTTCGTTAACGGGCCCATGGACGGAGACAGTGATCTACAGCTTCGCCTCAGCGCCCGGGCCACAGCTGACCATGGATGGCGCCGGAACCCTCTACGGCACCACCAGCGAATTCGGAAGCGAAAACGCGGGATTCGTCTTCGAGTTGACTCCGTCGGCTGGTAGCTGGAGCGAGCAAGTGATTTACAACTTTTGTTCGGAGGCCCACTGTGCTGGCGGCTTTGGTTCGAGCGGCGTAGTCATCGATCCCGCCGGCAATCTCTACGGCACGACTGCGGGCGGCGCCGCGTATGCCGAAGGAGCCGCGTACGAACTATCGCCGCCCGCTGCTGGGGGAAGCATCTGGACTCACACCGTCCTCCATGCCTTCGGCAACGGCACCGACGGCGCTCAACCTACGGGAACGCTTCTCTACAATACCGGCGAACTTTTCGGCGCGACTCTGTACGGCGGCAAGTACGGCTTCGGCACCGTGTTTCAGATCACGCCGTAATTTGAGGGGGTTCGGGAAGGGCACGACTTCTTCGTCGCGCCGCAAGTTGATAAAAAATATACCCGCGCTTCAGCGGCTAAGGATACCCTTCCCCCCGGTACGATTCTTCCCGCGGCCTGTTCATGTCTGGACCGGTTTCTGTTTCGGCGAAAACAGCTTTTTGTAGTAAGTCGTCCAGATGGCGATCGCGGGCGCGCCGATGATGGTCGGCCAGAGCCACACCCACCACGCCGCGCCGAACCAGCGCGAAAGATTTACCGCCGAGAAAGCCGTCAAAGCCGCGATGTAGCTGCCCATCATCCCCTGCATGTGGTCGAACCACCAGAACATTTTTTCGGCGGGCGGCTTGAGAAACTCTGCAATCGAACCCTGTCCCATGCGCATCCCGATAATTCCGAAGACGACGGAAACAATGCTGACGTCATGCCCAGCAACCTGAATCACGCCCACGCCCATCAACTGCGGTTTTAGAAAGCCCATGAGGAGCAGCAAGAAACTCGATAGGATCGTGATCACCGCAGCCACCCAGTCCACAGCCTTGGGCCGCGCTCCCCGGTACATATCCTTCAGAGAAAGGATCCGATAGCCCGCGAAGGCGGAGTAGAAACTGAACACCGCGACCATCGCAAGAAAGAAAATCGGCAGCGCGAATGACAGTATCAGAGCCGTGACCGCGACTCCCGCCATCGCCCAGAAGTAGATCTTGCCCCATCGCCGATGCGTCTTGCCCCCCTTAGCGGTTGCCAAGGCTACGGGAGCGCACACAAACGCCACTCCGCCGCAGGCTATATGGAGCGCCAGCATGCTTCGCAGGTAAGTTGGCCAATCAGAGTGCATCGCGTTTGCTCCGACGACCAGTGTATGTCACGAGTCGGCTTGCGATGAAACGGGCAGAAGCCCTACTTGATGCGGTTGCTGACTCTCGCAAATGAACGAAGAGCTTTTGATGTCAGATCGTCAGTTCTCTTCGCTCCGATGGTAAGTCGGAGTAGCTGATACGCTACGAATACGCAGACCAAGATTGCCCAAACGTATTCACGTAAGGACGCATGCAAGTTTAGCCGTTTCGCGAATCTTGGCAAGTGAACGTCGTATTTGATGGAGAGGAACATTCCACCCAGCGTTACGGCGACGATTGAGAGGCCTGTTACAAAGAGCTTCAATTGGTCGTGTCGCGGCCGCAAGCCAGCGAGCCGGATCATCACTACAAGATAGTGGTCCTCTCGGCTAAGAAGTCGCATACCGGCCCACCATTTGTGGTACGTTTGAGCGTTGCCTTTACAAGCGTGTTTATAGGCTGCGCGAATCAGCTTAGAGATTTTCCTCTCGTACTGATCCTGGTCGTACTCGGCGTCAAACTCAGCGGAAACCGTGGCTATGTCGGGAAGAGTCCAGTCCACTTCCGAAAAATAGAGCATCTTGCGCTCGACTTCAGAGAGGACGACGTTTTCGCGCTGCGCCTCGAGGACGATCTCGGAGACAAGGAATTCTTTTGCTTCGCGCGCGCTTTTCATAGACATCGATAATCGCGCAGATTCTACTCCTTGGTCCCCAGCTTGTCGAAGCCCTTGCGAATAACATCCAGCGTATCCTCGGCCAGTTTCAGCCCCGCCAGTTCTTCGCGCCGAAACCACCGCACTTCCGCTGCATCGCTGGCCGCGGTCAATTCTCCCGCAACCCGGCGGCACAGAAAGTCAATCAAAACGTAGTGATATTGAACGCGCTTCTCCGGATTGCGAAGAACGCGGTCGTAGACGCCGAGCAGTTCGCCGGGTTCGACGGTGAGTCCAGTCTCCTCGCAGGCCTCGCGAATGGCGGCCTCGCGCACCAGTTCGCCGACTTCCAGCACGCCGCCGGGGATCGACCACTCGGCCTGCAGCGGGGGATGAAGCCGCTTCACCAGAACCACGCGAGCGTCCTCAATAATGATGGCACCCACGCCCACCAGCGGCGCCTCCGGAAATTCGCGTCTCATCGTGGAAGGATTCTAAAGGAAAGATGTACCCTGCGCTCCTCAGTGCCCCCAGTGGTTAAAGATTTTGATCTTGCCGGTGTGGTTAAATAGTCTCCGCCATGGCTCTCGAAGAATACAAACGCAAACGCAAATTCGAGCAGACCCCTGAGCCTCCGCCGAAGGTCGAGACCAAGCCCGGCCACCGCTTCGTGGTGCAAAAGCACGACGCCACCCGCCTGCACTATGACTTCCGCCTGGAAATGGAGGGCGTCCTCAAATCGTGGGCCGTGCCCAAGGGGCCGTCGCTCGACCCGGCAGACAAACGTCTGGCCATGCAGGTCGAAGATCATCCGGTCTCTTACTTTGACTTCGAGGGCATCATTCCGGAAAACAACTACGGCGCGGGCACGGTCATGGTTTGGGATGTGGGCACCTGGCAGCCGCTCTCTCCACTTCCAGTGAACGGGAAATATGTGCCGGGCACCGAGGCCGAAGCCGCCGCAATGCTGGCCAAGGGCGACCTGAAATTTCGCCTCAACGGCAAAAAACTAAAAGGCGACTTCGCGATAGTAAAGATAAAAGGCCGGCGGCCCGGGAGCAAAGGCAACGAATGGCTGCTGATTAAGAAGCATGACGACTACGCGGTCGAGGGGTACGACATCGACGCCTACGACGAGTCCGTCCTGAGCAAGCGCAGTCTTGCCGAAATCGCCGGAGACTCCGGATCGAAGGAGTGGGTGAGCCGTCCCTCTGCCGGCCGCGGCAAGGTAAAGGCCGCATGGCTCGCCGACGCTGTCGCGAAACTCGATCAGAAAAATCTTGCCAAGAAGAAGACGGGTAAAAAAAAAGCAAAGACTTAAACACAGAGGGCACAGAGGAACAGAGGGTAATTCAAACTAAGAACTACCCTGTGTCTTCTGTGCCCATTGCGTTAAAAGCACTTCCCGACCCCGTCAAACGCCCCATGCCAACGGAAATCCATCCCATGCTGGCAACATCGGTCGACGAGCCTTTCGACGGCCCGGACTGGTTCTTCGAAATCAAATGGGATGGCTACCGCGCCGTGGCCTTCATCGACAACGGCAAGGTACGGTTGGTTTCGAGGAATCAAAATGACCTGACGCCGCGCTATCCCGAACTGAAAGACTTGCCACAATTCGTCCAGGCGAAAACCGCAATCCTCGACGGCGAAGTGGTCGCGCTCGACGACCAGGGCCGCGCCTCCTTCAGTTTGATGCAGCAGCGAACCGGATTCCGGCCCGGCGGCCGCCGCGCAGCCACCAATGCTGATGTGCCGGTCCTGTATTACGCATTCGATCTGCTCTACCTCGATGGCTACGACTGGCGCCGGGTGCCGCTCGAAGATCGCAAGAAAAAACTGGCTGAGATTTTGCTTCCGGCCGATTCGTTGCGCTACTCCGATCACTCTGAGAAGCAAGGCAGGGCGTTATTCGAAATAGCAAAACAGAGAGGACTGGAGGGCATACTCGCCAAGAAACGCGACAGCATCTACCAGGAGCGCCGCAGCAGCGAATGGCTGAAAGTAAAAATCCGCCGCAACCTGGAGTGTGTGATCGGTGGCTACACCGAACCGGAAGGCAGCCGCGCCCACTTCGGATCGATCGTCCTCGGACTCTACGACAAGCAGACCCGTCTGATCCACGTAGGACAGGCGGGCAGCGGCTTTAACCAGAAGTCGCTCGAAGAGATCTGGAAGCTGCTGAAGAAGCGCGAGACCAGGCAAAAGCCCTTCTACGGGGAGGTCGAAGCGCTGCGAAAAGTCTCGTGGGTGAAGCCGGAATTGGTGGCCGCTATCGAATACGCCGAATGGACCGAAGGCGCCACCGGCGGCAGCGGCCCCAAACTCCGCGCCCCGGTCTTCCTCGGCCTGCGCGACGACAAAGATCCCAAAGACTGCCGCCTCGACGAAGGCGAACAACTGAGAACTGAGAACTGAGAACTGAGAACTGAGAACTGAGAACTGAGAACTGAGAACTGAGAACTGA
>Ga0074045_10003197_pt1 | contig 14820 bp, 16 predicted proteins | sample BogForMeECP23OM2_FD_94442 | JGI IMG/M metagenome (GOLD analysis project Ga0074045, IMG submission 94442) | Bog forest soil microbial communities from Calvert Island, British Columbia, Canada - Bog Forest MetaG ECP23OM2 | ecosystem: Environmental > Terrestrial > Soil > Wetlands ...
ACTATCGGAGCTTTGCCGACGTCATCGAACAGCTGCCACGGTTTATCGACGAAGTTTATAACACCCGTCGCCTGCACTCAGCGCTCGGCCATCTGCCGCCCGTGCAATTCGAAGAAAAATGGAACTCGGCCTACGCGTGCACCGCTCGGCCTGCCCCCGGCGTGCTGGCCAGCGCGCCGCACACCGCCTTCTCTAGCTGGATCCGCCGGCTGGGTCGATTTTCCGCGAAGGTATTCCGACGGACCGCAGGGGAACATTGATCCGGCTTTCTCTTTGGCGAAGGCTAAAGCGCCGAAGGATAAGTCCGGCGGTGGCGAAGGCAGCCAAGAGTCCCGCCACCATACAATCGAGGAGAGTCCTGGGGCTATATTTCTTATCTGGCGCCGCTGGTGGATCCAGGACCCGGAACGCAAAGTCTGCTTCAACCTCGGCAATTTTCTTGCGCTCTACCTGTTTCGCTTCGAGACTGTAAAGCTCGGAACGCATCAACGGGTCCGACGTACTAAGCGCTTCTTCGCGGAGCGAAGCTATAGCCGCCGCCGCATCACGGATTGAGCGTGCGCGCAGTAAATCACGCAGGTCGTCGATATAGTAACCAAGAATTTGCTCAGCTTCCTTGGGGCTGCTCGCGGTGAAAGCAAGCTGCATGTTTCCAGTGCTGTGAGAATAACCGCAATCGAACCGGTCCAGCAGGATACCATAGGCCCGCCAATCCCGATTCGTCGAATTCGTCGGGAAGAAGTAATACACAATGCGCTGAAGCCAGGAAGCTTCGAACAACTCCGCCGCAAGCTGATGTCGTTTCCACAAAGCGTTATTGAAACTGAAACCACCCACAATCGCGGTGTATTCATCTGCATCATTTGAGCCTGTGCCCAGCGTGGCGGCCAAGCCGCCCATCTCGCCGACCGCGCCACCGCCGAGTCCCCCGAGAGACCCGGTGATTCTACCTTCAACGACGGAGGTGGAGATCGGGCGAAGGATTGCCGTCGAGTGGTACCATCTGGTCGCCAAAAAGTGGTCATATAGCGCGGTCGCGAGAGCCACAACAAAGACGATCTCCGCGATCAGTCGCCATTCATCTCTAAGCTCGCCCACGTATAGCGTGAGGTCGACGTAGACGTCCGCTTGGCGTATTGGTGATGATTGATTAGAGGATTCCATGTTCCTCAGCCACTTTTCCCAAAGCGCAAATTAGCTCGGAGTAAGCCATTAAATTCGCGAGGCCACCGAACATCTCAATCTTCCCCCCACAGTCCTGTGTATCACAGGCACAGATCCGACCGCCACATCCTGACAGAAGGGCAGCAACGCTTCCACCCTTGATCGCGCGTTCAGCACTTTGCGGGATGACACGAGTCGAGCCGGAAGGCCGCAACCTCTGAAGAACCTGATCCACAAAGGCGCGACGGAGACGGGTCGTACTCACAGCCTGCGAGCAGTGTGTAATCCGTCGGCTCCTACGGCAACTCCCTACGCATGTCAGCGCACGGTTAACGAGACCATTTGACCGTTCGCTTAACTTGCGAATCAAAGTTCTGGAGACCACAAAATCGAGTTGCTGTTGATTTTGGAACGAGCCTCAAATAAAGTCGTTCGATGAACAGTCGATCTCTCTCGGTGTGGGATCGACCGACGTCATCAGCTCACTCCGAAAAGTCGAGGATTCGTTCGAGACCTGCATTAGGACGCCGCTGGCTAATGGTGGTCGGGTGAACGTCTATCGCGTATGATGGCTTGCAACAATGCGCGGACGTTAGGCGTATGGAGACTACCAACTTGATGAAAGGGCCTCAAAAGCATTTACTCGCGGTTCGATCCTAACGTCCTCAACAACCTGCGAAGGTACGCGGATGACAGCAAGTAGGTTACGACGCGCAGTTCGCAATTATTTCCTACAGAAAGGGTGGCCACCGCTTGAGGGTATTCCCGTTGTCGATCTCGCGCACTTGAACGCCATTATGATGAAGAGGCGGAAATGAAGCAGGCGCGAGCTGATGCTGGTTATCGATTTCCAGACAGCGGCGGATGGCGTCTTCGAGTTTGCGAGTATTGCGGTTGGCGTCGCGCCACAACTGGTTTTGGGTCGGCGCCGCAAACCAGCGGTCGACCAGCTTGAGCCACGAGCGCCGGTCGATGTGAACTGCAGGTGGGAGCGCGGATGACGCAAGAGCCAGCGCTGGATCGCCTGAGTCTCGCCCCCGCGCGGCATGGTGTCGCCGATGGTCCGGAGCAACTTTGCGGAGCTCGCGGGCCCGCTGCCGCTGATGCAACGCCCCGATCAGGATGCCGGCTTTGAAATCGACCGCCGCGAAGAGGTTGGTGGTGCCTGAACGCAGGCAATTTGGGGTCCTGGGTCAGCTTGGCCGGGCCTCATCGGCAGCGACAGCACCGGTCAGCTGCGAACGAGCGCCTGAATCTGCGCCTTTTCGTCCACGCACAAGACCAGCGCGCGCTCCGGCAGGTTGCGGTATAGCCCCACAATCTCGCGCAACTTCTCGATGAACGGGGTTCTTTGGAAAGTTTGAAACCCTCGATCCGATGGAGTCGCAACGCAAATTCCCACTAGATCCGGCTCACTATGCTTTTCACTCCCGTGGGTGGCGTCCGTCGGTACGCTCTCCTAGGTAGCCGCAACACCCGCTCAACCTGGGCGTCGCCCTCCTTGGTGCGTCTCGCCCGGCCGCGGTTTCATCGAGCAAACCGTCGAGCCGCCGTTCCAGAAACCGCGCGCGCCATTTGCCCACCGTCTGGTGGGCGACGCCGAACAGCGGCGCGACCACGATATTGAGACCGCCGCTCGCGCACTCGAATTTAATGCGAGCCTGTTTGGCCAAGGCATGCGTGCTCTTCGTGCACCACTCCCAACGTCTCCCGCTCGTTCCTGGCCAAGCTCTCCGAATCTGGCTGTTCCTCGGTTGCCCCATCAAAAAGTCGGAAGCGCAAAGTGGCTCAACGAACAGGCCATCGTATCTCCGGAACATTCTGTCCTTTAACGTGTTTCTGATCATCAGACGCGCGCTGGCGGGCCTGCTTTCGATATTGACGCAGATTCTGCCGTTGCGCATGATGTCAGCGGTAAAAAAGGGGAACTTCGATTAGCGCCGGAAGGAGCCTACCTTGGCTAGATTAGCACTACCACTATACGCAATATATCACAAACGTATTGGCGGGACCGAATCAGCTATTTATAATCTGATAAAGGGTCTGAGCCTAATTTCTGAAACGGCCATCGACTTATATTACTCTGACACAAAACGACTGGCGCCAGACTTCCTTAAATGGGCAGATACCACGCGGAACGTCCGCCAAATTATCACCCGGCCGCTCGGATCGTCTAAGAATATTCGATTCCTTGAGGAAATAAAATTTAGCTTTCTCCACGGCGATGCGGATCTATTTTTGTATCCGAATTATTTCTGTCCACCGACGCATAGGAGAGATGATGCGAAGTTAGCAACGGTGCTCTATGACATTCAGTACAAATCATTCCCGCAATATCACTCTAGAATGCGCCGAATGTGGCTAAATTTCTATCTTAAGACATTATTCAATACCGCAGACTATATCTATATTCTCTCCGAATTTGAACGCCAAAATATTTTGAAGTATTTTGGCCGTCGAGCCGCTGACAAATGCGTTGTAACCTACGTGGCGATCGAGTGGTCGCGTTTGGAAGGTAATTTGAACGGCAAAGCACGGCAGGGCCATTCTCCTTATATCCTTTCTGTCTGCCATCAATTTCCACACAAAAACATACCAACGTTGCTTAAGGCCTTCGATAAGCTTTCGCATAAAAATGAGGATATTGATCTTGTCTTAGTTGGAAAGGCAAGTGAGGACAATATCCTTTTCGTTCAAAAAAACCTGTCCGAATCTGCGGCCAGACGTGTTCACTTTACCGGTTTTGTCTCTGATGCCGAACTCGGTGATTGGTATAGAAATGCTTTAATCTTTGTTTCACCATCACTCTATGAAGGATTTGGCATGCCACCAGTCGAAGCCATGGGACTAGGCATTAAAACAATTGTGAGTTATGCAGGCTCGATGCCGGAAATTACACTTCACAAGGCGGAATATGTTATGAATCCGCTTGATGTTCGTGAATGGGTCGGGGCCATAGAGAAGAATATCGCAAGCCCAAAGCTCTCGTACGATATCGCATCCGAAATCCGTGCGCGATATGACATGCTATCTGTTGCAGAGAGATATTTGGATCCGCTTCAAAGATAAGACTAAGCAGAGGTTCCTCATACAAGGAGCCAGCGCGACGCGCGGAGCATTTTCAGGCGTCGGAGTCGTTCCTTTCGATAAGTTCGAGGCGTTGCTGCTCGAATTCACTCCAAGCAGCCAATGCCAACCCGGCGAGTCCACAAAACAAAATGCCGACGAAGCCAAATGCAATCAATAACCACACAGTTGTTCCACGTCGTCCACGTACTGCTCGATGCCCAGTGGCCGCGCTCAGCAGCGCTGCGATTTCCACCGACTTAGCGACAGCCAGTGCTCGACTTTTTCGCAAGCCCACCTCGGATCGCGCGCAATCCGCTGGGCCCTGCGCCACGATCGCGCCGCGCTACCATCTCTCGCGAAGCGCAACACGCACTCCGCGTGGCGTGGCCCGGTTCGGCTGGATGTTTACCTTCGCCGCCGCGCCTACAATTTGGTGCGGATGCGCACCCTGACCGTGGTTACTCCTTAAACCGAGGCGCGGAGCTGGGCGCCGCAGACCCACACGACCCGCACCCGTGCTGAAACTCAACTGATAACGGATCATTGAAACAAAGAAAATCGTGACTACCTCGCACTGTTCTGCAGTCTGCTAGTCCTTGCTCACCTCCAATCCAAAAGAACGTCGCCAGACACGCATCGCAATCCCCTCCATGATCCTACGAAACTCAGTATCAATAAACCAGTAGGAACCCAACAAAAACACCGCCGAACTGATGAAATATGCCACGATGAGGCCGATCGTCTCATACCTAATGCTACTATGTACAATAAGCAACCAAGCTCCGCCGTAGGCTATTGCGCCGGTCGCCGTTATTTCCCCGACGTGCACTAGCCAATCTCGGGTGGGAAGCTCGAGACATTCGGTGCAAAATCTCGGAATACCATATGCGTAGGCGCTGACGTGGTATAAAATCCAGGAAAAGCCCGCACCCCGTAGGCCAAACCGATAAACCAGCCACACCGCGGGCAATGTCGTAGTTATCAGCGCTACCAAGTTCATTTTGACGGCAATCTCCGGCTTTCCGACAGCGAGGGAAAAGAAATAGGGCATGTTAAGGGTCCCGTTCATGTATGTTCCTACACATAGAAAGAGAATAGGCACAACGAGCTCATGAGCGACTGCTGGACTAAGCAAGTGACTGAACAAAGACGGCGTTGCGACTACTATCGCAGCAAACAGCGGAATCGTTCCTACACAAATAAGATCGTGAAGTTTCCGATATTGAGCTAGCGCTGCCTTGTGTCCGCCTGTCTCGAATGACGCCGAGAGCGTCGGAAAGGCTGCTAGCGAGACTGCGGAAGTGATAGTTGAGGCTTTCGAGACCATCAGTGAGGCGGACCCATAAGCGCCCAACTGACCGACCGTGAGGATCTTGCTCACGATCACTTTGTCTGACTGCATATGAACCATGCCCAGGGCCGACACCGCTGCCATGTGACCGGAGAAAGTCAAATTGCGCCGGACTACGTATATTGAAAATCCCGGAAGAACCGCGCTCCAAGAAAGCAATTGAGCGGCGACGATCATATAGATCGCGCTCCAGAATACGAAACCAAAGGCTTGCCAATAGACCATAGTCATCAGACTGCCGCCCCACAAAAGAATAACGACTGTACCGACTTGCTGCAGGCCGTAGACCACGACGTCGACGATGTTGTTGAGTTCCATCCGCTCGACTCCCCGACAAACACTGACATAGAGAGCGCGCGGCAGATTCAGGAGGCATGCGGCGCCAAGCACCCTAATGGTCGAGATCGCTGAAGCATGTGTCATCGTGTGCAAGTTAATCCAATGAGCGACCAGCCAAGGTGCAAGTTGGTATAGCAGCAGCGCCAGACATGCGTAGGCCATCCAGTAGATCAGTGAGGCGGTTCGCAGGAGATCGCGGACATAATCCGGTTTGTCGCGAAAGCTAACCGCTATCTCTCTCACCGTAGTGGAGCAGATTCCCATTTCGAGCGACGAGCAAAGTACTGTATTGAGCGTCAAGACAAAGTAGATGACTCCCAATGCATCTTCGCCGAGTTGCCGGAAGATCGAACGCACGGCGATCATCCCGAGTAGCAGAACCAAGCCTTGGCCGGCTCCATTGTAAAGAATGTTTTTGGTAAGTCGGGACATCAGCTCCCTATGCGACACCTTAACAAGAAACGCCGAGAACATCGATCCCTTCGCCAAGTACGCCAACCCAGCGCCCAACACTCTCAGGTGTTACTGTACCAATTCGACCGGAATCCCGCCCTCGCGCAGTATTGACTCATTCTCGTCGTGGTAGTTTGGATTCATCAAGATCGCGGTCGACACGCCGCGCCATACTAGATCACGGTAACCGACGATCGGATGCCCCGTTCCGGCGACGAAGCCGCCTTGCTTCTTAGGATTCAGATCGACGAGGCAATCGATAAGCTCGGCCTGCGGATCGATAAGGTTTACAAATGTCACTCCTTTCGCCCCGGCGCCCCATACCGCCACTTTGCCGGACCTTCGCAACCGCTTTACTTTCTCGGTCCAACTGGCCACTATGCTCGCTTCAGCGGCGGAGTACTCGGCGGCTAGCCGCAACAGGTCCCCCGCAATTCTTCTAGGTTCTCTTCGATGCGGACCGGCGACGCCCTCAAGCAACAAGTATTGTCCACCGAACACGTGTTCTATATTCTCAACTGTGAAGCCTGCCGACTCAAACGCAGCACTAAGAGAGTCTGGACTAAATAGACAACAATGCTCATAGAATAGATCCCAGATTACCTGGTTACGAAAGATCCATTCGACGCATGGCGTTTCAACAAAGATCCTGGCGTTTGTCGAATTTGCGAGCGCTCTTCTTAGAAGCACCAGGAGTTCCACCGGTTGCGGCACGTGCTCGATTAGGTGTCGACATACGGCCACGTCGGCCCTGACGCGGGTGCAAGTTTCGTCGTAAACGCGATTTTCGAACTGCAGACGTCCGCCTAGGGCAGTTGTTGGGCCCCGATAGCTGGGATCGAAGCCATAGCCAATATTTCCACGCGACTCGTCGCTCAGAAGTTCCTTTAGAAAGGCGCCATTGCCACACCCGATTTCGATTATGCTTGCGCCGCGAAGGTCTCTCTTGACGACCACGCGTTCGGCGACCTCTTTGACGTGAGCACTAAACGTCGGCGACCACGTTTGGTCGTTGTCATACTCCGCACCATAGAGAAGTTTTCCAGGCTCGAAAGCCAAATTCATAACGAACCCGCATTCGACGCACATTACCAGCGAGAGGTCTCCTCGCGAAATCGCCCTCGCCGTCTGCGCATGCCGCATTACTAGATTTTGATGAACGGGGACGCTGCAACGCTCAAGGATAGACCTGAGTTCCGCTGATCCGCAGATTTGGCAATGTTTTCCTTTGGAGTTTCTTGTGTTCAATGAATTCTCCCAAGACTCACACGTGCTTCAAACGTCGAAGATATGCTCCTGGCCAATATGTAATGTTTTCGCCGAGCTGGCTTTCGTCAAAAATGCGCCGTGGTTGCTCCACGACGAACTCCGGGTGCCGCGCGACGAAGTCGCTCACCGCCGCGCAAGGATTGTTCTCTTTCCACTCACGCTTTCCCATCGGCGTATCGAATAGATCCTTCATCACCCCATCTGTCGCAACGATATACGATTCCTCGCTGACGAAAGGCGATAATAGATCCAGTTCGCGAACCACGTGCTCCCGCGTATGAGAGGAATCCAGTATTACCATCACCTTGTCAGACGGTTTAATAAGTGAACGCAACGAATCCAAAACTGTTGGGCATGTCGAACTTCCTTCGAGCATCGTGATCCGATTGGCGAGCAGATGTTCCTCTACAGCGCTGCGAGTGCGAGGGCGAATGTCTACATCTACACCGATGACCCGACCGTTACCGAGAAGGCTAAGTAAGCTGGCATAGTAAATGAGCGAGCCTCCATGGGCGATGCCAGTTTCTACGATGACATCTGGCTTCGATAACCAAATTGTCTCTTGAATACGTATCATATCCTCCGGCAGTTGGATGATGGGCCGTCCGAGCCAAGAAAAGGTGTAACTATATTTCTCGTTCCATCCAACCTTGAGCCAGATCGCCGACAGTATATGAAAGGACTTCGTTGAGTACAGCGAGATCTTGCCAGAACCACCGTCGTCCCCTAGAATCTCCAGCGTTCCTTCTCCCGTGTCGACATTCAGCTTCATATTGTACCCTTTGAAAAACTCTCGCCCTTCGAGTTGATCGTGCGGGCAAGGCCCCGCTCAACGCGAGCATTATGGTCGCCAGCTAGCCCCGTCGTTAAGATGCCGGACGTCGGCAACGACGTAGTCTTCCGCATTGAAACCGCCCCCAGCCACCTCACGCTGATCGAGACATTCCCGGCCTTGACCTAATAGAGTAATAATCGTGAGATTGGCAATCCAACTCTTCTCCTCCGATATTTCCCAAACTTGTGGGAGACTGCAGCACGGCGGGTATGTGAAGGAACCGCATCTTACGTTGACGGTCAAGCGTTGCCGAATTCTACGGCGTCACATCGTCTCTGCAGATACCTGACGTTTATCATATTCTGCGCACGTAATCACGGAGACGTCTCTGCGTCTCCCGGTGTTGGCGAAATTGAATTCCGCGGTTGCCCTGCACCAATTTTTAATTCTCGCTCACGCTCCAGTGCTTGCGGTGCGTAGTTGTCTATGCGGACTGGCTCAAATGGCCGGTGCGGGCTACACTGGTTACGAACTGTATTGGATGCCGTGCGATGGTGTACTTTACAACCCTTCTCGGCAGCGCTCTCAGCCGGTGTCGCCCAATGAAGCCTGAGCCGTCGGCGACCAGAACGCGATCTATCATTAGAAATCGCTGTGATTTCTATCGCGATCCGACATGATTGGATCGCTGATTGGCCAGCGGATCCCGAATGCAGGATCGTTCCATCGAACCCCGCGTTCGCTCTCGGGCGCATAGAATTCAGACATCTGGTAAAATACTTCGCTGTCGTCTTCCAAAGTTTGAAATCCGTGGGCGAACCCCTCAGGGATATAGAGCATCCGACGATTCACAGCACTCAGCGTAATCGCGGTCCACTGCCTGAACGTCGTCAATCCAGGCCGCAAATCAACGATCACATCGTAGATAGCGCCGCTCGTGCATCGAATTAGTTTAGCCTCTTCCTGCGGCTTGGCTTGGTAATGCAGACCGCGCAGCGTACCGCGTTTGCGATTGAACGAAATATTGCACTGAGCCGTATACGGATTGAGGCCACGCGCTTCGAATTCGCGCCGGCAGAACGTCAGCGAGAAAGACTCCCGTTCGTCAGCGCTCCTTTCTGGATCGACGATGAAGGCGCCCTTAAGCCTGGTTTCCTCGAAGCGCACGGACCTTCAGTTAATGCTCAGGATATGAGGCTCGGGGATCGGCAAAAGGAATTTGCCTCCGCGCTCCACGTAGGTTTGTTGCTGCGCAACTATCTCCTCGGCAAGGTTCCATGGGAGCACCAAAACATAGTCGGGCATTTCCTCGAGCAGCCTCTCCGGGGCTCCAATCGGAATCCGCGAGCCTGGCAAAAGCAGGCCCTGTTTGTGAGGGCTGCGATCGACCGTAAATTCAATCAACTCAGCACTGATGCCGCAGTAATTCAGGAGTGTGTTACCCTTGGCCGGCGCGCCATATGCCGCAACCCTTTTACCCTGACGCCGCAACGCCTTGAGCATTGCGAGCAATTCCTCTCGTAGGGCCATTACACGGTTGCCGAAAGACGAATAGCCCCGCGCTTCTAACAGTCCTGAGCGCTCTTCTTCACGCAGCATCTCCGACACCCCGGGTTCGACCGACCTAGTGCCTTGATGCTGCACGAAGATCCGCAGCGATCCTCCATGAACTGGCTGGAAGGACACATCCCAGAGTTCCAATTTGGCGCGCCTGGTTAGGTTAATGATCGCATTCAGCGAATAGTAGAAGACATGCTCATGGTAGATCGTGTCGAACTCTATTTTGTCGATGAGCGAGCGCAAATACGGAAACTCGAAGATTGCCGCGCCGCCCGGTTTGAGGCATTGGCGGACACCGGCCAGGAATGCGTTTATGTCCGGTACATGGGCAAGCACATTGTTGCCAACGATCACGTCGGCGAGTCCATTCTCTAGTATGATGTTGTTCGCGGCAATTTCGCCAAAAAAATCACATACCGTGGGAATACCCCGGCGAATCGCTTCGGCAGCGATATTGCGCGCCGGTTCCACTCCCAGCACACGAGTACCGAACTGCTTGAAGTATTGGAGCAAGTAACCATCGTTGCTCGCTATCTCCATCACGAAATCTTGGTCCGACAATTTAAACTGCCTAGACAGTTCCTCGGCCATCGAACGAGCATGAGCGAGAAGGGTTTCGGAATACGACGAAAAGTATAGATATTCCGAGAACAACTCCGGTGGTGGAACGTCGTACGTAAGCTGGACCAGATAGCACTTCGAACAGAATGCAGTCGCGAGTGGGAAAGCTCGGTCCGCACGCTCCGCAGTTGCGGGGTTTACATACGAGTTGGCTAATGGCATTTCGCCGAGGTCTAGGAACGGGGCTGGGAGTGACGCTCCACAACCTCGACACTTTTGTTGCCTCATTCCCATACACTAGTACGCAGCACGTTACCCGTGCCCCAAGGTTCGACAACGATAACCCTGGCAATCCACCTTGAGATCCGGTGAGCCCTCACGAAGATTCATTTCCTGCGAGAGCTTCGGGTCGATCACTCAGCGCCAGACGCTCCACCATGATGTTCCCGCCCTTCCGAAACGTCGCCCCGCCTTTCATCTCGCAGTAAGATAGCTGATTACGCGCTGTTCGTTGGCTTAGCAGCCCCGCCTTCAGTTCGTCGTCGTTGTCCTTCTCGGCCCAAGCACACCGACGACGCAGACCAAAAAACCGTCGTCAACCCATCCTCGATGAATTCATGGCTTCACGCGAAAAGCCAATGCCATGGCACCTTCGATCATCCGTTCCCCGAACCGAAGGGCGCGCACTGCCGCGACCGTTGCTGCCTTTCCGAGAAACCCCATAGAAAGCAATCAGCTCCAAATGTCAATATTTACAACGCCGTCTTCCGTATGGGACGATCGGCTTCCCCGATGTTCTCTGCGGCAGATTACCACGCCGGCTAATAATCGAACAACGAACCGAAAGCGGTGGTTAACAGTACCCTGAACGCAAGCTAATTTTCGGGATACGCTTTTTTTCGGCTGCACTTGATTCAAGCTGCCTGCTCGTCAAGCTCCACGCGCAAAGCCGATCGGGCGCTGCCGTCGGCTCATCATCAAGCTACATTCCCGAGCCGATAGTATCCGTATTCTCCCACCAGCGCAACTGGGCTCGGGGAGCCGGTACTGTCCTAAGTGAGGGTTGACTTGGGCCGATTGTCCTAAGCGTTGGTGGGGTGTCCTAATTGCGCTTGAGACGCGGATCGTCCGCTGCGATGCACGGGAATTCCAAGGCCCAACTCGTTTCTGTTATCTCTTCTCCCGCCTTAATGGCAACAGCACGCACCGTTTTCGCAGTCCTGAAAACCATCAAAACTTCGTAAAACCTTCCAGTCTGACAATGGAAGTCGCTCTGCGGGCACTGGACCGCTTGCCCGGCAGCAACGCAACTCGAGACGACACGGAAGGCCCCAAAGACGTGGTTGAAGGTACGGCGGTTTTGGGGGCGATCAGGCACGACCTTCCGATTCAGTTTGATCACGAACAGCTCACTTCCTACGGTGAGCTGGAACTGGTGCGCCGCTACTTTCACCTCATTGGGTTGAACGCGCGGATTCGCTGCGCATTGGGTAAGCATGTTCGCGGCGATTACGGCGGTAGCCACTTGGTCTTGCTGGTGATCGGGTTACTGGTGGTGGGCGCGCGGCGGCTCCAACACTTGCGTTACCTGGCGAATGATTCATTGTTCGCGCGGTTCTGCGGTCTGCCGCGAATTCCCAGCGACCGCATGGTGGTCAATTGGCTCAAGCAGTTTACGCAGACTTCGCGAGGCGCCCTGATGCGCCTCAACAGCGAACTGCTCTATGAACGAATCGAGCAATTGAATCTTCGCCGCCTGATGATCGATCGCGACGGCACCGTGATCCGCACTGGCGGAAAGGTCGGCTGGGCGCTCCACGGCTTCAACCCCCATCACCCCAAAAACCCCAGTTACTACCCGCTGCTGGCCCACCTGGCCCAGACCGGCCAGATTCTCAGACTCAAGAACCGTCCCGGCAACGTCCACGGCTCCAAGGGCGCGGAGCGCTTCGTGCGCGAACTGATCGGCGAGGTGCGCGCCCGCCTGGGGCGCGCGCTGACGTTGGAATTCCGCATGGATGCGGCCTTTTTCCAGCAAAATCTCTTCAAGCTGCTCACCCGCCTGGGGTGCTTCTACGCGGTCAAGGTACCCTTGTGTCGGTGGACCGGGGTGAAAGCCCTGATCGCCGGCCAAACGCGCTGGACGGTGGTCGCGGGCGATATCGATGGCTCTGACGGTCGGCGATGGCGCGCTGGGGTTCTGGGGCCGCGTCGCGCGAGGTCTGGCCGGCGACCCGCGAACAGGCCTGCTGGGTCCACAAGCTGGTCAACGTGCTCGATAAATTGCCCCTGCGGTTACAGCCCCGCGCCAAACGCGCCCTGCACGAGATGATGTACGCCGAGCGGCGGGCGGACGGCGAGGCCGCCAAGGCCCGTTGCGCCGCGGAGTATCAGACCAAGTATGCCAAGGCGGTCGAATCGTTGATCGCCCACTCGGCGCGGCTGGTTACCTTCTTCGATTTTCCCACAGAGCATTGGAAGCACCTGCGCACCACCAATGTCATCGAATCGCCCTTCGCCACCGTGCGGCTGCGCGAGCGCGCGACCAAGGTGCCGGGTCCAGAACCAAGGGCTCGCCTGCACTCCAGATGCGGCTCTGGTTTTCGCCGCTCCTGGGCGACGAGCTTTTGCTCGAGGCGCGGAAATGATTCGGTAGTTCAAGATTTTGCCTGCAACGGCCGGATAACAAACCCTGGTTCGCAATGGGTCAGTTGGCCATATTCTGGACATCGAACTGGTAGTGCTTGTGCGCGGCCGAGGACTGCCCGCCGAATCTCACAGGCCGTCGGCCCGCACAACCTTAGGTAGCGTTTTGAGCAGCAGTTTCACGTCCAGCCAGAGCGACCAGTTATCGATATAGGCACAGTCGATTGCCGTGAGACTATCCAGATCTTCGACCGCATCGTGACCATTAATCTGGAAAAGCCCGGTCATACCGGGCTTCATAGCGAGACGGCGAAGCTGCCTCTCAGTGTAGTAGACGGTCTCCGTCACGGTGGAGGGGCGCGGGCCAACCAGGCTCATCTCGCCGCGCAGCACGTTCCAGAATTGTGGCAGCTCGTCGAAGTAATGCTTCCGCATCCAGGCCCCCGTCGAAGTGACGCGGTGATCGTTTTCGAGCTTGAAGTAGGCTGCGCCAAACTTGCTGCGCTGAGATAATTCTTTCTCCTGACGCTCAGCGTCTACCGTCATCGTCCGGTATTTGTAGCATCGGAAAGGCCGTCCATTGCGGCCAGTGCGCTGATGCGAAAAGAACACGGGTCCGGGCGATTCGCGACGCAGGCGGCGGGCATACCAAAAGTAGAACACGCCGCATACCGCAAGCCCTATCAGCGCTCCTACCACGTCCATAGCCCGCTTTATCGCTAGCGGCCCAAGGCGCTGTCGATTCATTTCCTTCCCAAGTTCACATGCATGAATCCTTCTTTATTTTGCCCACGGTTTTAAGTAAGCCTTGCACGCTGATCTAAAGTGTAAAACTCAACCCGATACTGCGAGTGAATCCTTAGCAGGTTGTTGAAGAAAGGTCGAATCGCGAACTGGTAGTGGTTCAGTTTCACCTGTTTCTTGTGAACGAGTGAGGTGGACCCGATCATTCAGGCCACGATCGGGCGTTCTTCAGGTGGAACGCTGCCCGGGTTTACACGGTTCATTGTTGCGCCTGGGGCGGGAGCGCGCCAGCGTTTATTCCCCGCGCCGAACTGGCGCCTCGCAGCGCTTGCTCGAAGACCTGGCGCGGGGCGCGGTAATCCAGTGCCTGGTGCAACCGTTCGTTATTATAAAACCCCCAGTAAGCCGCGAACGCCTGGCGGGCCTCGGCCACGCTCGCATAGGCCTTGAGATAGACCTCCTCATACTTGAGGCTGCGCGAGAGCCGTTCGACGAAGATGTTGTCGGCGAAGCGCCCGCGGCCGTCCATGCTGATGGCAACCTGGTGGTCACGCAGCACGCCGGTGAAGTCGTCGTCGGTGAATTGGCTGCCCTGGTCGGAATGATGAATCGCTCCGACCGCGCGCCGCTGCCCGAGCGCCATGTCGCGCGCCTTGAGCACCCGTGCGGTGCGCAGGTGAGTTGCCATCGCCCAGCCCACGATCTTGCGGCTGACGGCGTCGAGGACCGTAGTGCGGATCAAAGCGCGGCGGTGCCGGGGGTCCGGACTGCTGCGCGATGCGCAACAGTCCGGCGTAATGCGCGGGCTCCATCCGTACACTGTGGCGCGGGGCCTTCGGATGACGCGCGACCAGGCGCTCCTGGTGGAAGATCTCGTAATGGCCCGAGC
>Ga0074045_10003199_pt1 | contig 14815 bp, 14 predicted proteins | sample BogForMeECP23OM2_FD_94442 | JGI IMG/M metagenome (GOLD analysis project Ga0074045, IMG submission 94442) | Bog forest soil microbial communities from Calvert Island, British Columbia, Canada - Bog Forest MetaG ECP23OM2 | ecosystem: Environmental > Terrestrial > Soil > Wetlands ...
TGTTCGTTGGCCAGATCGGCCCAATGCTCTCGCCACTCCTTTAGCAGAGCGACCCTGTTCCAGCCCGTTACCTTGCGGCCGAATCCGTCCGGGGTAAGCTCGCGCATCGTGAGCATCAGGTGGACGTGCGGATTGTCCGGCTCCCAGTGGACGTTCAGATCGGCGACCATGCCGCGCGCGACAAACTCGCTTCGGACGAAGTCGCGCGCCAGTGCGATGGCTTGTTCACGACTCAGTTCCTTGGGTAGCGCGAACTCAGTATCGCGCGCGAGTTGAGCGTCTTTGCGCTTCTCGCGGGCCTCGACCGCGTTCCAAAGCGCCTCGCGATTCGCCATCCAGGCGGGAGCGCTTTCGGGCAACAGAATCTCGGAAAACACGACCTCCGACTTCTGGGTGTAGTCGAAGTTCAGCTCCTGGCGGGCGTCGTGGAGTTTCGAGCCCGAGCGGTAAGCAGCAGCGGCGACGGCGCTACGGCCCTTGCCGCGGCTGATCACTTTCGCTGTGAAATGGTAGATGGCCATTGCCCGTTGACTCCCGATTCGTCGCCGATGCTGATTCCGCACGATGTCGCTTGCGACATATAAGTGCGCACTCCGCTTCGCTCCGTGACTTTCATCCCTCCGGCACCCTGCTCTGTTCTGCCGCTACCTTGCTGCGGTTCGCCCAATTTGCGGGAATTCGATCGCCTGCGTGCGGCTCAGCATCTCGGGCCGACGGAAGTAGATCGCCCGACCACATCGCAACGGACGGCTATTTGAAATCAGAACGATCTGCTCGTCGTACCGAAGTGTCTGAAGGATCTCTTCAGGCTTGATCAACCGCCGCACAAGCTGCTGCTCACTGGTCGTCTCATTCGTGCTGCTGCTCTTCGATGTCGCCGATCCGGTCGAGGTGCCAGAGCCATGAGTGTGGCCCTCGGACACCGCCGTGAATTCGCCGCAAGCCTTCGACAGAAACTCGGCGGCGCTCACGTCGTGAAGACACGCGAACATCTTCAGATATGAGGAATCGAACCACGCCTGCCGTCCCTGCGTTCCCCACGTGCCCGTCATCTGACCGAGCGACTGGTACATCAGCAGCAGGTTGATTCCGTACTTCCGGCCGGCGTCGCGTGCCGTCTCGAGGATTCCCATGTAGCCAAGCCGCGCGACCTCATCGAGCAGGAACAGAATCCGCCCGTTCATGTTTCCCCGCGCCTCGTACGCCGCATTCAGCAACCCGCCAAGGATAAGACGGCAAACCTGCGGATTGCTTTGGAGAACCTTGAGCGGAACGTTGATGAAGACATCGAGCTGGCCCGACAGAAGATCGCGCGTCTCGAAGGATGACCCGCAAACCAGACGCGCGAGCGATGGCACCGCCAGCCACGCGGTGAGGTTTCCGGCCTCGCCGTAAAAACCGGAGAACTGCTTTTCGGTGATGTCCTTGAGATTACCCGCGAGCTGCGCCGGGAAACCAAATCCGTACGAATTGCCCTTGGCGTAGATGTCTTCCAAAAGCTGACGCAACTCCGGGATTGGGAGCGCGGCCCGCTTGCGAAGCAGCGCGAGCGTCTTCTCCTCCGGCAGTAAACCCGGCGCATACAGGATATCCGCGAGCAGACAGCCGAGCAGCGCTCGCGCCGCGTGTTTGAAGTAGTCATCGTAGCGCTCGCCGGACTGCTCGCCGGCGAGCCACGCGACAATTGCCTGGATGTCCATCAGGCTTCGATCCGTCGAGGTGTCGATCCAATCAAGAACGTTGAATCCGCCGCGACCGTTTTCGGGATTCAGACAAATCACGCGATGGCCGAGCGCCTCGCGCGCCGCTCGAACGATCGGAAACACTTCCGCCGCCGGGTCGAGATAAACCAGAGAGTCGCTCCATTCCATCGCGCACGGGATGCCGACTCCGGTCGTTTTGTAGCCGCCTGAACCCGCGAAGACGAGGCAATGCCCGGAACCGACGTTGCAGTCGTAGCGCAGCAGCGGCGCCCGGCCTCCGAACTTTGGGTCACGATCTGGACGGTAAGCTTCGCCGATAACAATACCGCCGGTTTGGAATCTCCGCAGCGCCGCGCTTATCGGCATCCAGTCGCTGTTGCCATGTAGGCTCGATGGCGACCGCTGCCACGATGGCCCTATCGCCGGTGCCTTGCGGGCTTGCTTAACCGCCAGCAGGGCCGAGAAAAACGCCAGGTAAAACCCCGCCTGCGAGTACGGGTCCAAGGCTGCTATCAACGTCGAGATCGGATAGCGCGGATAGTAGGCCATCAGCGGCACAACCGCGTACCAGACAGTCAGCACTCCTGAACCAAGCGTCGCGCCGGCGCCAAGAAAGACGGTCCCTCGCCTGATGACGCCGGCCTCCAGCAGTGCGATTGCGCCGAGAAGCAGGAGCGCCGGGGCGACAGCCTCCGCAGTCACGGATGAGCGTGCGATAACGATGCGCCAATACGGAGGCCACGTGCCAGCCGCGAGGTGCATCACGTAAACGCTCGCGCAACCCCGCACGAGCGTCGTAATCCCGAACCAGAATTCGGCGCGTACAAACCAGCCGATCCAGCTCTCCCGTACCTGCCTGACGCACAGAATCACGAACAGAAGAGCCAGCACTCCTAGCATCAGCATCGGGTGTTGCATGACTCAGGCTCCCTTGAAGGCCGTGTCACCGCGCTCGCGCCAACGCTTGCGGTGCTCATCGGCGTTGGGGGTCGACAGGACGCGCGCCGCCGACATCAGCATGCCGAGCAGCACCGCGGGATCCTCGTGATCGAGCCCGGCTTTGACGACGAGGCCGCCCATCGCGATCTTTCGACGCGTGTCGAGTTTGCGTTCTTCGTAGCTCATACGTGCCTTATAGGCTTCGCTGCGAATCAGCGCCGTTCGCACCCGACGCAGCATCCGCGGTGTGTCGCTTCGACCGTTCAGACTTTGGAGAACGAAACCGGCAGCCCGCGTCTCGCAACTGCTTGAGACGCGAGCTGTCACTCCCGAGTGCGGACCTCAGTTCGAGGAACACCCCGGCGAGCACGTCGTCGTCCGTTTCGAGCACGCCGAGTTTCTCAGCGAGCCGGCCGACTTCCTCGCGACGCTGAGACGCCAGCTCGGATTGTCGTTGAGCAAGCTTAGCCTGCTCGGACTTGAGACTCGCGATTCGTGTAGCATAGGCAGACATTTCAGCACCTCCATATGAACTTGTTTGGCAAATCACCGTGTGAAGTTTGATCGAGTACGCAGAAAATCCCTTCGAGCAAGAAACAGCCCGGTTGTTTGCGACTCGTGCCTAACTGCAAACATAATCTCGTGCGCCCTGTCGAAACCGACATGGTTCGATCCGATCTGAAGCTCCGGATCGAATACCGGTAGGTCGGTTCGGGCTTCCGAACGCGGCGGCGTGTATACGACTTAGAAGCAACGGGCAGCGAGGTTCGTTGTCTCGTGTACTACCCGGAATTGCTCGCTTGCCTGTTTCAGCGTACGTCCTGTGGATACCGTGTGGACGATTTCTGGCTAATTTCTGGCAAACTTGGCGGGAAAAGAGGAGATATCCACATATCACCAAGGAGTGAACGTAAGACGAAACCCCCTGTGGGAGAAGGGGTTTCATCACTCGCTATCCTCGTCGTTCCCTGGCTCCGGTCCCTTCCCAAGCTGGACGTCGTCGGTTCGACCCCGATCGCCCGCTCCAATATTTCTCCTGTGTTCGCCGTCACTCGGACCGACGGCTTACCCTCTCGATTCTCAACCAACATTGCTGAAATTTAGCGGCGATAGCGAAGAACCGTTCCCCGGCAAATGCACCGATGAGGCTATCGCGTTTTGGGAGACCTGAAGAACAGTGCCCAAAGCTCTCCCTCGCCCATGCGCTCGCTGATCTCGAACAACGCGAAGTAGAGGGCAAACACCAGAGTTATCCCCAGCATCCACGCGAGAAACCGATACAAACTCGCTTGGGCGAGCACATAGTGGGCCGCCGCGTCGAGATTATGCACCCGATGTCGCGCCTCCAGAATTCGTTCGACGTAGCCGAGCAACACAGTGATGGTGCCGTAGAGGAGAGTCTTAACGACGACTGCAACAATCCGGCGATAGCGCTTAAGGTGGCGCTCGAGCCACGTCTCATCGATTACAAGCACTGCCTTCGCGGCGAACAGGGCGCCAACTATGGCCTTGGAAAGTGCCGTCGCCTCGATAGAGAAATCCGCCAGCACCAGCTTCACGATCATAAGCAAGAGCAGGAATCCTACCAGAAAGAAGACAAATACAGGCCAAGCCTCGATGAACTCACGGTAGAACCATTTGCCGACCGACACGAATATCCGCAACACGTTGCCCAAGATAAGCTCCTCTCGTGGACCGCCGCCGGAAGCTCCCTGAACGAATTGTCTCGGTTAGTACGGAGTTTCCAAATTTTACGCCCGTCGTTGATTCGTCGCAAAAATCGACGCGTTTGCTCCTGCTGGCTGACCTCGAACCAGTATTTGATAAGGACTATACCCGATTTAATGAAGGCCTCCTCAAGACCCGGTGCCCTCGAGGTGGTACTCCCGCACCCAACGTGGGAGGATTTTCCAAGATTGGCATTCGACGAGATTCGTTTCCACGGCGCGGCCAGCGTACAGGCCATGCGTCGGATGAAAGCCTTGGTCCGCGACTCGATTGACGGGCTGCCTGAGGAGCGTCACGAAGCGTTGAGAAACCACCAGAAGCGGCTGGACTCGACCATCGCGCGGGCCTTCGCGGATTCAGAGGAGCAACTCGAGGCCGCAGTAATTGGCGAGCTAACCAAAGGAGATCGAAATGAGTAAGCAACGCAAGCCGAACATCCTAATCCTCCAGGGCGACGACATCGGCTGGTGGAACATCAGCTACAACAGCCGCGGACAGATGGGCTACCGCACACCGAACATCGACCGCATCGGCAACGAAGGGGTCGCCTTCACCGACTACTACGCTCAGCAAAGCTGCACGGCCGGCCGCGCCGCCTTCATCACGGGCCAAAATCCGATCCGGACGGGCCTCACCAAGGTCGGCATGCCTGGCGCCGACGTCGGTCTGCGCCCCGAGGATCCGACCATGGCCGAGTTGCTCAAGCCGCATGGCTACGCCACCGGCCAGTTTGGCAAAAACCACTTGGGTGACAAGGACGAATTCCTGCCGACGGTGCATGGCTTCGACGAATTCTTCGGCAACCTCTACCACCTCAACGCGGAAGAGGAGCCCGAGGATCCGGACTATCCGAAGAATGCTGAGTTCAAGAAGCGGTTTGGGCCCCGGGGCGTCCTCCACTGCTGGGCTGACGGCAAGGGCGGGCAAAAGATCGAGGACACCGGACCGCTAACACGGAAGCGGATGGAAACGATCGACGATGAAGTGACGGAACATGCGTTGCGCTTTATCGACGACGCGCACAAGGCGGATCAGCCCTTCTTCCTCTGGTACAACACCACCGCGATGCATTTCCGGACCCACCCTGCCGCGAAGCACAAGGGCAAGAGTGGTCAGGGGGACTATAACGACATAATGGTCGCCCATGACGAAAACATCGGCCGCATGCTGACCAAGCTCGACGAGCTGGGCATAACCGATGACACGATCGTCATGTACACCACGGATAACGGCCCGCACTATAACAGTTGGCCGGATGCCGGCATCACCCCGTTCCGGTCCGAGAAGAACACCAACTGGGAGGGCGGTTGGCGTGTGCCGGCCTTCGTGCGCTGGCCGGGCAAGATCAAGGCAGGTTCAGTGGCGAATGGCATCGTTTCGCATCAGGACTGGCTGCCGACGTTACTCGCGGCCGCTGGTGACCCGGACGTCAAGGAGAAGCTGCTCAATGGCCACAAAGCCGGCGACAAAACCTATAAGGTCCACCTCGACGGCTTCAACATGTTGCCGTATCTGAGCGGCGAGGTGAAGGAGAGCCCAAGAGAGTTCTTCTTCTATATCAGTGACGACGGCGACATCCTGGCCATACGCATGCGCGATTGGAAAGTGGTGTTGAGGGAACAGCGGGCGAAGACCCTGCAGTGCTGGCTCGAGCCCTTCGTTCCTCTACGCGCGCCTAAAATTTTTCACTTGCGCCGCGACCCCTTCGAGCGGGCCGACGAGAATTCGAACACCTACTTTGACTGGATGATCTCCCACGTCTACATCATTTACGCCATGCAGGCCGTGGTGGCCCAGCAGATCGAGAACTTCAGGAAGTTCCCGCCGCGGCAGAAGCCGGCCTCCTTCAACCTGGATGCGGTAATGCGGACACTGGTGGACGCGAGCGGCGGCGCCAACCACTGACCTGTCGCCGATCATCGGCGAAGATCGAAGGTGCTACCTCAATCTCTACGAGACGTAATTTCGGCAACGCGCTCGCCAATAAGGCGGTGATTATAAATGGCTGAACAGACTCCGTACGGAGCACCGGCACTCGATACCTCGACCAAGCTCGCCTTCGAGCGCACCCGCAATTCGTACGAAAACACCATGATGTCGTGGATAAGAACCGCGACTTCGCTAATTACCTTCGGCTTCAGCATCTATAAATTTTTTCAGATCGAAGCGCCGAACCACCCCCAACAGAATCGCCTCATCGGACCACGCGAGTTCGCGCTCATACTGGTGAGTATCGGGCTCATTTCATTGGTGCTGGCGACCCTTGAACACCACCAAAGTATCCGCGCGCTCGGAGCGCAATACGCCGGCCAGCGCCGCTCACTGGCACTACTGGTCGCCGCGTTGATTTCGATTCTCGGCATTCTTGCACTGCTCGCGATGATCTTCCGGCAATAGCGCTGTCGGATAAAGACGGCATGAAAACGCCTGTGGATTCTTCACCGTCGCGTCCCGTATATCCGGTTATATACCTGTTCCTTCTCCTGCTCGAATTCCAGCCTTCCTCGCCACGCGTTACAAATGGCTGGCACGAGAACAAGGTTGTGGAGGGTCTAACTCAGAAGACCGAACCCGGAACGATCCGGCTAAAGTTGACAACCTGAAGGTTAGAGATAGTACCGATCACGCGCAACGCGCGCTGTTGGTCAGCTTGACTCGTTACCTGTCCGGAAAGATAGGCCTGGGAACCAATGACACGGACTGACAAGCTCTGAAGCCCGTTGAGTGCCAACGTATCATTAATTTTTGATTCTTCCTCGAGCCACTGACCGGTTTCAGTCCGCAGTGTGTTGACCACTTGTTTGACGCCACGCACGCGGTAGGCGGTCGTTTCAGCCATTTTGCGGGCATTCTCGTCGAAGACCTTGCCCGTCAGAATGATCACGCCCGGTGCCTCCGTATAGCAATTGGCTCCGTTCAGCCGCCGATCGGCTCGCAATGCGGCAGTGACCTTTTTCGACAATAGTGTTCCTGAGTCGGCGTAGGCAACGCGCGGCGCACGGATTGCTATTATCGTGATTATGATGCCAACGAATGATCCGATGATGGTGAGTGTTCTATTCGTTCGCATCAAATCAACTCCTGGTGACGGATCGGAAGAAATCTGGCGGCTTGGATGGGCCCCCTCCGCTCACCATTGCCTAAGCTCGGGAGAAGCGACCGTCGCACCAAAAATGGTGCTCGTCTGGGGTGGCACCGGCGCCTATTGTCGGTAGGCCATCCACTGCCCCGCTAGTAGGATTCGCCGGCGCGTAAGTGTCCCTTGGAAAAATCTGCGGAAGAGTTGTGAGCGGATCAGTGAACTCTTCGGCCAGCTTCGCTTCGCTCTCTTGCGGAGTTTGGGCGCTGACAACCTTCGCAGCTGGCCCGGCTATCCATAAGACGGCAAGCAACACGCAACGTAGTAGCCAACCTCTCAAAATCGTCTTCCGCGGTTCTCTAACCGAGCCTCAATGGTGCTTCAAACCACGTTACTTGGTCGCCGCCGCCGGTGCGCGGCCTTGAAGTTCGAGCAAACGAGTATTGATCCGGTCCGACCAGTAATTCATGGCGTTTTCGGCGTCACCCCATTGCCATTGGGCTGCGGAGCTCATCGCGATGCCGCCTGCCCGCTTGTCGATCGCTCCGGCAAGCAACTGTCCGGTGGAGGAGTCCGTGGCCTTCATCTCGGCTTCCGCGGAGCCCACGAAGGCATAACTTCCGGTCACAAGGGACTGGGCGGCGTTTATGACCCGGAGTTGTGGAATTACCACGGTGACGGAACGCAGACCGGGCGTGGCGGCATCGGCGTTAATCAGCGCCACCTGCAGTTCGAGCACCCCGGGTCCCCCTTGATCCACCAGGGTGAAATTCTTCTGCAGGTCCTCTTTGAGCTGATTGTAGAAATAGGCCGTCAGCGTATGCTGATCAGTGGGCGACACTTTACTGCTGGGATCGTCCCAGAATTCAACCGGCTCGAGCATTATCTTGTTGTACTGGCTCCACTGCGCGCTCGGATTGACGTAAACCATCGCGGCCTGTCCTTCCTGGCCGGGCTGAAGCAAAGAAAGGTCGCTCCCGAAGAATCCTGACGCGGCGGAATTTTCTCCACTCGCAACCTGATTCACGACCGCCGGTTTTGATGACACAGTCTGCGCACACCCGGCTAGCATCGCGAAAAGTATGACGAGCCCAAGGGATCGCTCCCATTTAGAGCTCACTTTGATCACTGTCAGATGTCGCATGTATCGGTTCCTCCTGCTGGTCAATTGAAGCTCGTCTTCCTTTGCGTGGGTTTACCAGGGTTTTTCTTAACAGACCAAGTGTCCGCTGTCAGCTTGCCGCGACTGCTTGGGGCGCCGAACCGCGTCTCAGCGAATCATTCTGCCGGCCGAGACCGCCCGGGCTTAGTTGGCGTTTCGGAGTTAGCCGGGGCTGGTCACCAGGCTTTGCGGAATCCAGCCCTGTGTCGCGAAATACTGCGACATATACGCGACGGCCTTATCCGCGCTCTTCTTGGAGAGGTAGCCCATTCCAGAGGTGAAGTTCTTGACCCCGCCGGCCGCTACATTCACCCCTGCCGAGACAATCATGGCGGTTCCGCCGGCGGCCGCTCCGGGTGCGCCAGCGATGGCGGCTCCGGGCATCGAACCGCTATCTGCGTGGGTGGTGAAGGTCATTATCTGTTGCGTAGAGCCACCGGCCATCTGGAAAACGCGGACCTGAGTATCGAGCGTTGATTGTCCGAACCCGAGCCCGATCACCATGCGGCGCAGCTTGTTGCCCTCGTTGATGTCAGTGAACTCGCCATCGACAACAAGGGCGTTGTCGCCGGTGACCTGCTGGCCCCGCGCAACCTCACTGGCCGTGAACCCCAGGCCCTGCAGCTCCTGCACCATAGCCGCGGCCAACGCCTGGGCGGTTTGATGTGCAACTAGAAGTTGATTCTGATCCTGATCTTCGCCGACCATGTTGCTGTAGGCCTTCTGGAAGAATCCCTGATTCAAGGTCACTTCCTGCGGGTCGACAGCGAAGTCGTAGACGTAAACCGTGCTGGGGCGATTGTTACTGGCTGGCTGGTTGTTCATTTGGGGAGCGACGGAAGCCCCGGCGCAGCCCATAGTCATGATCGTCAGCAGCCACCAGCAAAGGTTGCCGCACCTTCGTAGAGGTAGATGAGTCGTCAATTGCACAAGGGTTCCCCTCTTTTCGTTCAAATCGTAGCGACAGGCGATTTAAGCACGCAGGATGCGCGCGGTCTATCAGGCAAGTCTTTGTCGCTACTAGGCCGTGCGCTCTCGCTTGTCCCGATCGTTCATCCCACGACTTTCCATTAAGCACAGCCAAAGAATGCGAAGAAATAGGAACTTTGGTCTGATGATTTCGCAACCCAGCGGCGGGTTGGTGCACAGTGGTGTTTGCACCGCAAAGTAGCAATCAGTGACGCGCAGCGACGTATCACGCCGGCGGTGTCGGCTTCGAGTCTCCGCTGGAATCGCTGGAACCAGTGATCGATCGGCTCATATGCATCCCCACCAGGCGCGCAACTAAAATCGCCAAGTAAAATTGGCCGGCGATGCCTTCCGCAACCGAGGCGTAGCGCGCCTGAAGAGTTAAGGGTGTTATATCGCCATATCCAACTGTGGCCAAGGTGGTGAGGCTGAAATAGATAAGAACCGGGAAGTTCGGCTCCTGAGGCGAGAGACCGGAAGCTACGGTTGACGGTCCGAGGTTGAAAGCATGCGGGTCCAGTTGAAACAAAACGACATACAAAAGCCCCCAAGTGAAGCCGAAGAGCAAATAGACCGATACGGACATCGAAATGGTTTCGCCCGTTACGTCTCTTTGTCGAAGCAGACTGCGCAGCAGGGTCCACGTAATGTAGGCGAAGAACAGCAGGTAGCCAATCGTACCTGCCAGAATGAGGGCGGAACTTGAGACCAAAAACGATGCCACGCGCTCCGTCACTGCGACCAGGGCCAGCAGCCATCCAATGATACTCCGGCGACGCCTCTGAGCCAGAAGAGCTTCCCTCTCCCCCACCAGGTCATCAACTTGAACCGTATACAGTGCCATGACAAAAAGCAGGACCACGGCAATACTGAAGAGGGCGTGCGAGAGATTATTCTCACCGATCAACGGCCGGACCGCGAAAGTAACCACGATAGCCACAAGCAAGGCGCTGTGCCTGCGTGGCAAGAGATAAAGGCGGATGGCTTCGAACAATGGAATCTCCCAACCGGCCCTTATGACGTCCGACTTTCCAATTGGCGCACGAATTTAGCAGTAGCCAACATGACGGTCTCAACCGGGTCAGGCGGCAACAGAGATCAGCTTCAACAAAGTCTTGACGATCACGCTGGGAGGCACCACGGTCAAGAGCAAGGGTGCCGCCGGAATGAGCCCGGGAACAACCATCATAATAAAGTCGCCGTGGTCGACTGGAACAAACCGCATTTTATTGATGATCTTATAGCTGGTTTCGAGGCCGGCGAGTGGTGCAATATCGCTCGTGCCCAGCAGCTCCTGGCGCTCGTCACTCCGCTCCACCCATTTGCGGTGAAAAGACTGCGTGTACTGGGTCGCCAGCGTTCGGTATTCCTCCAGCCCGCGAGCCTGAAGCGCAAGCAACTTGGGCGTAAAGATTAGCAGCGGTCCGGCGAAAACCACCACGAAAATTACGAACAATGCGGCGTAACTCCATTGGAACTCTTGAAAACTACCGCCGGCAAAAAGAATCCGGCTGGCGATAGCGCCGGAGACGACCGAACTCAGCGCGAACAGGATCAATCCGAAGGGCGGCAGCGACTGGCTCAAAAAGCCGAGACCCCCAGCGCGATCGGGATGGGTCGGCGTCAGCCTGAGATCGAGTCTGGAAACGTCCAACAGACATTTGCTCCAGATCGCCATACGATAGATCCAGCGGAGAACCAAAAACTGAAATACCGGTAGCGCTACGAGGGCATACCAGTAGCCCACCGGCGTCAAACCGGTCTGCGGCGTGGGCCGGAACCAGGTGTTACCGCTCTGAATGGAGGCCTCAAAGATGGTTGTGTAGGTTGAGACATAAACCGCGATGATGATTAGGATCTCCGCGATTCGCGAATCACGAAGCTGCAAAGCGCCAATGAAAATCTCCTGAAACTTCCCGACATCCTCCGAACGGACGAGTCCGCTGGAAAGCAGTAGTCCCGCCACCTCTCGCAGACGGCGACCGATCGGGATTTCGGCGAGCACCAGAACCGGCAGTGCAAACAGAAAGCGGACGTGGGCGGCGATGTCGTAGCAGAAAGGAATCCTTACGCGCCCGAAGGCTAGCCCTTCCATCCAAGAGAGCGCGAATAGAGGCAACCAGGTCACCGCCACGAGGATCGCCGCGGTACGAACCGAAGATGCCCCCAATTGTGGATGCACCAGCCGGAGCCGCTTCGCAAAAGAGGTTCCCGGTCCAGCCTCCATGGGCGAGAAGGCGGTGAGTAAATCCGAGATTTCCGCCATGTCGCAACCCAAGAAGCCAGTGGTGCCTTAAGCCTTTCGGCAGCCTCGTATTCCTGCTGTGAGATCCAACGCTTTCACGTCCCTTCGGCGCAAGCTACTATCGCACCACGCCAATTCCCGACGCAATCACGCTCGAAGGTTTACCTTTCAGGATGCCCTATCCAAAGGACCGCAATCGCTGGATCGGACCAAAGCTCCGATAGCTGCCGTGCGTTTGGTCTGATAGTCATGGCACACGATGGCGGTTATCGGGAAGCGAGGCGCAAAGTAATTACCTGCCATCCATGGACCAGGCTGATAGGGGAAGTTCACGAGACTCTTTTGACCCCCGGTATTCCGATGAATTACAACAAACTATCAGGGAGCCTAATGTGAAACATCTCAAGCTCGGATCGCTTTGCTCGGTTCTGACGTTTTCCGCCCTTCTAGCAACCACATCCGCCCTTGCGCAGGATTCGGGTATGTTCATCTATCCCGCCAAGGGACAGAGCCAGGAAAAGCAAGATAAGGATCGCTACGACTGCCATACCTGGGCCGTGAAGCAAACTGGATTCGACCCGAGCAACCCCCAAACCGGCATGTCGAATGCGCCTAAGCCGCAGCCCTACCAGCCCTCACAGCCGCATGTTTTGAAGGGCGCGGCTCGTGGAACAGCCCTTGGCGCGGTGGGTGGAGCGATCACTGGGAACGCAGGTAAAGGCGCCGCCGCCGGTGCGGCTATGGGCGGTCTTGCAGGAGGTTTCAAGCGGCGCGACGAAAAAATCAGTCAAGCCAACCAGCAGCAAGTTTCAGCGCAGTCGGCACAACAAAGTCAGCGCGGCGCGTACCAGCGCGCGATGGCCGCTTGCCTGGAGGGTCGCGGTTACACGGTGAAGTAATCCTGTCTTGCAACGGGCTTTGCCCTAAAATCCACGTTTTCGCCTGATTTTTAGTGACAGTCGTTCGATTTTTAGGGCAGATCGCCACTCGCTTCCGGGACGCGTTGCATGTAGAATCGATCAAGTTCGGAAAAAATTTGAATTGGTGTCGCGGCGGCCAAAAGCGCCCGATTGAGAGTTGCAAGACTCTCGGTCGGGCGCTTTTGTTTTTTGAGAATTTGAAAATGCGGCGGCGGTAGGTCTCGGATTCATACCCTCTCAGCCTTACACGGACCGAAGGTATGAATTCATCGCGACAGTCTCCTACCGTCGCCGCCGGAAATGCGGGGGTGTAGCTCAGCACGGTAGAGCGACGGGCCGTTAACTCGTAAGTCGCCGGATCGAAGCCAGTCACCCCCGCCAATCCGGGGTGCCTGATGTTACAGCATCGGGCACCCCTCACGATTAGAAGATACAGGTTTCGCTGCTCTGTGTCTTCGCGGGAACCTGAGTTTGAAGATGGTCTTACACGAATTTCAACGAATTTGCTTAGGCTTGTCCCATCGAGGCGATTTGCACTTCGGACAGACCGTAGGGCGCTCATTACCGCGCGGTAGCCACTCATGCCCGCAACGGCAGCGGCATCCGTCAAGCTTAACCATCCCGATTTCTTTCGCGTCTTTGACCACCCACCGATACCTCTTGTATTTACTAATACTCGATACAAAAGGTATTGACAAGTACCCCTATTCAGATATACGATTAGTATATACCGAAGAGCAGGGACACGCACATGGACGCACGGCAGGAACGAGGACAGCAAATCGCAGCGACGGCCAAAATCACGAAGCGGGATCGCGGTACGTGGATCGTTCCGTCCCAATCGAAAAATGGCCGGTATGCCGTGACAATCTCGAAAGAAGGCAAGTTCTGCACCTGTCCCGATTTCGAGTTGCGCCAGCAACCCTGCAAACACGTGTACGCCGTGCAGTACGTCCGCTTTCGTGAAACAACTACCAACGGCGACAGCACGACGGTTAAAGAGACTGCCGCCGTCCGCGTCACCTATGCGCAGAATTGGCCGGTTTACAACGCTGCTCAGGTTGCGGAGAAAGAGACCTTCCTGAACCTGTTGCGCGACTTGTGCGCTGACATAGAAGAGCCGACGCAAAGCCGTGGGCGGCCCCGCCTGCCTCTTCGCGACATGATCTTCGCTGCGGGGTTCAAGGTCTACAGCACGGCTAGCTGTCGCCGGTTTATGACCGACTTGCGCGACGCACAAAGCAAGGGTCTTATCGCCAAAGCCCCGCACTATAATTCGCTGTTTCGCTGTCTCGAATCCGAGAGTGTCACGCCGATCATCCGCGACTTGGTGTTGCGCGCCGCAGTCCCGCTGCGCACGGTCGAAACCGACTTCGCTATCGACTCGACAGGCTTTTCGAGCACTCAGCTTGTCGGTCAATGGCGCGAAGAAAAATACGGAGCGGAAAAGACCGGACGCCCGCCGCGCGATTGGGTCAAGGTTCACGCAGTCTGCGGGGTCAAAACTAACGTCGTTGCCGCAATCGAAGTAACCGAGCGGAACACTCAGGATTCGCCCTACTTCGCGCCGCTCATTACGAAAACTATGGACAACTTCAACGTGCTCCGCGTGCTGGGTGACAAAGCCTATTCTTCCTACGCCAATCTCGAATTGACGGTTAGCAAGGGAGCGGAACCGTTCATCCCCTTCAAGTCCTATGCGAAGGCAACTTCTCCGTCGCCGACATGGAACAAGCTGTTTGCTTACTTCGTTCTGCATCGGGAAGAATTTTTGAAGGCTTATCACAAGCGGTCGAATGCCGAATCGACGTTCTCCGCCATCAAGCGCGTCTTCGGCGATGCGGTGCGAAGCCGGACGCACGTTGCGCAAGTCAACGAAGTTCTGTTGAAAGTGCTCGCGCACAATATCCGCTGCCTGATTCATACGATGGCTGAGCTAGGCGTGCCTACAGCGATATGAGTTTCACTGCTTTTCATGTTGGCTGTAAGTGTTTCCGCAGGAACCTCTAGAAGATCATCTGAGCTTCGCGTAGAAAACGTAGCGGTGGTACAATTTCGACGCATGGAAAA
>Ga0074045_10003200_pt1 | contig 14812 bp, 9 predicted proteins | sample BogForMeECP23OM2_FD_94442 | JGI IMG/M metagenome (GOLD analysis project Ga0074045, IMG submission 94442) | Bog forest soil microbial communities from Calvert Island, British Columbia, Canada - Bog Forest MetaG ECP23OM2 | ecosystem: Environmental > Terrestrial > Soil > Wetlands ...
ATCGAAGGTATTCATCCACTGCCGCTGCGAGCGCAGCACCTGCTCCAGCAACCGCAGATTCTCTACCGCAATACCCAGCTTCTGCGCCGCCGTTTCCAGAAACTCCAATTCTTCCCGAGTATGGTGTTGGCTGCCGGAACACCCGAACGACAGCATCCCGATCACGGCCTTCTTACCCAGCACCGGCAGCAGTATCACATGATGAATGCCACGCTTCCGCAGTTGTTCCGGCTCGGGCTCTGGCAGATCCGAGAGTTTTGCCACCACCGCCCGATTTTCCTGGAGGGCGCCGGCCCGCGTTTCATCCTTCGCGGCTTGCCCCGTCCCCGCCTGGCTCAGGGCTCGCAGAGTATCCGGTGACAGGCCAGCGTGCTGCGTGTGCACCAGACGCTCACCTTCCATCAACTGGAACCATGCTGCCTTGGCCCCCACCACGGCTTTCAGTTTCTCCAGCGCCGTCTGCATCATCGGAGCGTGATTCTGGCCGCGCGCAATTGTGACCGTCAATTCGTTCAGCACCGCCAGCCGGCGTGTGCGCAACCGCGAATCGTCCAGCACCACCAGCAAGAGGCTGGCGCCGAACAGTACCTCCGCCAACAGGTAACCCTCATTCGGAATGTGACTGGTGAACCGAGGCCAGTTCAGATTCAACGTCAGCAGCCCGGCCCCAAACAGGAAAGGTCCGACGCCGGTGCGCCCGAACCGGTAGCGCAGCAACTCGACGACTGCCCCAAACGCAACCAGACGGCAGGATATATCCAACCCCAGTTCGAGGCTTTTAAAATCCGGAAAATACAACGGCCGCATCGCGGCACAGACCAGCAGGACCCACGAAACCGCCACCAGCGCCGTCAGCGTTCGCCGCGCCTGCGCCGACATCAGCGCTGCCGCACCAAATAACCCCATGGCCAACACAAAGTCGGCCTGCGCGAAGGCCGCCATCGACTTCGACGCACCGTGCCAATCGCCCGCGCCGGCCACCCATAGAAACGCCCCATAGGCAACCCAGCCCGCTCCCCAGACCAGCAGACATCGTTCCCGAAAAACCCGGAAGAAAAGCAGGCTGACCACAACCACGATCAGAGCGGCCGTTTCCCGCGCCGTCAACCACGGGACGGTCAGCACGCCCACCGAATTCCCGAATATCCCCGCAGGATTCATAGATAAGCGCACAACAATAAGCGCACGAACACCTATGTTTTAAATATCACGCTGCGGGCACATCGGTACCGGATTTCCGTCTCCCGATGGTTACTTTCGGAATGTGAAGTCGTTGCCTAGAATGAGCGATACATTACACTTGGACCATGGCTAATGACCGCATCCTCGTGGTGGACGACGAGGAAACAATCCGGGAGATTGTTTCCTCCATGCTTGGCGGAGCCAATTTTCAGACTCGCCAGGCCGCCAGTGGCGTCGAAGCCCTCTCGATTCTGGAATCGGGCGACGAATTCGATCTCGTCCTCTCCGACCTGATGATGGCCGAAATGGATGGGATCGCCCTTCTGGAACGTGCCAAGGAACGCTACCCTGACATGCCGATCGTCATGGTCACTGCGGTGCACGACATTCAGGTCGCTCTGCAGGCCCTGCGGAATGGGGCATACGACTACGTGCTTAAGCCTTTCGAGCGAGACCATTTGCTGCACGTGGTCCGGCGTGCGCTGGAGAATCGCCGCCTCAAACGCGAAAACGATGCCTATCGCACCAACCTCGAGTCGCTGGTGGCAGCCCGCACCCAGCAATGGAAAGGGGCGCTTTCCGACTTGGCGAAGTCCTATGACATGATGATCGAAGTCCTGGGCGATGCGCTCGACCTCAAGGACAGAGAGACGGAATTCCACTCCAGGCGCGTGACCGCATACACCATTGCCATTGCGCACAAAATGGGCTTGCCGAAGGAAGAGATTGACGTGATCGCACGCGGAGCCTTCCTGCACGACATCGGCAAGTTGGCTATTCCCGACGCTATCCTGCTCAAGCCCGGCAAACTCACGGACGACGAAATGGCCGAGATGAAGGAGCATTGCCACCTCGGCTACAAGATCATCTCCCGAATCCCTTTTCTGGCTGAGGCTGCGGAAATCATTTACGCCCACCAGGAGCGCTATGACGGATCGGGCTATCCCCGCGGCCTGAAGGGCGACAAGATCCCCCTCGGAGCCCGCATGTTCTCGATCGCCGACACCCTCGACGCCATGACCGTCGACCGCCCTTACCGCCTTGCACAATCATTTGCTGCCGCCCGCAAGGAAATCGAACTTTGGTCCGGTCGCCAGTTCGATCCCAACATCGTCAAGATCTTCCTCGAAATGCCCTACAGTATCTGGGAGGATCTGCGGAAAGACATCAATGAGCAGAGCCGGTCTTTCCTCCCCAAAGTGTGACCGCGGACGCTATTAACTGAGCGGGCGAGCGCCGCGCCTCCAAGGCTGACCGTCCCACTCAGACCAGCATTTCTCGCCAAGCGCCAGGCATCGTTTTGCCTTGATTACCTCCTCCAATGGAAACAGTGAAGTCAATCCAAACGGCCCCACCACGGTTGTGCTCTGCCGTTGTGGGGAAATAGCCCGCGCCCGCCAGAATGTGCCTGTTTCGCATCTGGCGGGCAGACGGGTTATATTTTCTTGTCCCGCAAGTTTCACTTTTTTCGACCGCAATTCGGGAGGTTCGAAGCGTTCTAGTGTCAGAGGTGTATATGGGGACGAAAACCACTCTCGTTACGCTTTGCGCCGTTCTCGTTCTTAACGCTCTCTCGATGGCGCAGAGCCCCACGCTCAATGCCCTGCCCAACACCATTTTCGTCAGCGCCGAAGGCAAATTTGAAACCGCACCGGATACCGCTCTCATCCAGTTCAACATCTCGGCCCAAGCCGACACCGCCAAAGACGCCTACGATCAGGCCGCGCAGCAAGCCGAGGCTACGCGCCAGGTGCTGCGCGCCAACGGTATCGATCCCAAGTCCGCGGAAATCGGCTTCTTCTCGGTGAATCCCCAATACGACTGGACAAAACCGAAGCACAAAGTTATCAGCTACCAGGTCAGGACCAGCGTCAGCTTGAAGCTCAAGGATTTTTCCAAAATCGGCCCCGTCACCCAGCAACTCGCCGACGCGAGCGTCAGTGAAAGCCAGTCGCTTAGCTACACGCTGGACTCGACCGACGAAGCCAAGAGCAAAGCGGTCGCCGATGCCTACCGGCGCGCCCGCGCTTCCGCGCAGGCCCTCGCCACCGCCAGCGGACGCGTGCTGGGCGAACTCTCCTATGCTTCCGTCGACACCTTCGAGAACGTCCGCATGGTCACGCCCCATCGCGCCCTGCCCATGGCAATGGCAGCCAAAGGCCCCACCCCGACCGAGGAGTTTTCGCCCCAGAACGTGACCGTCACCGCGCACGTGAATGCTATGTTTGAATTGAAGTAGCTGGCGTGGCGCGGACACTCTTGTCCGCGAGCGGTAAACGATAGAAGGTAAATGATAGAAGCAGAAACAAAACGGAAGTTTCCCTTGCGGATTCGTTGGTTCGCCATTGCGAGCATTAGTAGTTCTGCACAATAACCTCGTGCCGTGAGGAGATCCGGCTCGCATCCACCGTCACTTCCCGCTGGATCTCCATTTCGATCGACGTTCCCGCCTCCAGCCTCACATCGGCGCCACGCGAAAGCATTCCTACCGCCAGCCCAGCGACTCCTCCAATTCCCGCCCCGATCCCGGCGCCCTTCGCGCCATTAGTTACGGCACCGATCACCGCTCCCGTGGTTGCCGCACCCGCAGCCGTCTCAGCTCTTTTACCCGCGTCGCTATCCTGGCGGATCGTCCCTTCCGAATCTTTCATCGACGTCTTCTCCGCCCCGGGCGTGTTTTCCACCGAACCCCCTAGCATCACCGTATAGCCATTGGGATAAACCATCGAGGTGAAGTGGACCAGCAACTCGGCGCGTCCCTTTACGTGCCCGCCACGCTGCACGTGCTCGACCTTGCCCTGGATGTAAGTCCCCGCCGGAATCACGACCCGCTCGTTGACCACAAACGGGAAGGTAGTTTCCGCGTATACGGGGTCTCCGTCTTTAGCCATCTTCGTCGAAATCGCCTGCTTCAGCGATAGCGGAATCATCGTTCCCACTGGAATCGTCAGTGTAGTCTTAGCAGACTCCCCTGCAGGCGCGGCCGGATCCGGGGCCACAGTTGACTGTGCCGCCGCGAACCCCGCCAGGAGTAAAAAGCAAAAAGAAGCAGCACGGATCTTCATCGGAGCCTTACCTTCTCAGTAGCACACACTTGCATTCTCAGATGCGTCGACAGTGCGCCCGGTTAGCTCAGAACGTCACCTAAGAATCACGGGACGGTGATTTTGTTCACTCCACAAGCCCTAACCACTGTTTCTGCGCGTCCGGTTCTCGATCACGTTGCCCATGAACTGCGACTGTAGTTTCTGGGCGCACAACTCGCCGCAAACATGCAGCGCGCCTTCCTGCACTGCCAGTTTCTCGTCCCACGGCGCCAGATGCATCACCGGCGCCTGGTAATCGCCAAAGGAACTCCACATCACCCACCAGCGGTCGCTCGCGCCCTTCAGCACCCCGCAATTCGGGCCGGCGCAACGGAAAAACGCACTCGGAATGAGAAGTAGATTCTCGGTCAAGGCCACACCTGCCAACTACAAGTAATTGTAGCCGAGGAGTGCCCGCGGAACCATGGGCTGAGCGCGGTGTGTCGCGCATAATCCTGAACTTGCCGCACCATGCAATCGTTCTGGGGTTGAAGGTTATGCGCCCGCTATTTATAGATCAAATACCTTTCCCGGAGGCGCACAAACCCAGCCAACTGCTCCTGCCAGTCCTCCGCAATCCGTCTCGGATCCTCTCCCGCCTTGATTGCTTCGAACACCACCTGATTTACCAGCAAATCCGCCATGCGCTCCAGTTTGAAGTCGTTCGGATACAGCTTGTGCAAAGCCGACGCCAACTCGATCCCCAACTCTGGAGAGTCCAGAGTGTTCCGGTCCAGAACAATCAGGCTCACGCCTTCACACCGTTCCCCGGCAAAGTTACTGCCTGACGGAATGAAAGTGATGGGCACGAAGCGCACACTCTGAATGCCGCGCGCGTTTAAGTAAGCCGCCAATTCCCTGCTCTTGATCCAGGGTGCGCCTACCACTTCGAACGGAGTGTCCGTCCCCCGTCCGACCGAGACATTCGTCCCTTCAGTCATCCCCACCCCTGGATAAAGCGTTGCCTCCGTCAGACTCCGTAAATTGGGCGAAGTATTGACCCACCCAACGCCAGTCGAGTCGAACCAGTCCCCTGGCTGCCAACCCTCCATCGCCACTACGTCGAGCTGCGCACCGATGTGCCGCTCGGCATTAAACATTTTCGCCAGCTCGCCTACCGTCATCCCGTGCCGCACCGGCTCGGGAAAGTAATTCGTAAATTTCTCTTGCCCGTCACCGGAATCGGAAACCGGTCCCTGCACAAACGACCCCGTAATCGGATTCGGCCGATCCAGAACGACCACTTCTACTCCTGTCTGCGCAGTTGCTTCCAGAAAATATCCCACCGTAGCCGCGTAGGTATAAAAGCGAACGCCCGCATCCGCCAGATCGATCACTACCGCGTCCAGCCGCTTCAGCACATCGAGCGGCGGGCGCCGCGCTGCGTCGCTTGCTCCGTACACGCTGTAAACCGCGACTCCGGTTGCCGCATCCTTTGTGTTCTTGACGTCCGTCGTGTCCAGCGTCCCTGTCACCCCATGTTCGGGACTGAAAATCGCATCCAGCGAAATTCCGGGAACGCTCGCCAAGACATCAATCGTCCGGCGTCCTTCCGCGTCCACGCCGGTCTGATTCGTCAACAACCCAATGCTTCGCGGAGCCCCACCCCTGGCCGGATGCAGCGCCGCGAACTTCGTCGCCTCCAGCACATCAATTCCCGTTTTCACGGTTCCATTCCGCACCGCCAACCGGCGTGCCGCGCTCTGCATTTCGTTGTAGCCGGTGATGGCTGCCACCCGCATCTTCTCCGCTTCTGCCGGATCGAGCGCCAGTGCCGCCGCCACCGCCGTGGCCACCTTGGTGCGAAGTGAGGCCGCGCTTCCCTTCTCCTTCGTCAGCACTGCATTCATATGCACCGCATTCGTCAGCAGCACGATATAAGTCTTCGTCGCCGGATCAATCCACAGCGAAGTCCCAGTGAATCCAGTATGGCCGTAACTACCCACCGGCAACAGCTCGCCGCGATTGGTAGAAAGAGGAGAATCGATGTCCCACCCAAATCCCCGCAGTGCCGTTGCGTTCGGCGGCTGCTGCGGTGCAGTCATCTTGGCAATCGTCGCCGGCGTCAGCACGCCCCGCCCGCCATCGAGCAAAGCCTGGGCAAAAATCGCCAGATCATCCGCGGTTGAAAATACTCCCGCATGTCCCGCAACGCCACCCATCCGGCGAGCCCTGGGATCGTGCACCACTCCACGCAGCAGATGATGGTTCTCATCCTCTTCGGTTGGAGCAATGCGCGGCGTCCATGACGGCGGAGGCAGGAACCGCGTCTCCTTCATCTCCAGCGGTCCAAAAACATGCTTGGCCGCGTACTCATCGAGCCACTCGCCCGAAAGCCGCTCCACCAGCGCTCCCAGCACTATGAAGTTGGTGTCGCTATAAACGAACGCTGATCCCGGAGCCCGCTCCGGAGTCTCCTCAAACGCGATCCGATACGCCGTTTCCTTGCCTTCCCACGGCTTCGTCAAATCAATATCGGGCGCCAGGCCCGAATAGTGCACCAGCAATTGCCGGATCGTAATATCCTGTTTCCCGTTCTGCCCAAATTCGGGGAGGTATTTTGCGACCGGATCGCTCATCCGAAACTTTCCCTGCTCCCACAGTTGCATCACGGCCACGGTCGTTGCCATGACCTTTGTCAGCGACGCGCAATCAAACACCGTGTCGACCGTCATCGCCTCGCGTCGAGGTTCAATCGCCCGGTCGCCATATGCCTTCCGATAAACCACTTGTCCGTCATGGCCGATGACAACGACAGCACCCGGTATCTGCTGTTGAGCGATCGCGTCATTGATGATGGGGTCGAGAACGGCAAGGCGGGAGTCGAGCGGAGTCTGGGAGAACGCGGCGGAAGCCAGCAGGAGAGCGCAGAGCAACAGTTTCTTAGTCGCGTGTTTCATGTCTGCTGTGACTCTACATGAGCCTGGAGAAAAGGCTCAAGACGCTGGGGTAACCGCTGATCGTCTCAATGCGATGATCACTGCGGAGATTCGCCGGAGCGTGCTCCAGTTAGCGCGTGACAAAGCTGGCTACTTTGCCTCGTCCCTTCAGTTTGCTATAACCCCAGTAGGCTTCCGAGACCGTTTTTGACCGCGATTCAAAATCCGCCCGCCGGCTTTTCCTTCCTGGTGCGCAATCTCGCCGCCCAGGATGATCGGTTTCTCGACGCTATCACCATACTGCAGAAAGCGATTGCCGACCGCGCATTCCCTGCCTGCTCGCTCGCAGTCACCTTGCGCGGAGAACTCGTGGCCCACAAAGCTCTCGGCCGCTTCACCTACGATTCGACTTCACCAGAAGTGACCACCGCAAGCATCTTCGATCTCGCTTCGCTCACCAAGGTCGTCGCCACGACCGCCATGGCCATGATTCTTTACGAGCGAGGCCGGCTCGATCTCGAGGCTCCGGTCACTGCGATTGTCCCCGAATTCACCGGACATGATTCCGGCGAGTTTACGGACAATGCCCTGCGCCGCCGCGAAGTCACCGTGCGGATGCTGCTCGCCCACAGCTCCGGCCTTCAGGCATACGAAAAGCTTTACCTGCGCACCAGGAGTCGCGAAGCCTTGCTGCAAGCCGCGCTCAATACACCGCTCACCGCCGCCCCCTGTGTCCGCGCCGCATACAGCGACATAGGCTTCATCATTCTCGGCGTCGCGCTCGAACGCCTGGCCGACGAATCACTCGACGCGTTCTGCCAGCGCGAAATCCTTGGACCGCTGGGCATGACGCACACGACCTTCAATCCCGCACCGGCCTTGAAAGACTCCATCCCGCCAACCGCTGACGACCGCACCTTCCGCCACCGGATCATTCAAGGCGAAGTGCAGGACGAGAACGCCAGCGCGCTCGGCGGCATTGCCCCACACGCGGGTCTGTTCTCGACCGCTGAAGATCTCGCCGCCTTCGCCCACGCCATGCTCAACGGCGGACATCCCATCCTCCGTTCTTCGACTGTCGAGCTTTTTTCGCGTCGGGAATCCGCTCCCGAAGGCACCTCCCGCGCGCTTGGCTGGGACACGCCGTCGGCGCCCTCGCAATCCGGAAAATACCTTTCGTCCCGTTCCTTCGGACACCTCGGTTATACCGGCACCTCCCTGTGGATCGACCCGGAGCCCCAACTTTCGATAACTTTGCTGACCAACCGCACGTGGCCTGATTGCCAGAACCATGCAATCAAACAGGTGCGTCCGGCGTTTCACGACGCGGTAATTGAATCCCTGGGGAAGAGCGCTTGAAACGCACAGCTTTGAATCGTAAAAGCGCGAAGCGCAAGGCTTCGAACCGTAAGAGCAGCAGCGTAGAACTCCGCCGGCTCGGCACCGAGAAAACAAACTCCGCTTCCGCCGATCTCGACCGCAAGTCCGCGATCGAAATCGCCCGCATCATCAACGCTGAAGATGCCAAGGTCGCAGGCGCCGTCAAAAGTGCGCTCCCGCAAATCGCGCAGGCAATCGACCTGATCGCCGCCGCACTATCCAAAGGTGGACGCCTCATCTACGTGGGCACTGGCACCAGCGGACGCATCGCCGCCCTCGACGCCGTCGAATGTCCGCCTACCTTTGACGTGGACCCGCACCTGATTCAATTCATCATCGCCGGCGGCCCAACAGCGCTGGCTGCAGCCGTGGAAACCGATGAAGACTCCAAGGATTTAGGCCGCCAGGCCCTGGCGAAGAAGAAGCCGACCCCTAAAGATGTTGTCGTCGGCATCGCCGCCAGCGGACGCACTCCGTTCACCATCGCCGCCGTCGAATATGCGCGCGCTCAGGGCGCAATGACGGTTGCCGTCGTTTGCAACCCGGGGACCGCGCTCGGCAAAGCCGCGCACCTAGCCATTGTTGCCGATGTGGGTGCGGAAGTGGTCGCGGGTTCGACGCGTATGAAAGCCGGCACCGCGCAGAAGATGATTCTGAACATGGTCTCCACCGGAGCGCTCACCCGTCTCGGCTACGTGTACGGCAATCTGATGGTCAACGTCCGCCCTAGAAACGTAAAGTTAATCGAACGGGGAGTCGGCATCGTGGAGAAAGCCGCCGGACTCGACCAGCGAGCGGCACGCAAACTCCTCACCGCCGCCGGAGGCCTCGTCCCCATCGCCATGGTAATGGCCAAGGCCGGGGTGAGCCGGGCTCGCGCGGTAGCTGCACTGGAGGAGTCTTCCGGCCGTGTGCGCAAAGCCATCGCAGCCGCCAAGCCAAAATGAGAGGCCGATGCGATCATCGCCCTGATCCGGAAGTTACAAACGGAACTTCCGAGCGCAATTCGACGCCCCGTGCGTGCACATTCCCCGCTAGAATATTCGCAGTGCCCCGTCCGCAAAGTTTCATCGCGGGGTATTCTCAGGAACTCGTCACGACCAGAGACACATCACGACATGGATAAGCTGGTAATCCGCGGTGGCAATCCCTTACTGGGGACGGTACGAGTCAGCGGCGCTAAGAACGCCGCTCTGCCGTGCATGGCGGCGGCCCTGCTCACCGACGAACCGGTGATTCTCGAGAATATCCCGCAGGTGCGCGACATTGAGACTACGCGCAAGCTTCTCGCCGCCATGGGCGCCGAAGTCGAACTGGGCTACGGACGCGCCCAGCATCGGACAACAATCTGTGCTCGCACGCTCAACGCTCCCGAAGCATCCTATGAACTGGTCAAAACCATGCGAGCTTCCACGCTCGTTCTGGGACCGCTCGTAGCCCGCTGTGGACGCGCCCACGTCTCGCTGCCCGGCGGATGCGCGATTGGCGCCCGCCCCATCGATCTGCATATCAAAGGTCTGGAGCGTCTGGGCGCGAAGATCACCCAGGAGCACGGCTACGTCGAAGCCACCACTGATCCTCTCAAAGGCGGACGACTCAAAGGCGCTGATATTGTTTTCGACAAAATTACCGTCACCGGCACCGAAGATCTGCTTATGGCCGCCACGCTTGCCGATGGCGAGACCGTCATGCAGAACTGCGCCCGCGAACCTGAAGTCGCTGATCTCGCCGCGCTGCTCAACGCCATGGGCGCCAAGATTCACGGCGCCGGCACGTCTACGATCCGCGTGAAGGGCGTCACCAAACTCCACGGCGCCAGGCACCGCATCATCCCCGACCGCATCGAAGCCGGAACCTTCATCATCGCGGGAGCTCTCACCGGCGGCGACGTCAACGTCATCGGATGCGACCCCGCGCACCTGACCGCCATTTTGCAGAAGCTGGCGGAGACCGGCGTGAAGACTGCGGTCAAGCCCGACTCTGTCCGCGTCATGGGCGATCAGCCGCTCCAGGCCGCCGACCTGAACACAGAAGAATATCCCGGCTTCCCCACCGACATGCAGGCACAATATATGGCGCTCACGACACAGGCCGCGGGCACGTCGATCATCACGGAAAACATTTTCGAAAACCGCTTCATGCACGCGCAGGAACTGGTCCGCATGGGCGCGAACATCAAGATCGAAGGCCGTCGCGCCATCGTCCGTGGAGGAACTCCACTCAGCGCCGCCGCCGTTCTCGCGTCCGACCTCCGCGCGTCCGCCTCGCTGGTGCTCGCTGCCCTGGTCGCCGACGGCGAGACCATCATTGACCGCGTTTATCACCTGGACCGCGGCTATGAGAACATCGAAGAAAAGCTGAAACTGGTGGGCGCCGAAATCCGACGCGTGGGCAACATCTTTCCAAAACGAGCCGCAGCCCCCGCGCAATCGTGACGGCGAACGATAATTTGAACGACTAGTTACTCCCGCCAGTACACGTGGTAGATCCCAGACATCTGACTCTGTGGAAACCTCCGCATGACTTCAGCGCGCACCTCAGGACTTGTCTGTGCCGCGGGGAAGTAGGGGGATTCAAAGAGGACCACAACCTTGACCTCAGTTGACTGCAGCGCCTTGAGCACTTCCTCTGGCGCCGCCCCATTATCATTGCGGGTAACGTTCTTCAGTCCGCTTAGGAAGTAAAGCTGCGGACAGTAATTGCCCGCGTACATCAAGCCGTTCGGGGCACGCTGCTGCAAGAAAATCGTCAAGGCATCCAAAAAGGGCGCGTCTTCAACCTGCAGCCCTCCGCGAGGTACGCGGAGCACTTCCATGCGGCCGAAGGGACGCGAATATTCGGCGATGTGATGCGGAATCAGATTCACCACTCCGAATGCGAGGTAAAGCCCAACCAGCGAAGCCAGAACGTAGGTTCCACGTTGCTTGCGAACGGTTGTGACAATGGCCACCAAGGCCAGCAGGGTCAAGGGCAACGCGTAGCAAAGATAGATGGGGACGGGAAACGGATACTGCACCAGCGTGCAGGTTGCGGCCAACGCCACTAACAACGCCAATCGCTCGCGCTGGAGTTTTGCGCCGTCGCGCGAACCGAGCGCCAGGATCGAGGCCACGCCCGTCGCCACCACCACTGGCGTCAGCATCGCCGCCGAGAACCACACTCCTGAATAGACCGCCGAAGACGCCGCAGCTCGCGCGACCACCACAACGGCGAGCAGCGCGACGGCCGCACCGACAACCCGCCCCTGGAACTGTTTCCAGTACATGCCAGCTGCGAGGAGCGCCACCAGTGGCAGGACGACCACAATGTACTGGGGCGGCGCTGGCCGACCCTCGGCCAAACCGATGGCGTGGGCAATCGCGCTGGAGGTGACTCCCGAGAAAAAGCCCCCCACCGAACCTGCCCGCGCATACGGGACGAGGAAGATGACGATGGGAACTGCCGCACCGCAAATGAATGGAATCACCAGGCGCAGGAGTGCGGCAAAACGCGCCCCCGTTCCGGCGCCAGCCTTCCGTTCACCCAGCAGAATCATCCCAACCAGCAGGAGCGACGGCAACAGGAAATGGTAGAACTCTCCGGCCGCGAGGCGCCTGTACAACATATAAGTCAAAGTTCCCAGAAACGCCAGCAATGCGCCCGCACTGAATAGGCGGTAACCCCAGCAGCTTTTGTCCGTCCCCGGTTGCTCATTTTCGCTGTGGCTGTCGCTCTGCTCCAGAAAAGCCAGGAACAGCAGAACGCCGGCGATGTAGTAGAACCCGATGACCTTGATGAGAATTGAAATTCCGCCGCACAGACCCGCGATGAACAGCCACCGCCTGCTCCGTACGTCGAGGTAATGGAGCAATGCCGCCGCACCGAAGGTGGCGAAAAACAGGTTGTACCAGGACGGCATGGCGGCCTCATAGTTCGGAAAGCTCCAGGCAATCGCCAACAGCGTAATCATTCCCGCCGTGAGCGGAGGTGTGAAGCGCAGGGCTATAGAATAGGTAGCGGGAACCCAGGCCAGAAAAAATAGAAATACGCAAATCCGCAGCGACAGGAGATTGACTCCGAATAGGCGAAAGGCCGCGGCATGAATGAAGCTGAGACCGCCCGTATAAATTTCGTCAAAGTCGCTATGGGGAAACTGGCCTTGAAGAACGCGCACAGCACTCTGGGCCAGGATTCCATCGTCGACTGCGATCCAGCTCTGATTCACTCGGACACCCACGTAGGTTCCGGCAATGACCATTACGAGGCAAAGAACGAGCAGGCTGGCCGTCGAGTGATTTTTAGAGAACATCGTCCGCGTAGCTCTCCAAGCAGCGGTTGCTGGCTTATCAGAGTCCGCCTCCCGCACCCTTGCTTCAAGAGTGGGAAGCGTTTGTGTCGGTGCGCTGCGGGACTGGTCTTCGATCAGTTTGCTCACTTTGTCTCCAGCGCCGCGAGCCGTATCTTTGTTTCTTCACTGTCCGGGTTCAGTTGTAATGCTCGCTGATACTCCGCCCGCGCGGCGGACAGATTCCCGCTGCCCTCTAACGATACGGCCAGCCAATAGTGATAGTCCCAAACCTTCGGATCCATGGCCATCGCTTGCAGCAGGTAAGGTTGTGCTTCCGCGTTTTTTCCATCCTGAAGAAGCGCGCGCCCCAGAAAGTGTTTTGGCGCGGCTTGCTCCGGCACTACCTGCACTGCGCGCGACAGCAATTGTTCTGCGTCCTTATACTGGCCGGCGACCAGATGAATATTGCCGCAGTTGTAGAGCGCCGAATAAAGATTTGGCTCCTTCTGCAAGATCTCCGAGCACAGCGCATAGGCCCGCTCATAGTCGCCCATTTGGCCATACAGTCCGGCGACTCCCGCCATCCCCACCTCAGACTTGGCGTAATCCGGATTCACCCGATCGAGCCAGATGCGGCCGTCCTCGAATCTGCCGGCGTGGATGTACACTTCTGCCAGTGTTAGCGGACCGTAACCATAGTCGGGATGGTCCCTGACCACCGCCTCCGCCAGCTGAATCGCGCGATCGTGCGCGCCTCCCTTGCTGTACTCTTTCGCCAACCCCACCATCGCGTACGGATTTTCCGGATACAGCGATTGCCCGCGTAACAGCACCATTAGATCGTTTCCCCAGTACACTTGCTGCGCAATCGAAGCGCACGCATAACCACCGCACAACAAGAGCACGGCACAACTCTGCACAGCCGGCGCGCTCCAATCCTTGATGGAGGGCAGCCGGCGCAGCCCCACAGCCGCGAGAATCGCGAATCCGATCGACGGCAAGTACATATAACGGTCGCGCACAAAATCGCCGTTGCTGAAGTTTCGCAAATACAGCGCGGGCGCGAGTCCCACCAACAGCCACAAACCCGCAAACGCGACGATAGAATTCCCTTCGCGCCGATTCCAATACCACAACCCAATCAACGCCGCCCCTAACACTATTGCCGGCGCCACGACCTGGCTAACAATTGCGCCTGCGCCCGTCACGTACGGCGTGTAATACAGTCCCGTAATGCCCAGCGGCACCAGCAACTGCCGCAGATAAATGGACATCACCAGCGGCAATGTCCGTGCTAGGTCCATCATTCCGTGAGTGGGATTCAACTGCCCGGTTGATTGCAGCAGTGCGTGCCTGCGCAACAGCGCGTACGCCAGCGTCACCACTGCATACGGGGCCGCCTCGAGCACCGCCTCAAGAGTTCGCCGCGGCGGCGATGACTTCTTTTCCGCCGGGTTCAGCCAAGCGTAGATTCCCACCAGCGCTGAAAACACTACCCCCATTTCCTTCGTCAGCAGCGCGCACGCCAGCAGCGCCAGGGAGGCAACCCACCATGCTGTTCTTTTCTTCTTTTTTTTCTCTTCAGGATTGCGCTCCACATCGCGTCCGGCATCGCGTCCATTGAGAAATGCCACAAAAGCCAGCGCGGCAAATATCGTAACCATCGTGTCCGAAGCCGCGGAAACCCACGTGACGGGCTCGATGTGAATCGGATGCAGCGCGAATATCAGTGCCGCCAGCGCCGCCGTCCAGTACTCCAATCTCAGCTTCCGCGCCAGCCAGAAAACCGCCGCCACGGCTCCCACATGGAGCGCGACCGCTCCCAGATGCCAACCCCACGGCCGCAGCCCAAACAGCTTGTAATTCAGCATCGACCACGCCACAAACAGTGGCCGGTAATACACCTGGTGGCGCGCCACGTGATACCACAAATCGCTGGTAAACGCCCGCGGCAGATTGCTCCACGTCCGGATGATCGGACTGTTCACAATTTGAGGCCAGTCATCCCATACGAACTC
>Ga0074045_10003201_pt1 | contig 14810 bp, 11 predicted proteins | sample BogForMeECP23OM2_FD_94442 | JGI IMG/M metagenome (GOLD analysis project Ga0074045, IMG submission 94442) | Bog forest soil microbial communities from Calvert Island, British Columbia, Canada - Bog Forest MetaG ECP23OM2 | ecosystem: Environmental > Terrestrial > Soil > Wetlands ...
CGAGGCGCAGGGGCTGCGCACCACCACCACCATCCCACGCGGCGCGCAGGGCAACCGGCAGCCCATCGTCTCCATCCACGAACAGTGGATGTCCATGGACCTCGGCATCGTCATGGAGGACCTCATCGACGACCCCGTGCGCGGTCGCACCGAGATGGAACTGGAAGACTTCACCCCCAAAGAGCCCGACCGCGCCCTCTTCCTTCCCCCCGCCGGATACAAAATCATCAAATCCCCCGCCACCCCCGCGCAGAAATAAGGAGTCCATCATGTCACTGAATTTTCACTACGCAGCTCATACCTACGTAGACAACTGGGTTGTCTGCGACAGAAAAGCTAGAAATGTGTTGGGCTTCAGGAGAGGCTACCAACCTGAACCAGAGCAGGCGCGTGAACAACTCATCGAGGTAGCAAAAATTTACGGAATCGCACGAAACTTCAGGTTGGAATTGGAAGGAGATAATGCCAGACTCTCGCCTGTATGGGACGCGCTGAAGGAGATCAATGAGCCAGCCTCAGAAAAAGACGCGAAGGATTGCGTCAATAAGCTGGTCGAAACATTAAAACCGACTTACGGCCACGAGTTAACGTCAGCCGCGTCGAAGTTTCTTTGGATGCGCTTCGGTAGCCCAATCATAATCTTCGATTCGCTAACGTGGGATTGGATGCGCAAACAGGTGGGATATTCGTCAATCAAAACTTACAACGAATTCTATGACGCGTGGCGGACTAACTTTAATGGACAAAAAGAGGATATCGATAACGCCTGTAAGGCACTAAAGGAAGCAAACGTAACGAAATTCTTATGTCCGAGCGAGTGTCCGAGCGATGAAGAGAGAAGAGAGTTCGAGGAAGCGATAACGAGTCCGTGGTTTGCTGAGAGGGTCTTCGACTTTGCGATCGTAAATGATGAGAGTCAAAGTCATAACTTGCCGAAGGTTTAGCGCAGCTTCCGATCTTCCGTACAATGTAAAGTATGGCGGACATTGAACATCAGAGTGGAGCAGGTAGCTCCGAACGTATGGAAAACGAGCAGCCGCGCTACAACCCTGCGGAACTTGAACCCAAATGGCAGGCGCGCTGGGACGCCGATCCGTCGCTCTATGCCGCCGAGGGCCACGACTGCGGCAAGCCCAAGTTCTATTGCTTGGAGATGCTGCCATATCCCAGCGGCCAGTTGCACATGGGCCATGTGCGCAACTACGCCATCGGCGACGCGCTCGCCCGCTTCATGTGGATGCGCGGCTCGAACGTGCTGCACCCCATGGGCTGGGACTCCTTCGGCCTTCCCGCGGAGAACGCCGCGCTTAAGAACAACACGCCGCCAGCCGAGTGGACGCTGGCCAACATCGCTGCCATGCGGCGGCAGATGCGGCGCATGGGCCTCAGCTACGACTGGGCCACCGAGGTCACCACCTGCCTGCCCGAGTACTACCGCTGGAACCAGTGGTTCTTCCTGAAGATGTACGAGCGCGGCCTCGCCTACCGCAAGAAGAGCAAGGTCAACTGGTGCCCCCAGTGCCAGACCGTGCTGGCCAACGAGCAGGTGGTCGATGGCCGCTGCTGGCGGCACGAAGACACGCCGGTTGAGCAGCGCGACCTCACCCAGTGGTTTCTGCGCATCACCAAGTACGCCGACGAACTGCTCAACGGCCTCGACACAATGGACGGCTGGCCGGAGAAGGTCCGCACCATGCAGCGCAACTGGATCGGCCGCAGCGAGGGCGCGCTGGTCGACTTCAAGGTCAGCGAGTCATCCGAAAAAATCTCCGTCTTCACCACGCGTATCGATACCATCTTCGGCGCCACCAGCGTGCAGCTTGCTCCGGAGCATCCCGTAGCAAAGAGCTTCACCACAGGCAATCCGCGGCTGGCCGCGCAGATCGACGAGATGATCGCGCAGCAGAAGGCCGCGCGCGAGGCGGGCGACCTCGGCGCCATCGAAAAGCATGGCGTCGACACCGGCAAATTTGCAGTCAATCCCTTCAACGGCGAACTTGTGCCGATATGGGTTGCAAATTACATTCTCGCCGACTACGGCACCGGCGCCATCATGAGCGTTCCCGGGCACGACGAGCGCGATTTCGAATTCGCCGCCAAATACGGCCTTCCCGTGCGCCGCGTAATTGTTCCCAATCAAGTTACAAATGATTCGCAGCAGCTTCCGTATCTCGCGGAAGACGACTCGTCGCTCGTCGATTCCGGCCAGTGGACGAATGAATCCTGTGTCGAGGCGCAGCAGAAGATGGCGGAATTCGCCAAGGAAAATGGATTTGGCACAGCTACAGTTACATATCGCCTGAAGGACTGGGGCGTCAGCCGCCAGCGCTACTGGGGCACGCCGATTCCCATGGTCTACTGCGCCAACGGCCACGCAGGCACGCAGCCCGGAGGCGTCGTCCCGCTGCCCGAGAGCGCGCTGCCCGTGCTGCTGCCCGCGCAGGTGGAGATCACCCAGCAGGGTGGCTCGCCGCTGGGCCGCGTCGCCGATTTCGTCAACACCACATGCCCGGTCTGCGGCGGCCCGGCGCGCCGCGAGACCGACACCATGGACACCTTCGTCGATTCCAGTTGGTACTTCTATCGCTACACCGACGCGAAGAATGCGTCTGCGTCCTTCGATTCGGCGAAGGCCGACTACTGGTTCCCCATCGACCAGTACATCGGCGGCGTGGAGCACGCCATCCTGCACCTGATCTACTCGCGCTTCTGGACCAAAGTCATGCGCGATCTCGGCCTGGTCCGCAACGACGAGCCTGCGGCGCGTCTGTTTACGCAGGGAATGGTGATTAAAGACGGCGCCAAGATGTCGAAGTCGAAGGGCAACGTCGTCTCGCCCGACCTGATGATCGAACGCTACGGCGCGGACGCGACGCGCATGTACGCTCTCTTTGCCGCGCCGCCCGACCGCGACCTGGAGTGGCAGGAGGACGGCGTCGCCGGCATCAGCCGCTTCCTGGGCCGCGTCTATCGCCTGACGACGAAGTACAGCGAGCCAGCGAGTCAGCGAGTCAGCGAGACAACTGTGCAGGCCGCTCAGAGCGCGGCCGAGGCGAAGCTCCTGCGCACATTGCATCAGACCATCGCCAAGATCACCGGCGACTTCAGCGGCCGCTGGCACTTCAACACCTGCATCGCCGCCATCATGATTCTGGTCAATGAAATTGCGGCAGCAGAGCCGTTGATGGATGCGGGCAAAATCTCCGGCCCAGCAATTTCCGAGGTCTTTCGCAATCTCACCCTGCTGCTCGCGCCCTTCGCGCCATTTCTCGCGGCGGAACTGTGGGAGCAGCTCGGCGGCCAGGGCGCAGTCTTCCGCGTCGCCTGGCCCATCGCCGATCCGGAGCTTGCGCGCGAGGCCGAGATCGAAATCCCCGTCCAGGTCAATGGCAAGCTCGCGAACGTCGTTACCGTGCCCGCGGGCAGCGATGAGGCGACCATTCAGGCCGCGGCGCAGGCCGACGCCAAGGTCGCCGCGAGGATTGCAGCCAAGACCGTAGTCAAGGTGATTGTGGTGCCGGGAAAGCTCGTAAACATCGTGGTGAGGTAGATGACACTCGACCGCGCTACGCCGCTTCGCGGGACGCAGTCGTTCGTGCATACGCTTGCGGCCTGCTGGAAGCGGCCTTCGCTGACTGCGCTGGAGATATTGTGGCGCTGGGCGTTTGGTGTGCCTGCGTTAGTGTTGCTGTCTTCCCAGGCGCTCGGCGTCTGGCGCCAGGCGCAGGTCGATCCATCGGCGCTGCGGCAGATCTCGCTGCTCGACCCGGTCAACGCCGCCGCGACGCTGACGCAGACAACCATGCAGCTCCTACCGCCGGTTCTGCGCGTGGCTCGATGGCTCGCGCCGCTGCTTCTGCTTGCATGGATCGTCGCCTCCTCGTTTGGCCGCGTCCTGGTGTTGCGCCGCTTCGACGCCCAGCTCCATGCGCGCCCCGTTACGCTGATGCTGCTACAGGCGGCGCGCCTGGCGGCGTTGCTGGGCGGCTTTGCGCTGTGGTTCGCCTGCCTGCAGGCCGCCGGCGATGTCGCGGTCAAGCTGCCAATCTCTTCGGGCCGCGATCCGAACCTGGTGCTCTACTGCGTAATTGTCATCGTTGCGACGCTGGGAATGTTCACCCTGTGGGCGGTCGTCAGTTGGGTGTTCTCGGTCGCACCGCTGCTTGCGATGCTCGGCAATCTGGGCGCGCGCGCCAGCCTGGCCACCGCGTTTCGCCTCGGGCCGCTGCGCTCCAGGCTGATCGGAATCAATCTGGTCATGGGAATCGTCAAGATCGCGCTGATCGTTCTCGCATTGGTGGCTTCAGCCTGTCCTCTGCCCTTCGAGAGTGTTGCGACGCCGCAGTTCATGGCCTTCTGGTATGCCGCGATCACCGTCCTTTATCTCGTCGCATCGGACCTCTTCCACGTTGTGCGCCTGGTGGCGTACCTCGAACTCTGGAAGTCCTGCGACCACGCCGCTCTGCAAACTCCTCCTCACTAAAGGTCTCCCCGCAGGCTTATTTCCAAGCGTCCATCGCCTCTGCTAGCATGGCGTCGCCATGAAAACCTACGATTCCAACCGCCGCGATCTATTGAGACTCAGCAGCATGGGTCTTGCCGCCTCAGCCTTTACCGCTCTTCCCGCACTGGCCAAAAAAACCGCCGCCTCTGCGCTCTCGCCCCTCCTCTTCGATGTGCGCGCCTTCGGCGCCACTGGCGACGGCAAGACGGTCGATTCGCCCGCCATCAACAAGGCAATCGAAGCCGCAGCGGCGGCTGGTGGAGGCACTGTCTTCTTTCCTGCGGGAAATTACCTCTCGTTCTCCATTCGCCTGAAGAGCCACGTCGATCTGTATCTCTCGCAGGGCTGCGCCATCATCGCCGCCGACTCGCCCAAGCCCGGCGAGACCACCGGCACCATGGGTGGCACCTACGATGCCGCCGAGCCAAAGAACGCCTGGGACGCCTTCCAAGACTACGGCCACAACCACTGGCACAACTCGCTGCTGTGGGGCGATGGCATCAGCGACTTCTCCATCACCGGCCCCGGCCTCATCTGGGGCAAGGGCCTCAGCTACGGCTTAGGCCCAGGACGGCCCCCCGCCGGTTCGGGCGCTTCTGGCCCCGGCTTCGGTCCCGGCCGGCCCGACGCTCCCAGCGCACCCGGCGCAGCGGGCGCATCTGGCGTGTACGGCGGTGCACGCGTAGCGGGCGGAGCGGGCGCAGGCGCACCAGCCGGACCATCCGCACCCGGCGCTGCGGCTGGAACTGGCTCAGCGGGCGCAGCCAGGCCCGGCGGAGTTGGAGCATTTGGCGGAGCAGGTGGTGCGGGACGCAACGCCCGCGGCAGCTACACCGTCTTCCAGGCCGAGCAGCCCGGCGTCGCCAACAAGGCCATCGCGCTCAAGAACTGCCGCAACGTCAACCTGCGCGACTTCTCCATCCTCAAGGGCGGCCACTTCGCCATCCTGGTCACCGGCGTCGACAACCTCACCATCGACAACCTCAAGATCGACACCGACCGCGATGGCATGGACATCGACTGCTGCAAGAACGTGCGCGTCTCCAACTGCACCGTCAACTCGCCCTGGGACGACGCCATCGTTCCCAAGTCCAGCTTCGCGCTGGGCTACAACCGCCCCTGCGAGAACATGAACATCACCAACTGCTACGTCGCCGGTTGCTGGGAGCTGGGCAGCGTCATCGACGGCACATGGAAGCGCAGGGCCGGCGCCGGCGGCACCGGACGCATCAAGTGCGGCACCGAATCCAACGGCGGATTCATCAACATCGCCATCTCCAACTGCGTCTTCGAGGGCTGCCAGGGACTCGCACTGGAGACGGTCGACGGAGCGCTGCTCGAAGACGTCGCCGTCACCAACATCACCATGCGCGACATCGCCAGTTGCCCCATCTACCTGCGCCTCGGCGCGCGCCTGCGCGGCCCCAAGGGCGCTGCCGGAACAGACCAGAGCACGGTGGTCGGCACCCTCCGCCGCGTGCTGCTCTCCAACATCGTCTGCCACAACACCGCGTCCCGCTTCGGCTCCAACATCACCGGCATCCCCGGCTACCCCGTCGAAGACCTCAAGATCTCCGATGTCTTCGTCGAGTGTGTCGGCGGAGGCACCCCCGATCAGGTCAAGATCGATGTTCCGGAGAAGGAGAACGGATACCCCGAGCCGGGATTGCTGGGCCCGCTGCCCGCCTATGGTTTCTACTTCCGCCACCTCAACCGGCTGGAGATGAGCCACGTCGAGGTCGCGCCTGTCGCGCCCGACGCGCGCCCAGCCGTCTATCTCGACGACGTGCACCGCGCGGACTTCTTTGCCATCACTGCGCCCAGCACGCCGCCCGCCTTCTCCTTCAACAAGTCCACCGACATCCGGGTGATGTGTAGCCGTGCCGCGCCGGATTCCACCACGCCGTAATTCACCGGGTTTTCCGCATAGCCTGTTAACATAGCCTTGTGTGCAAAGCGCAGGCTGTAAGGTCCTGCGCTCTAAAGGCGGGCGCGGATTGCTCTATTGGCTGCTCTATCAGAAGCTCTTTCCATACTTCAGGGTCTTCCGGATCTTCCGGTATCTGACCTTTCGCACGGTCTTTGCCAGCCTCACGGCGCTGTTGATCGGCATGTTGATCGGGCCGTATGTGATTGAGAAGCTGCGCGAGTTCCAGATCGGCCAGTATGTGCGCGACGACGGCCCCGAGACCCACCTCAAGAAGGGTGGCACGCCCACCATGGGCGGCGTGCTCATCTGCATCTCGATCCTCATTCCCACGCTGCTCTGGGCGGACCTTTCGAACCCCTATGTGTGGGTGGTGATGCTCTCCACCCTGGCCTTCGGCGCCATCGGCTTTGCCGACGACTACATCAAAGTCGTGCGTAAGCAGAGCAAGGGGCTCACCTTCTGGCAGAAGATCGGCCTGCAGTTCGCGGCCAGCGCCGCGGTCGCCGCCACCCTGGTGCGCCTGGAGGTGCGCGGCAGCTACTCCACGCGCCTGATGGTCCCCTTCGCCAAGAACTTCCGCCCAGACCTGGTCTGGCAGTGGATGGGCCACGTCCCCCACGCCCACTGGATGGCGTATCTCCCCTTCGTCGTCTTCGTGATGCTGGTCATCACGCTCACCAGCAACGCCGTCAATCTCACCGACGGCCTCGACGGCCTGGCCATCGGATGCACCATCATCGCCGCAGGCGCCTTGGCCGTGCTCACCTACGTCTCTGGCCACGTCGTCTTCGCCGACTACCTCGAACTGCAGCGCATGCCCCTGGTCAGCGAGCTCACCGTCTTCTGCGGGGCCATGGTCGGCGCCAGCATCGGCTTCCTCTGGTACAACGCCCACCCCGCCGAGGTCTTCATGGGCGACGTCGGCTCGCTCGCCCTGGGCGGCGCTATCGGCACCGTCGCGGTGATTATCAAGCAGGAGCTGCTGCTGCCCTTCATCGGCGGCGTCTTCATCCTCGAAGCCGCCAGCGTCATCCTCCAAGTGGGCAGCTACAAACTGCGCGGCGGCAAACGCATCTTCCGCATGGCCCCGCTGCACCACCACTTCGAGCTGCTCGGCTGGAGCGAGTCCAAGGTCATCGTCCGCTTCTGGATCATGGCCCTCGTCTTCGCCCTCTTCGCCCTCACCACACTGAAGCTCAGGTAAGAAGCAGGGCGAATACTTAACACCGATTTACACCGATGAACCGATCAAAGACAAAAGGCTAGATTGGCTGGTTGTGATTTGTATTCGATACCATGGACGCTCGATAGGAGAACGAGAACAATGCATGCACACTTCGTAGTATTGATTCAGATTCTTATCTTCACAGCAATAGCTGGAACCTATCTTTTCTTTCGACCGACACGTATTTTGCTCACAGCGGATTCGCTTGTGATCCACTCCGCATACAAGGACGATGTCTATGATCGGAAGAATCTGGTCTATAAACGGCCCGTGGAGAAGGCGACCTGGAGCAGAGGGCTTTGCCGGGAGTTTGGCATTGGATGGCCCTTCCCATTGGCTGGTAAATTTTCTAGCCCAGCCTTTGGAAAGATTGTGATTGCGTCGATAACTCAACCGAATATTCTGCATGAGTTATGGGATGGAGAGAAGACGCTCCTGCTGCAACTCTCCGACGATCAGGTCAAAGAACTTCAATCGCCTTGTCCAACGGAAGGAAGCTAAGAAACAATGGAACTGAAGAACAAACGCGTGCTGGTGGTTGGCCTGGGCAAGTCCGGGAAGTCCGCGGCGCTCTTTCTGCGCGCGCTCGGAGCGCAGGTCACCATCTCCGATGCGCGCAGCGCGGAGGCGCTCGCTGGTGAGATTCCCGCGCTGCTCGACGCGGGCATCATGGTCGAGACGGGCGGCCACGGCCTGCTCACCTTCCGTCGCCAGGACCTCATCGTCGTCTCGCCCGGCGTTCCCTGCGACACGCCGGAGCTGAAGCAGGCGCGCGCGTTCGGCCTGCCCATCATCGGCGAGCTGGAGCTGGCCAGCCGCTTCCTCCAAGGCCAGGTCGTCGCCATCACCGGCTCCAACGGCAAGACCACCACAACCGCCCTGCTGGGCAAGATCTTCGCAGATGCGGGCGGCCCAACCCTGGTCGGCGGAAACATCGGCACGCCGGTGATCGACCTCATCGCCCAGAGCACGCCGCAGACCATCAGCGTGCTCGAGGTCTCCAGCTTCCAGTTGGAGACGGTGGTGGAGTTCCGCCCGCACATCGCCGTGGTGCTCAACATTACACAGGACCACCTCGACCGCCACGGCACCTTCGAGAACTACGCCGCCATGAAGGCCCGCATCACAGCGCAACAGACGCCGGAAGACTTCTTTGTGCTCAACGCCGAAGACAAACCAACCCAGATGCTTGCCGCGCGGACCAAGGCGCAGGTCTTCTGGTTTAGCGGGCGGCGACCGATCAAGCAGGGCGCATTCGCGCATGGAGAGAGCATTGTCTTCCTCCCGCGCGAGGGCGCCAGGCCGGAGCCGGTGATACCGTTGGCCCAGATTCCGCTCAAGGGCGCGCACAACGTGGAGAACGTCCTCGCGGCAGTCTGCGTGGCGCGGCTGGGCGGAGTCCCTGCGCAGTCCATTCGCGCTTCGGTCGCCGGCTTCAAGGCCGTCGAGCATCGCCTGGAGTTTGTGGCCACCGTGCGTGGCGTCGCGTTCTTCAACGACTCCAAGGCGACCAACGTGGACGCGACCAAGAAGGCCCTGGAGGCCTTCCCCGGCGGCGTTCACCTGATTCTCGGCGGCAAGGACAAGAACTCCGACTACACCGAGCTGGCCGATCTGCTCCGCGCCCGCGTCAAAGTTGTTTACACAATTGGTTCGGCGGCGGAGAAGATCGAGCGCCATCTGGCGGGAGTCGTCAAGATAGTCTCAGCGGGCACGCTGGACTCGGCCGTGCGCCAGGCCGCGCAGCTTGCGGTCGCCGGCGATGTGGTGCTGCTTGCGCCGGCCTGCGCGAGCTTCGACCAGTTCACCAGCTACGAGCACCGCGGGCGCGTCTTCAAGGAGCTGGTGCAGGGCCTCGCGAGCGGTTCAGTTTAAGCAGGGAAGCGGGCGGAATGGCAAAGCGCGTAGGCGTCGACAAATGGCTGTTCGGCACCGTGCTGCTGCTGGTGCTCTTCGGGCTGGTGATGGTCTTCTCGGCCTCGGCCGTGATGTCGCAGGCGGAGTCGGGCTCGCCCTATAAGTACGTCGCCAAACAGGGAATGTACGCGCTCTTCGGGATGCTTGCGCTCTTCGCGCTGATGCGCGTGGACTACCGCCGCTACAACAGCTATCCCTTTGTCGGCTGCGCGGTCGCGCTCACCACCATGCTTCTGCTGGCTGTCTTCGCCATGCCCGCGCTCAACCATACCCACCGCTGGTTCCGGCTGGGCAGCTTCTTCACCTTCCAGCCATCGGAGCTGGCAAAGCCCGTGCTGGTGCTCTTTCTCGCATACTTCCTGCAGACGCGCATCCACACCATGGACGACTGGAAGGGAACCATCCTGCGCGCGGCCTTGCCTCCGCTGGTCTTCATCGGGCTGATTCTGGAGGAGCCGGACTTGGGCACCGCGCTGGTCTGCGCCGCTGTCGCCATGGCCATGCTCTATCTCGCCGGAATGCAGGTGAAGTGGTTCGGCGTCGGCCTGCTGGCCTCTTCGCCAGTGCTCTACTACATGCTCTGGATGGTGCCCTTCCGCCGCGCGCGCATGGAGATCTTCTTCCATCCCGAACTCGACCCGCTGGGCAAGGGCTTCCACATCACACAGTCGCTGATCGCGGTGGGCACGGGCGGGGTCACCGGCCTGGGTCTGATGGAGGGCCGACAGAAGCTCTACTTCCTGCCCGAGGCCTGGACCGACTTCATCTTCGCCAACATCTCCGAGGAGTTGGGCCTGCTGGGCGCTCTGGCGCTGGTCGCGCTCTTCTGCTACTTCGGCTATCGCGGTCTGCGCGCCGCCTTCCTCGCCACAGACCCCTTCGCGCGCTTTCTGGCCTTTGGGCTTACTAGCGCAGTGTTGATCCAGGCCTTCTTCAACATCAGTGTCGCCATCGCGCTGGTGCCCACCAAGGGGATCACGCTTCCGTTCATCTCCTTCGGCGGCACCTCGCTCTTCTTCACCCTGGCCGGAATGGGTGTGCTGTTAAACATTACGCGTGAGATCGATTGAAGAGTCAGGTTCAAGGTTCGAGGTTCGAGGTTCGAGAGGTATGAACACGCTGCGTGTTCTGATCGCAGGCGGAGGCACCGGTGGCCACGTGATTCCGGCGCTGGCCATTGCGCGCGAGCTGCGCGACGCGCACGCCGCCGAGGTGCGCTTCGTGGGCACGGCGCGCGGGCTGGAGACGCGTCTGGTCCCTGAAGCGGGCTTCCCGCTCGATCGGGTGCGGTCGGGCCAGTTGAAGAATGTGGGCCTGGCCACGCGGCTGCGCACGGCCATCGATCTTCCGCTGGGCGTGGTGGAGTGCGTTCGCCTGCTGCGTGAGTTTCGCCCGCAGGTTGTTGTCGGCGTGGGTGGCTATGCGAGCGGTCCGGGAATGATGGCTGCGATCTTGTTGCGCCTTCCCACGCTTGCGTTTGAGCCCAATGCGGTCCCAGGGTTGACGAACCGGCTGGTTGGCCGATGGGTGAGCGCGGCCGCGGTGAACTTCGCGCAGACGCAGCGTTACTTCCGCAATGCGCGCGTCACCGGCATTCCCGTGCGCGCTGATTTTTTTGCGATTACCCCGAAATCCGCCTCCGCGCCGCCGCGGCTGCTGGTCTTCGGCGGAAGCCAGGGCGCGCGCGTCCTGAACGAGGCAATGCCGAAGATTGCGTCGCGGCTGCTCGATCAGTTTGCCAGCCTGGAGATTGTGCATCAGGCGGGCGCGCGCCATGCAGAATCGACTGCCGAGGCCTACGCGCGCGCCGGCTTGTCTGGCCAGCAGCGCGTCTGCGTGCAGCCGTATCTGGACCAGATGCCGCAAGAGTTCGCCGCCGCCGACCTGCTCCTCTGCCGCAGCGGCGCCAGCACCATGGCGGAGCTTGGTGCTGCAGGCAGGGCTTCGCTGCTGGTTCCGTTTGCGCTGGCCGCCGACGACCACCAGCGCCGCAACGCGGAGGTCTTCCTCAATGCCGGCGCGGCGCGCATGTTGACCGAGGCGGAGCTGGCCGATCCCGAGCGCCTGCTGGACGAGCTTGCGCGCCTGCTCGCAGATCCCGAGGAACTGCGCGCGATGGGCGAGCGCGCACGCACCCTGGCCCGGCCCGATGCCGCGCGCCAGATCGCATCAATGATTCTGGACCTCGCGCCTCGGAGTAGATAGTGTGAGCTTCCGGTCGACAGAGCAAAAAAACAAGGGCTGAGGATTTTTCCCCTCAGCCCTTGGTGATTCAGGTCGGTTCTGTTGTTTACCGATGTCCACCACCGCCGCCGCCGCGTCCGCCGCCGCCACTGGCGCGAGCGCCGCCGCCGGAGTAGCTGCGTGCGCCTCCGCCATAGCTGCCGCCGCCAGAGTAAGCGCGACCAACTGGAGCGCTTCCGTAGCTGCGCGCGCCGCTGTTATAAGTAGCGCGAGGCGCTGCTGAGGCACCGTGGTTGGCGAAGCTGTTGCCGTTGATGCCCGAGCCGCGGTTCTCCGCGACTGCCCCGCGGTTCAATCCTGCAACTGTGCCGCGCGCGAATCCCGCGCCGCCGGGCCGTCCGTCGAACCCGACCACGGGGTGGTTGTAGACCGTGCCGTCGTGGAAGCCCAGGTGGTTGTACGCGCCGTTATAGAAGAACCGCCCGCCCCTCCAGTAACCGCCCCAGAATCCGGTGCCGAAGTAGCCGAAGCCGTAGTTGATGCCGCCGTAGTAGCCGATATGGCGTCCCCAGTAGCCAGCATTCCAGAAGTAGACACCCCCGCCCCAACCCCAGTAGCCGGGGGTCCACAGCGCGCCCATGTAGGGCGGGTAGACCCAGTCGCCGTCCACCCAGTAGTAGCCGTCGTCGCCGTAGGCCCAGTAGCCGGGCGTCCAGATATATCCGTAGCCGGGGGCGATCGGCTGGGCGTACATCGGAATCAGCGGAGGAGCAAAGCCGACCGAAACGAAGACCCGTGCGTTGGCCGCAGTCGGGGTGAAGAGAAGCGCTCCGGCGATCGCAACCGCAAGAATCGTGCTCATCAAGACTCGTGTGATCTTCATCGTCATTTCCTTCTTCTGCCGGTCCTTCGCTTCCCCGGTGCAGCTTTCATACGGCGGGTTGCGCGGACTGCACAGCCACTCGAGTTCATCCGGCCCGCCTCCGTCAGCCTCTTCGGAGCGGCCCTCATGAACTCCTGCAGATTTAGACCCAAGATACGCCAATTGGTTGCGCTCCGCGAGCTCGGTTTCTCCAGGTAACGGGAAGGGAACGGCTTCAGAGTCTGTCCTATGCGAAGTCGAAGGAGGCCGAAGATAACCACATACGGAAGGGCGCGGCTTCAGCCGTGCCAAAGAGGATGAATTTTTATTAGCTTGCGCTTCCTTGATTGCATCGCAATCAAGGAAGCGCAAGGCTCCTCCAGCTTGGTAGAGTAAAGGAATGAACGACGAAGCAGTCTTAACGGATGGAACGCTGCCGGCCGGGTTCCAATGGGGAGCGGTGCGCGCGGGAATCAAGTCCAGCGGCAACCTTGACCTGGCGGTCGCGATTGCGCGTGGCGCGGGATCGGGCGCGGCGGTTGGCGCGGCCATGTTTACCTCCAACCGCGTGGTTGCTGCCCCGGTCACGGTTGGCCGGCGCCATCTCGCGGCCACCGGCGGACGCGTCGCGGCGGTGCTGGTCAACTCCGGCAACGCCAACTGCGCCAACGGCGAGCCCGGCATTGAGGGCTGCGTCGCCACCTGCGTGGCCGCGGCAGAGAGCTTCGGCTGCATCTTCGACGAGGTCTTTCCCTCCTCCACCGGAATCATTGGTGTACCGTTTCCCGCCGACAGCGTTGTCGCCGCAATGCCCGAGTTGAGGGCCTCAATCGGCAGCTCCGAGCAGCACGCCGAGGCCTTTGTGCTCGCCATGATGACCACCGACACGCGCATCAAAACGGCCCGCGCAGTCGTCCCCGTCGCATCGGTCGATCCTGCGCAGGACGCCGGCAAGGGCACCGTAGTGCGTATCTGGGGCGCGGCCAAGGGCGCGGGAATGATCCATCCGCAACTGGGCGCGCCCGCCGGGCCGCCGCACGCCACCATGCTGGTCTATCTCTTCACTGATGTCGCGGCCTGCGCGGAGCACTTGCAGGCGGCGCTTGCCGCGGCGGTCGAACCCAGCTTCAACTCCATCTCCATCGACGGCGACACCTCCACCAACGACACCGTGCTGCTGCTGGCCAGCGGCGCCAGCGGCGTGCGCCTCAGCCGCGAGCTCTCTCCCGCGTTCGACGCGGCCTTGGGCGAGGTCTGCCGCTCGCTCGCCCGCCAGATCGTCGCCGACGGCGAGGGCGTCAGCCACGTCGTCACGCTCGACATTCGCGGCGCGGCCTCGGCCGACGATGCCAGGCGAGTGGCGAAGGCCATCGCGCACAGCCCGCTCTGCAAGACCTCCTGGTCCAGCGCGGACCCCAACTGGGGACGCCTGCTGGCCGCCGCCGGATACAGCGGCGCCACATTCGATCCCGAGCGCGCGCGCATCTGGATCGGCGACCAGCCGGTCTTCGAGTACGGAGTCCGCGCCCCCGCCTTCGACGAGGCCGCCGCCCACTGCGCCATGACGCAGCCCGAGTACACCATCACCCTCGACCTCGGCGAGGGGCTTGGCCAGTGCCTCTTCCTCACCTGCGACCTCACCGTGGAGTACGTGCGCATCAACGCCGACTACTCAACATAGTGGCGCGGTATGGTGCGCGCGCCCAAAAAGAGCAGCGCCGTCGCAATCAGCATCGACACCAGCGTCAGCCCCAGCCCTGTGCTCAGCGTCGTGTGGTCGCTCACCATCCCGATCAGCCGCGGCGAAGGCGTATCGCCCAGCGCGTGGATCAGGAACAGCTCTATGGCGATGGCCGTCGCGCGAACCTGTGCTGGAACAGCGTTCACAATCGCCGCATTCAGCGGCCCCGTCCCAAGGAAGATGGAGAACATCGCCAGCGCCAGCGCGGGCAGCATCGTCGCGCGCGGGCCGAAGAAACAGACCACTCCAAACGGCACCGTAATCAGCGCCGACCACGCCGAGACCAGGTAGAGCGCGCGATGATTGCTGCGCAGCCAGCGTTGCGCCAGCCATCCGCCCACCGCCGTTCCGCCCAGCCCCGCGCCCGCCGTAATTCCGCCCAGCGTAAGCCCCACCGTGGAGTGCGAAAATCCCGCGCGCTCCAGAAAGCTTGGCATCCACGCCGAG
>Ga0074045_10003202_pt1 | contig 14810 bp, 16 predicted proteins | sample BogForMeECP23OM2_FD_94442 | JGI IMG/M metagenome (GOLD analysis project Ga0074045, IMG submission 94442) | Bog forest soil microbial communities from Calvert Island, British Columbia, Canada - Bog Forest MetaG ECP23OM2 | ecosystem: Environmental > Terrestrial > Soil > Wetlands ...
TCCGAATACCAGGGCAAGTTCGTGGTTCTGGAATGGACGAACCGCGGCTGCCCTTATACTCAGAAGCACTACAACAGCGGAAACATGCAGCGCCTGCAGCGTGAATGGACTAGCCGGGGCGTTGCCTGGCTCACGGTAATTTCGTCCGCGCCGGGTAAACAAGGTTACCTCACCGCATCCGAAGAGAACGCTTTTCTTAAGCAGGCCAACGCAGCACCCACCGCCGTTCTGCTGGATCCTGCTGGCAGCCTGGGTCACCTCTACGACGCAAAGACCACACCACATATTTTCATCATCAACCCTAAAGGAGCCCTGATCTACAACGGGGCCATTGACGACCGGCCGACCACTGATCTTGGAGATGTGAACGGCGCGAAGAACTACGTATCGCTTGCGCTCGAAGAGGCCACATCGGGCAAGCTCGTTAGCAACCCGACAACACATCCTTACGGGTGCTCGGTCAAGTATGCAGAGTAGACCTTTGATCCAGCGACTTGACGTGGCAGAGATCGGGATGGTTGAAATTACTCGCGCCGGCGTACTGGCGCTTAACAGTGAGCATCGCAACAGAGAAGTTGGCGGATGAATGCGGATGATGCGACTTGATCCAGACTCCTGTTTGGCGATAAACTGCACGGCTGCGAGGTGGAATATGTCGCCAAAGCCTCTCGCGGAAAGCAAGTTTGCTCGTCAGTACCGCACCGTCGGAACAGTTGAATCGATCTGTACCCGCTGCTTTCTGGTGGTCGGGCGCGCGTGCAGCGCAGCCGATCTTGCCAATCTCGAATCTCGACATGTCTGTCAACTCTTAGAACGAAGGCAAATGATCCGAATTGCAGGTCAAGTCGTCGATCCAATCGATCAGCGAAGAAGCACGGAGTAGAGGAGTACAACCCGCCCCGCACACATTGTTGTGTTCAACGCTTGGACCATCCCGCAGATTCGGCCTCCATTCAAAACGCACATACCTGCAAGGCGAACACTGGGGATCGGCCGCCCGCTTGCGTGTTTGCTCTCGAATCCAACTGACAGGCACGTGCCCTCGCCTCGCAAATTCGGCTGCATCACGAACCTGGAAACCCGGTTATCTGTCAACATGGTGTCAACGTTCCAATTCCGACTTTTCAAAATCCGTTCTTTCTGACTTAGATTATTCCTGATGAGACGGACTACATCCTGCAGGGATCCGATGGCACGAATGACCGAATCCGAAGCGAGTAAGGTCGAGCCACCAATGTTGGTTTATGACGGCTCGTGCGGGTTCTGTACCGCTTCGTTCAGTTCATATTGCGGCATGAACGAAGGCATGATCTGCTTTTTGTCCCTCGTGACTCTGAGCTAGGCGTTCATTTTCGTCGCACCTACGCAGCGGAGACGATTCAGTCAATGTTATGGATTGAAGCTGGTCGGGCCTTGGCGGAGTCCAGTTCCGTGATTCGAACTGCCGATTACCTTGGGGGATGGTGGTCTTGCATCGGTAACCTCGCTTCGCTGTGCCCATCCTCACTGTTGAACTCGGTGTATAGACTAATCGCGACAAACCGTCTCAGGTTCATATCAAGTCCGCAGAACTGTTTGGTTCCGCCGCCCGAACAGCGCAGTCGGTTCCTAGTCTGGCCCTTTCATTGCGTACTGCAGAGCCCAACGGAGTTCGTAGCTGCATCGCCTGCGCTGGAACTTCAGTCTCTGCCTTCGTCGTGGAGTCGGCGCAAGCCAATCCAGCGACGAGCCACGACTCTTTGCGCCCTGTGGCGCCATTACCGCCGGCTGTACGCTGTCATAAGTCGTGGGCCCTCAGCTCCAGACTGAGCTGAATCAGTTCTCCCGGGAGCCGGATCGCGGCAATCAGACAAGCGGCAATGAGTAGTGCCACCAGGTTCCTCGTTTTCTGACAGGCGGTAAATCGTAGGCGAACAAAAGGAGAATCATCAACCCAATTCCTTAAGCACTTTCTGTTACGCCAGAGGAGCGCCACGAGGAAGGGCGGAATCAGAGGCCCGAGTCAGGATTCTGCAAGTGAAATGACAAAACATGAAATACGAAAATCGCCTGCCCCAACTAATCTCAATTGGGCGCTCGAGAGGTTTGACAATTTTCACGACGGAGTGGGTGGTTGAATGCCTTGGGCCGATACCCAACGTTGCCCTCGGTCATCGCTTAGGAGCAAACACGACATCGCCATTGGGCAACGACCGAACCATTCCGACACCTAATTCTCTTAACGTGGTCAGTTCAGTACCGCTATTCATTGACTTGGGTTTTGAACTTTGAACTAGGTGGAGGCTGCTTTGCGGTTGTCAGAAGTCCACATTCTTGTGGTAGATGATTTCGAGCCTTGGCGAAGCACCGTCTGTTCTGTGCTTCGAGGATGGCCAGAATTGAAAGTCATCTGCGAGGCCTCAGACGGATTAGAAGCGGTTCGAAAGGCTGAAGAACTGCGACCGGATTTGATATTGCTCGATATCGGTCTGCCAAAACTGAACGGAATCGAAGCCGCTCGGCGAATTCGCGAGCTGGCCCCGAAATCCGACATAATATTCTTGAGTCAGGAATCTTCGCCCGATGTGGTGCGAGAAGCTCTCAGCCTGGGCGCACGAGGCTACGTTGTTAAAGCACATGCGGGAAGTGAGCTGGTAGCCGCTGTGAAAGCGGTGATTCAGGGCAAGCAGTTTGTCAGTACCGGCTTGGCGCGGCGGCGGTGCTGGCATGGCCGCATTTTCTGTCATGTATGCCACCAGTGGCCGACAGAACCCGGCGCAAGCTTGGGGATGAAGCGCTACAAGGGACTCTAAACAAGAGAACTGGGGCTGCGGTCGCCACCAACCAGATTCTGAATCGCTGTTCATCCAACTGAGGTGTTTCGGCCGCGGCGATTTCTCCGGTGGTGCGAGGCATATACCTGGCCAAAAGGTCCGTGGATAAACCTCCCCGTTCCGACCGGTGAACCCCGCCAGAGGCTGAAGAAAGGACATCGGGACGGACATCACTTTAAATCGCGTACGCGGCTACGCTTTCCTCGGCTTGATGGAGGATCTTGGCCGCCGCTCCACAAAAAAGGCATCCCGTTTGCCGGGATGCCTCATTGTTCAGGTTTGTTAAGCTTTGCAACCTAGAGGAGCCTCAAAGCCCACCTAGCTTTTCCAAAGCTCACTTGCAATTCGCGAACTGCACCGAAGCAATCTGCGTGCTCCAGTCGAAGCGCTGAGTGACCGTGTAAAACTCCTGGGTGTACCAGAAGGTGCAACCACCCATGCCGTCGTTTGTGTCGATCCGCATGGCGCTGTAGTCGCCCCAGCGGTCGGAGGTGTCAGGCTGCGAACCGCTGCCCCCCACCACCTGTACCTCAGCTTCCAGATTGCCGAGGCCTAGAGGGTCGTTGACTTGGCGTCCAGCTATGTAGACCGACGGATAGACTCCGCCAGTCGTGCCGCCGGGACAGGTGCTTCCGCAGGATTCGCTGTATCCGAGCAGGATGTCGCCCTTCTTGTCCCTGGCCAACGAGCCCATCCAGCGCCAGTTTCCATCGGGAGCGTACGTGCCCTGCTGGTAGACGCTAAGAGCCGTCGGGGCAACCGTCTTAATCGGCGCAGTGACTTCCATCCAGCGGGGGCCGATGTTGCCGCCCGAGGCGGTAACGTCCCAGTTCACCAGCCAATGTTGCGAATTTATGGGCTTTGGCGGGTTCGGTTGGATGTTAACAAGCGGTCCGTCATCCCAGTAGGCGAAGCGATACATCAAGCGGTCGCCGAGGGAGTCAGCTAAGTCAGTTATGCCTTTCTGCGGAACGCAGTCGCCACCGTAGCCGCCGTTACAGGCGGGATCGAACGTGGCGATGGCTAAGAGTTGGTCGTCGTTGTCACCGGTGAAGGTTGCACCCTGCGTCCAGTCACTCGGGTCGTTAATATGTACCGAGTACAGCGAAAGATGGGAGTTGTCGACATCGCCGAGACTGCCAATCGCGAACTGGTCCTGCCCGTTCGGAGGCGGGATCGTAGAATCGATGTCGGCAGGCAATAAGCTGTCCTCAAAGTTGGGAGAGTACGAGTATTGGTGACAAATTTGCTCAGCCGTCTTGTCGCCAGCCAGGAACTTGGTGCGGTTGTAAGCGCAGAGCACCGGACCGACGAAACCGCCCCCGCCCGGACCGAAGTTGTTCCAGGTTTGGCCGTAGTTGTTGACCCAGGTTCCCCACTTCGGATAGTCGGGGAAGCCGCCGTTTACCACTGGGAACTCGTAGAGGTAGTAGGTACCGGTGGCGTCGTTGCTGGTAGAAACGGCAACGCAAACACCGTAGCTGCCGGAGAATACGTTCTGGGCTAGCAGCCAGCGATGCGCCTGCACGTCCCATTGCGCGATGATGTCACCATCATTGTTATTGGCGCATATCCCGCCGAGGGCGCTCCAAATCGTGTTGCCCTCGATCGCCGGCCCACACGAACCCGTGCTCTTGTTGCAAACTGTGTAGGAGACGTTCACCCACTGGACAACCTGGGTGTCGCCCACGGCCATGTTTGTGTCCGGGGGAGCGTCAGGAACACTGTAGTTGGGGAAGCCGTTGCCGACTCCAAGGAAATTGAGGCCGATGCTGTAAGCCACTCCAGAAGCGCGGATGCTGCTTTGTTCCACAGTATCCACTACGTGGCCGACGGCGCGTTTGGGAATACGGCGAACCGGGTTAGCTTCGTGAAAACCATACTGCGGCTTCTGTGGTAGTTTGGCCAAGTCGCGGAGCGGCGGCGATACCGCAAACCTGGCTGCATGTTGAATGTAGGTGTTGTTGTCCTGCGCGACAAGCGGCAGGCTGCATAGACTTAGCAATAGGACGCCCACGGCGAGCGTGGACGGCGCGATAAGTTTGGCGGTACGCCTTGTCATGGTTCTCCCGTTCTCCTTTTCTAGTTCGAGTTCAGCTGCTGGGCGCATGGGGGATCGCACTTGCCCGCAGTAGCTTTTTCGCAATTTGGCAGGTGTTGGTTGTTTGAACACACAGTTCTTGTCAGGGAGCAATTATGTAACTTGCTTTCTGGTGCTTTGAGATGGACCTGGGTCTAGCGGCAGGTTAAGGCATTTGATCATAAGTGAGAGCCAAATGCAACTATTAATCACGTAGTAAACGTTCTTCCAAGAATTTCTTACTGTGGGGAGCTTGGTAATGTTCCCTGGCCTATAAACACCGGGCCTCGTTGACTCCCAGGCATGTCGAGCATCTGCAGAGGCCGATCGGCTTTACGAAACTTTACAATTATCGACAGCTGCGGCTCCGTTTCGGGAAGGTATTGCCAATGGTCGTAGGAGCACCGCTATCGGCGCGGCATGCTACACTCGAAAATTTCATTGCAAGAGGAAGCCCAGCGGTGTGAAATCAATGGCAAAGGCTTTCTGCGTTTCTTTAACTGCCTGAGTCCATCAAGCTCTCATCAAGGGGACACCACGTGCGGCCAAACTGGCACTCATACATTGCGTGTATTTTGTGGACATTCGTGCTTATGGCGCTGCTGGCGTGCGGTGCAGCGACTACTGTTGCCCAGCACACTGTGGTACACAGCAACGGGGTCGGCGGCAAAATTGAAATGGACTACGACGCTGCCGGAAAGGTGAAGCAAACGCGCACCATCGGCAGCGATGGCAAGGTCCAGCAGAGGACTGACTACGAGTATATCCCGGGGTATTACGGCGCTCAGCAAACCGACACTACGTATTGGCCCGACGGTAAGGTCCGCAGGGTAGCTCGCAACACCTACGATGAGAGCTCGAATTTCACCGGCGAATTCATTCAGGTCTTCGACGAGTCAGGCAAGCAGGTCGCTGGCCACAAGCTCACACACGACCCGTGGACTGGAGTTTACCGCTGCAACGAATGGAACGTCGCCGCACAGGACTACAAACCAATCCAATGTCCTGCGGGCGAAGAATCAGAAGGCAGAGCCGAGCGGGTGAAGAAATTCACTTACGACGAGGTGATGCAGCATCTAGAGTCGGCGCGGAAGACGGCCCGCCACGAACAGAAGATCGGGCATATGCAGCCCGCGACTCCGGTGCAACCGCCGATTACCACGGTGAGCCAGGAGGTTGGGCTGGTGTTGCCGGCGCACGTCCGGCCCGGTGAGCGGGTATCCGGCGTAGTGGTACAAAACCTGGATCAATATGGCGGACTGCCAGAAGTCACGGTTACACGAGTGGCGGTGCCTTTTGAATCCACTGGCGAAGCGTCGCGGTTGTGGGGTTGGTATTTCGAAGCGCCAGGTGAAAGCCAGCAGCGTGCCGATGGGCCAATTACCTTGGTAGTTCCACGCGGCGGCTCCGGACTGAACATTACGTTTCGGCAGGCCGGAAATCGAGCTCATTCCGTTTCGAAAGTGCTGAACTTTCCCCAGAGCTCAGCCCAGGCGAAGCCGCAAGCGTCGCGCTCCTACAAGGCACCAGCGCTCTGCCTAAAGGGAGGACTCTGTGTGGTAAGCGGGCCTTTCAGCGGAGACAGCAGCAAGACTTTCGCTGCATTCGAGGACCGTCCGGCGACGATCGTCGCCGAAACGTCCGATACGGCGTATGTCAGCATCCCAGAGCTCACGGAGCCTGGTTCGCGGCCATTGTTCATCGCGGAGGCAACGAAGGTGGTTGCACTGCCCGTAGTGGTGGGCGAATTCTTCGTCAAGAACAATGGCCGAGAACTGCAATCAGGGCAGACATTGATAGTTTTTCCGACATTGGCCGGTCCTGGGGACTTACCGGATCCGGAGTGGCGAACCGGAAACTTCCCTTCGACAAACCTGCAGCAGGCGCGACAGCTGGTTCCCGGTTTCCAGCTGTCAAAGCAGGATCGTGACGCGGGGGAAAGGCGCGAGGCGGAAGGGAAGCTCGAAGCAAAAGAAAAGAGAGAGTCCAATGAGAAACGCGAGGCTGAGGGGAAGAAGGGAGGAGAAATTCTTCTCATTGTAAAGAATGTGACACCGGACCAGATCTGGTTGCGCGGTGCGAAGAACGAGATGCTCGTATTCCGCTTGAACGACGACTCCTTCAGCAGGGGAGAGTTTAAGTACGACCTCGTGGTAGAGGCCAAGAAAGTGGGCGCAGTCAACGTGAAGGCCTACGTCATCCCCTTCCTGGCACCAATCCTCGGCCAGGAATTCACCCTTAAGACGGACGCAGCAGGGAAGTAGAACTACGGTTGCAGTGCACTCGTAATGCCCAAAACGGAAAGCCAGTGTCGTCGGTGTTGGCGTTTCGTTGACAGGATCTGTGCATCCCTGATACTTGTTGACTGGATGGATGGTTGCTTGAAAGGGGTTTTCTTCTGACTAACAGCGCGATAAACCAAACAGGCCACCGCCTGCTGCTGGGCCCTCTCGAAATTCAGGTGATGGACGTCCTGTGGGTTACCAGCGAATGTAGCGTGCGCGACGTCGTCGAAAAGTTGGACCGCCGTCTTGCCTACACCACCGTGATGACAACGCTGGACCGTCTATTTAAGAAGGGACTGCTGGATCGCCGCAAAGCCGAGCGTGCGTTCGTTTACTCTGCGCGTGTCTCCAACCAGGAATGGGAGCGCCAGCGTGCCGGTGATTTAGTCGCCGGCTTGCTGGCGGGATCACAGCCATCGCGCGAGATGCTGTTATCGTCGCTGGTGGACGCAGTCGGCCAACACGACGTCCTCCTGCTGGAACGGCTGGAAGAAAAGGTCCGCAGAAAGCGTAAAGAACTCTCTAAGAGGAGCCAAGGTTGAGTCTTCCGTACACTTGGCGGTTGGTCTGTCTCTGCTGCGCCTCGTTTTTCGTGCTGCATCTGGCGCTGGCGGTGGCGACGCGGCTCAGTGCGCGTACGGCCATGCGCATGGCCGCTCGTATGAAGCCGAGTTCCGCGGCTCGATTCTTGTTCTTCCTTCGCATTTCTCCCATGGCACTAGCGGTTTTCGTCGTGCTCGCGTTCTGCATTCCGAGTTACCTGTGGCTGGAGCCGGAAGCGGCGGGGGAAAAGTTCGGATTCGTTTGCTTCCTGACGGCGACTCTGGGGGCCGGGATATGGGTCCTTTCCATCACGCGAGTGGCTTCTGCTATGCGTGGGACGGTTAGGTATCTCCACCAATGCGAACGTCACGGACGCAAGATCTATGTGCGGGGAGAACCTTCTCCGGCTTTGCTGCTTGCCGACAAGGCCCCGGTGCTGGCAGTGGCCGGGGTGGTGCATCCACGTCTCGTCATTTCGAAATGTGTGCTGCGGGGACTCACAGCTGAGCAGAGAGACGCAGCGCTGCGGCACGAGCGGGCCCATCGCATCTCGCGGGACAACTTCAAGCGCTTCTTGATTCTGCTTACACCTGACATGTTGCCGTTCCTGCGTACCTTCGCGTCTCTGGAGCATACTTGGGCGAAGTTCACGGAATGGGCTGCAGACGACCAGGCAACGGAAGGTGATTCGCGTCGCGCGCTTTCGCTGGCCTCGGCGCTGGTGCAGGTGGCTAAGATGGGCTCCAAACCCCAGCTTTCTTATCTTTTCAGTTCGTTGGTGGACGATGATCACGAATTGTCAGAGCGTGTGGACCGCCTGCTGCGTCCGCAACCGATTCCCGGCAAGCCAGCTGAGGTGTTGATGCCCTTCCTCACCAGCGCCGGCGCCTTGATGGCAGGTGCAGTCGCCCTAGTGCTGTTATGGCCTGCTAGCCTATCACTGGTTCACCAGGCGCTCGAACAGCTCGTGCGCTAGGGCGAAACCGAGCCTCACAACTCCCAATCGTAAGATGTCGGAATGCCCTGGTCTGCTCCGATAACTGTGGCTGAAATCATCCTGCTGTTTCCTCTGCTGGCGCTGGCGTTGGCAGGAGACCGTTTTGCAAGGGCCGTCAATCGGCTGCCCCAGACTGCCCGCGTTGCGATTCCCGCGCTGGCAGTGATCCCATATTTGTTGGTGACGCACGCAGCTGGCGCCGTTCGTTGGTCGTTTGCAGGGCTCTACGCCGTTTTGCCAGTCATCCTGGCCGCGTTACTCTGGTACGCCGCCAAACATGATCCGGGGCAGCGCGGCCACTGGGGCGATTTTGTGGTGCTCGCGTTTCTCGGAATTGTGGTCGAGTTTCGCCTGTTCGAACCAGCGTGGCCAGCGCATCTCCGTTCATTTAACCGACTGATCTTGCTCGACACAGGACTCTATGGTTTCCTTGCGATCCGCCGCCTTACGAATGTCGGGTTCCATCTGGTGCCGCAATGGCAAGACGTCCAGACAGGGCTGCGCGAGCTCGTGTTTTATGCTCCCATCGCGATTCCGATGGGCCTCGGACTGGGATTTCTGCACTTCCACGGCTATCTTCCGTCGCCGTGGAAAGTCGGGCTGTCCTGGATTTCGATCTTCGCGTTCGTCGCGGTGCTGGAAGAGACCTACTTCCGCGGATGGGCGCAGAACCTCCTGGAACGCCGGATTGGCCGGCACTGGTCGCTGCTGACGACAGCTTTGTTGTTCGGCCTGTCGCACTTTAACAAAGGCGCTACGCCCTTCAACTGGCGCTACGTGCTGCTAGCGACCTTCGCGGGAGTTTTCTACGGCAGGGCCTGGAGAGAAGGGCATCGCCTGATTGCGTCCGCAATCACCCATGCATCGGTGGACACAATATGGTTGATTTGGCTGCGGTGAGGGGGCTCATGATAGTGGAGATATCCAAGCCCGACCCGCATCTGGTGTTGTACTGCATTGGGGAGGGTGATTGCCAAGCAGATGCCGAGGATGCCGTGCGCAATGCCCAGCGAGTAAAGGTCGCGATAGCGCAGAAACAGCGCGCACCCGGCTGCTCCCCAAAGCAGCGTTGCCACAACCAACAGTAGGTTGGGAATGTGGGCGGAGGCGAACAACACTGCCGCAACAATTACCGCGGCGGTCTTGGTCGGCAGCAGGCGTAACAAACGCAGCAGGAAGAAATCCTGCAAGAGGAATTGCTGGAGTAGTGCCCACAGCAAGTACGCCAAGAAGCGTGGAGCGGCGGACACGCGAGGCAAGAAAGGATGCAACACATGCATCTGGGCTGCAATCCACACCGCGATGACAGCGGTCAGCACAGCAAACCCAGCAATCCAGATCGACCGCCGGAGTTCTGATGGCCGGAATCCGAGCGTACGCGCATCCTGGCCGGAGGCAATTATGGCCGACACAACCCAGGCCAGCGTGATCCAGAACAGCCAGCCTTGTACCGGCTTCGGCGTCCAGAGCGCCAGGAGAACCATGCCGTACGTTATGGAGACTTCCAAGAAGTCCCGCGACTTCAGTTTCGCGGTCCACGGCGCAGGCGACGTGCGGTTGGCCTGCCGGCCGATCCGCTGACTTTGGGAATCAACATAGTCCATGAAAGTCTCTTCGCTGGAAACCAGCCAACGATATGCGAAATTTCGTGTAAAGCGCAAGAGTGGGTTGGTTATCTGGTTGAGATGATTTTGCGAGTGAGGTCTAGCCTGCTTTTCGTGGACACCTCGACTTTTCGTGGCCTCTCCGATGAATTCTGTCCAGTAAGTGTTTTGCAATTGGTCGACGCTTTCTGGGCCATGGGCGCTAACAGCAGGTTCAAGATATTTTGCGACGACAAAGTAGCCTAGTTTAGCTAGCCGCGCAGCAGCGATGTATGCGTCGGCCGCGCGCATGAGCCCGCGGTAAGATTGGCAAAATCAACGCACTTGCGGAGGTGGCGACACAGGGATACAGATGGTCGCAGGTCGCGTCCGCGGCTCGGATCATTTTGATTGATCTCTCCCCTGGCTCACTTGCCAGGGCTAAGACAACCACCACTTCGCGTTGCAACAAGATTCTTTCGCGAAATCCTACCGGTTTTTCACCAAGCAGGACATTTCGCTCCGCCGGGAAAGGTCAGTCCAACGCGTCGGTTTGTTTAAGGAAGGATTAGCGGCAACGAGCCTTTGAACCGTCGCTCAACCCAAGCGGGTAGATGGTCTCATACTTTTCACCCCGCCAGAAACGGGTTCGTTTCCCGCTCCTCACCGATGGTGGTCAGCGGGCCGTGACCAGGGACGACGATGGTTTCGTCCGCCAGCGCCAGCACCGGACCGCGCAGCGACCGGATGATTTTTTCGTACGAGCCGCCGGGCAAATCGGTGCGGCCGATCGAGCCTGCGAAGAGCGTGTCGCCCGCTATCAGCTTCTGTTCCGGCGCAAAGTACAGGCAAATGCTGCCCTCGGTGTGGCCGGGCGTGTGCAGCACATCTGCGACCATGCCACCGACGTGGATCTTGTCGCCTGTGCTCAGGCTGGCGTCGATCGCCACCTTTTCCGGCGGGCGCATGCCGATCCATGCAGCCTGTACGTCCAGCATCTGCAGCAGAGCGTGGTCGTTCTGGTTCAGCAGAACCGGCGCGCCGGTCAGTCGCTTCAGCTTGGTAGCGCCGCCAATGTGGTCAATGTGCGCGTGGGTGATGACGATTTGCTTTACCGTCAGGCCGTGGCGTCGCACGATGGCCATGACGTCTTCGATGTCATCGCCGGGATCGATGACAATCGCTTCCCGCGTCTGCTCATCGCCCATCACCGAGCAATTGCATTGTAGTGGGCCGACGGGAAAGATCTCGTGGATCATGATCCCAAACTATCACGAATTGCCCAGACTGCTAAGTGATTGCCCGATCAGCAGCGTCGCTAGTGTTCCCTTGTTGGGGTGACACATTGTTGCGGTGACCCTTGAGTCTCCCGACTTTCTGAAGTAAACTGCGCACGCCTACTGGAGAAGGACAGCAGATTTGATCGCTGACAACACTTAGCTATGCAGGGGTAAGAATGGATCGCGTGCGGTTCATTACGCATCGGGACCAGCAAATCCTCCTGGTGGATTGCACAGATTGCCTGCCTGATGAGGTTGCATTGGTCGCCGACCGGGTACCTGAGACCGTCACTCGAGAACCGCTCGGTTCCGTCCTGTTGCTGGCAGACTTCAGCCGCGCGCAATTCACCCGCGAATCCGTCGAACGCTTGAAGATCGCTGCCGTCTTCGACCGTCCTCACCTGAAGCGGTCAGCCTGGGTGCTGACCGAGAACCTGCCGAAAGCCCTGTACGATTCCATCCGCAGCTTTTCCGGACGTCAAATTCCCATCTTCGCCGCTCGGGAAGAGGCGATGGACTATCTGGTGAGCTGAGTTCCATTCTGCGCCACGGATTTCTTGCAGCGGCTTTGCCTTAATAAGTTGAAACCTCAAGTCTGCGTTGTGTGTGCGGCCTCGCGGAGGGTCTGAATCGGAATCTTGCAAAGAAATGATTCGTGTTGAGGCGCGAAATTCGTGGCTCGCCAGGGTTCTTGAACCGCGGGTCTTCGCGGATCGGGCCGATCCGAAAACGCAATAGAAGAGCCACCGCCTGGCGGAGGCTGGAACAAATTGCCGAACGCGCTACCGGTTCGGCGTCATTGGCTGCGGCGGCTTCTGTGCGGGCGCCGATTTTGTCGGTGCGGCAGAGCTGCTTCCCAGTACAGATCGGCTGCGGGTGCCGGCGCGCGAAGCGTACACGGAAAGGGTGATTGACGTCACCATAAAGATGATCGCTGCCCAGGTCGTCGCCTTGGTCAGCACGGTTGCGGCGGTGCGGGTTCCGAAGGCGGTCTGGCTGCCCATTCCACCAAAGGCAGCGGCAATATCGGCGCTCTTGCCACTTTGCAGCAGCACCACCGTGATGAGAAATGCACAAACGATGATGTGAAGAACAGTAATCAGAACGACCATGTAGCTCCCAATTCTCGCTTCAGGCGACCGCACCCAAGGTACAATCCGCCCCTAATATCTGGTACGTCTAATGGTGGCAGCTACTTGGGTGAGTCGCGTTGCGGAAGGGGGAACTTCAACCCGTCGGGCCGCTGAGTTTGCGCCAATTCTTGTATCAGATTTGGGTGAGATTTCACTTGGCGGCTGCGCCTTTGCTCAACCAACTTCCGCTTATGCACTAGCACAAGCTCGCTGCTCGGGATTCACACGACGTTCTGCTTGTGGCCCCGCTTTTCACCACTTCCGAATTTTACCATGCCGGGCTCGGCCGCGGAACGTCCGCCGCACAGTCTTTGGGCCGCTCTGAGTTCAAGTACTACATCTGAACCGCTGTCAAGCTGTGAGGGTTGAATATAGAAACGGGCGTGCGTTGTTCCTTCCTCATGGCGGCGACACACGACCCACGAAGGCGCGTGTCTACGACCGTGATCACCTGTTTTCAACAATCGTAGCCAAACTGTTATTGGAGCCAATTGGAGCCAAGCTGACGACGCCTCCCTCAAGCGGTTCTTGCGAAGGCACTTAGCCAATAGCGAATGCCGGCGGAGGAATGCTGGCATTCATTTGGAAGCGCAGTGTTGCCCAATCGAAAGGAGAAATTGAGATCGGAAACAAACTAATCGCCATGGCCCAAGATTTTCCCGAAGATAAGTACGATTTCAGACTGCAGAAAGACCAGCGCACGTTTGCAGAAAATCTTTTACACGTCGGCGCAAGGCGACGGCGGCTCCGGTCCTCTCGAATGGACGAATCCGGCCAGTCCAGGCTCATCGCGCAGAAAAGATCAGTCTAGAATGGCGGATGCAGGAGATGCCGATGGCAGATTCACCGGAACACAGATTGATCGAGTATGGCGTCTATGTCCCCTCCGACGCCGGAGCAATGGTGCAACTGCTGGGCGAGGTGTTCAGTCGTCACGATCCACCCGCCGTGGCGGTCGCGCTTACCGCTCCTGAATTCGAAGAATTTGTGCGGCTGCTCTGCCCTAAAGCTGCCATCGACGCCTTAACAATTGTGGCCCGGCTCGCTGGCACGGGTGAGTTGGTCGGTGCGCTGCTAACGGAGGACTCGGCATCAGTACTGCCTGACGGGATGGATCGGCTAAGTGCAAAGTTCAATCCGATCTTCGATATTCTGGGGCAGTTAGATACGGAGTACCGAAGTAGTCGAACCGTTCGTCCCGGCGAGTCCCTCCATCTGTTCCTGCTCGGGGTGTCGGATCGCGTCGCTGGACGGGGTGTGGCGCAGCAACTCGTTGTGGCTTGCCTGGAGCACGGGAAGCGGCGAGGTTATCGGGTAGCGGTCACCGAGGCGACGAATAAAGTCTCCCAGCACATTTTCCGCAAGCAGGGATTCGTCGAACGGGTAAAACGGTCATACGCGACTCATCGTTTCGACGGACAGCACGTCTTTGCATCAATCGTTGAGCATGGGGGCCCGATATTGATGGATAAGTCGCTCTAATGCTGCACAACTGCAGGCTCCAAGGAGATTTGGAACAATAAACGCGCACGTGTGTTCTTATCTGGCGTGGAGTCAGTCCCTGTGGGGCAGGCTAAATCAATTGGACGAGAAGTCGCCATTCCGTCCTTGTGGCCGCGGCCTAAGGAACTTCTTTAAGAGCACGGGATGGGCGTTATACGTCAAGTTGAGATGACGCCGGCTTCACGCGAGCCAGTCTCCTGGCACGCCGTCACTCATGATCTCAACAGATATCGGGTTGTGAGTGCTATGGGGATTTCTCGCTAATTGATGCTCCCGACCATGGCAGGCGCAGGAACCGCAGAGTGCGTGATGTCCTTCAACTTGGAGGAAGTCTCGCTCCTGAAATCAGACCCGAGCCGAAGGCATACAAGGCGCGAACAAAGGCACGTCCCATCAGGAGAGATAGCGCTTCAAGTCTTCAGGATGGTGCGAGTGGTCGAAAGCTGCTTCGCGTGAGACCCGCCCTGTACGGACCAACTCGGCCAGGGACTGTTCCATGGTCAACATTCCCTCGGATCTCGACGTTTCAATATGGGTCCGAAGCTGGTGGTCATCTCCCCGACGAATAAGATTGCGAATTGCGTGTGTAGCGA
>Ga0074045_10003204_pt1 | contig 14809 bp, 14 predicted proteins | sample BogForMeECP23OM2_FD_94442 | JGI IMG/M metagenome (GOLD analysis project Ga0074045, IMG submission 94442) | Bog forest soil microbial communities from Calvert Island, British Columbia, Canada - Bog Forest MetaG ECP23OM2 | ecosystem: Environmental > Terrestrial > Soil > Wetlands ...
CATGCTGCCGCAGCTCGCCCGTGGCACCCACGGCGAGCCCGGACTGCCAGGCGCGCACGACATGATCGTGGACCAGGTGCTTACCCTGGTTCTCGCCGGCCTTCACGTCGCTCCCGAGGCCGCTCTGGACCAGCGCCACTGCGACCACCGCGTGTTCGCGGTCCGCCGCCCTGAGGACGTGAACGTGCACGTCGACCGCGATCGTCGCCCGGTCGGTAGGCTGCGCCGCGAGCTCGATGGTAGCTCGCGCCGGTTGCGCGTTGATCGCTGCCAGGGCCTTCGCCGGCTGCGGCATGCTGCGCCAGGACGTGAAGTCATTGCCTTGCAGCAGGACCTGCGGCGTATACACGAAGCTCGTATCGTGGCGCTGCATCTGCTCGTATTGCCGCTGGGTGAAGGCGGGGTTGCCGAAGCGATCGCGCCAGCCGAGGCGGTCCCAGTAATCGACATGGAACGCAAGCGCCGCAGCCCGAGGCGCGGCGGAGCCGAGGTCGAGCGCCGAAAACCACCGGTCGGCGGGCGGACAGCTGTCGCAACCTTCGGATGTGTAGAGTTCGAGCAAGGCAACCGTGTAATCGGGGCTGGTCACGCGGCAAGCCTCGACGCCTACCGCCGGCGAGGCCGTGATCGCCGCCATGGCGAGCACGCCCAGCTGTCGCTTCCAGGTCTTGATCATCGGTTCTTCCGTCGGCAGCCTTTGAGATTGGTCGCGCCGACCCGGGCGACCCTTACCAAAACCCCTCGCTGCTTTGTGCTAGCATGCCCCACCAGAGTAAACCGTGTGCCATACCGAGGTCCGGCACCGTGTTTAAATGACCGGAGGGCGCCCATGGGAATCATGTCCATCATCGGCACGATCATCGTCGGCTTCATCGTTGGCGTATTGGCGCGGTTCTTCTACCCGGGCGCCGTGCCGATGGGCTTCCTGCTGACCGTCGCGCTCGGCATCGGCGGCTCGCTTGTCGGCGGCCTGATCAGCAGTCTTATCTGGAAGACACCCGACGGCAAGTTTCATCCCGCCGGCTGGATCATGTCCATCATCGGCGCGCTGATCCTGCTCTGGGCTTACCTCAACTTCATGCGCTGACCGGCTAGCTTGACGCGGGGTCGCCCGCGTGCGGAGGCGGGAAGGCACGCGGCCGAATTTGGCGCCCGAATTTCGACGCCGCGGCCTCGCCGGGCGTGCCTATAATTCGCGCATGACAAATCTTCCACCTGCCGAAGTGATGTACCGCGCCGTGGTCGCGCATGACCCCGCCTTCGAAGGCATATTCTTCGTCGGCGTCGCAACCACGGGTATCTTCTGCCGTCCCACCTGTCGGGTACGCACGCCGAAGCGTGAAAACGTCGAATTTTTTGCCTCGACGAGCGACGCGCTGCACGCCGGCTATCGCCCGTGCCGCCGCTGCAAGCCGCTCGACGGCGGACGTGGCGCACCGCCGCTGGTGGGCCAGCTGCTCGCCGCGGTCGAGGACGAGCCCACCGGGCGGTTGCGCGATGTCGATCTCGCGCGGCGCGGCATCGACCCCTCGACCGCCCGGCGCACGTTCAAGCGCTATTGCGGCATGACCTTCCACGCCTACCATCGCGCGCGGAGGATGGGCATCGCGCTCGCCGGCGTGCGCCAGGGCAAATCGATACTCGACCTGCAGCTCGATCACGGCTTCGAATCGGGCAGCGGCTTCCGCGGCGCCTTCAACCGCCTCGTCGGCGCGGCCCCCAGCCGCGCCCGGGACGCGGCATGCCTCTATGCGCAGTGGTTCGAGACACCCCTCGGGGCGATGCTGGCGTTGGCCGACGACAACGGACTCGCGCTGCTCGAATTTGTCGATCGTCGAGGACTAGAGCGCGAACTCGAGCACTTCCAGCGCCAGCTCAAGCGCCGCATCCTGCCTGGGGCGCATCGGCTGCTGGCGCAAATCGGCGATGAACTGGCCGCCTACTTTGCCGGCCGCACGCTGACCTTCGCCACGCCGCTTGCGCTCGCCGGATCGCCGTTCCAGCGTGCAGTGTGGAACGAACTGCTGACCATTCCCGCGGGCAGGACGCGTTCGTATGCCAAGGTTGCCGCGGCAATCGGCCGCCCCGCTGCAGTGCGCGCCGTCGGCCACGCCAACGGCGACAATCGATTGTGCATCGTGGTGCCGTGCCATCGCGTCATCGGCGCCGACGGCGCACTGACCGGGTACGGTGGCGGCCTATGGCGCAAGCAGTGGCTGCTGGACCACGAGCGGATGCACGCCCAGGAGCATGGCCAGCTGACGCTCGAAGTCGAATCACGGCGGCAGGCGCCGCTCGCTGCGACGACTGCCTGAGCGAATGCAGCCCCGCGACGTTGCCCGGCTGCTGGTGCTGGCCGGACTCTGGGGCGGCTCGTTCGCGTTCATGCGGGTTGGGGTGCCGGGGTTCGGTCCGGTGTGGCTCGCCTTCTCCCGGGTCGCGCTCGCCTTCCTTGCGCTGTTCGCGCTGGCGCTCGCACGCCGTGACGTGCCGCCGCTCGCGGCGCATTGGCGCGACTTCCTGGTGGTCGGCGTGGCCAATTCGGCGCTGCCTTTTGCGCTCTTCTGCTTTGCCGAGCAATACGTGGGGGCGGCGATCGCGGCAATTCTCAATGCGACCAGCCCTTTCTTTGCGGCCGCGGTCGGCGCGCTGTGGCTCAAGGAGGCACTGCCGTTGCGCACGCTTGGCGGCATGGCTCTCGGGCTCGCCGGCGTCGCGGTCCTCGTCGGCTGGTCACCCCAGGTACCGGCAGGGATGATGCTGCCGGCGACGCTCGCCTGTCTCGGCGCGGCGCTGTGCTATGGCGTGGCCAGCGTCTATGTCAAACGGCGCATGGCGGCCGTTCCGAGCTTCGCCATTGCGCTCTACAGTCAGCTTGCGGCGGCCGCGGTGCTCGCTCCGGCGCTGCCCTTCGTGCCCGGCCCTGGGCCGTTGACCCCGCTGGTCCTCGGCAATGCGCTTGCCCTGGCCCTCGCCTCGACCGCCCTCGCCTACCTGCTCTATTTCCGACTGATTGCCACGATCGGGCCGGCGCGGGCGCTGACGGTGACCTTTCTAATCCCGGTCTTTGGCGTCCTGTGGGGATTTCTTTTCCTCGACGAGCCGGTAGCGGCCAACACCGTCTGCGGCTGCGTGCTCATTCTCGGGGGCACATGGCTGGCCCTGCGCGCGGCGCCACGGGTCGGGCGCGCGCGGACGAGCGCCGATCAGGGACCGGCATAGACAGTGCACGGACTCGATACTCGGCGCGCGGTCAAACCAGCTCGGCCGCGGGTCCGAGAATCTGGGCGCGCAGCTCGCGATAGCGCGGCAGCGTGGGCGGGTAGACGCAGATGTACTTGACCTGCGCTGCTTGCAGGCAGCGCTGCTTGATGATCTCGAGCTTCTGGTCCCGCGGATTCTGCACTTGCTCGGGCTCCTTGGCATCGACGATCGCCACGATAGTCATGTCGCGATCGCAGACGACGAAGCCGACGTGCTGGTTGGCGATCTTGCGAAAGGCGCGCAGCCGCTCCATGCCCTGAGGGCCGATCTTGACCTGCAGCACGTCGGCCAGGCGCACGCGGGCAAAAATCTCGTGCCGCGGAAAGGCGGCCTTGAGCAGGAGATAGACGACGTTTTCCGCCTTCGACAGGAAGCGGGAGCGGAGCAGGTAGAGCCCCGGAACCTCGGCGCTCGACAGCAACCGCGTCGTCTCGCCTTCGGTCCATTGCGCCACCGTATTCTGGGCATCCGGCGGCGTGCCGCCGGCTCGATTGGCGCTCCGGCTGCGCCGCACCAAGCCGACGAGCACGAAGACGACGAACGCGCCCATTCCCAGCACCAAGACGATCATCCCGGAGTTCATGCCAGCGGGTTCCTGAGTATCGTGGTCCGGCGAGCCTGGCGGTCAGTCTTGATTATGCGTTAGTCGGCGCGCATCGCTGCCGCCGCGACGCGTCGCATCGCGGCTAGTCTAAAGCATTTTGCGCGCCCGCGGGGATTCTCCCGGTAGGCGCGGGGCAGGGCTAAGTGCTGCTGACGCCGCCTTAGCGCAGCCACGCATCGTGCACCGGGAGTCGCTCATCGCGGCCGGTGGCAGCCCGCTTTGTCGACCACACTCGCCCCGATGCGTTGCGTGCGCTTGCGTCCCCGCCCGTACTTGCGGGCACGCTGGCGCGTGTTTACAATCGCCGCTCCTGGCGATGAAGACACGAAGCCAAAGCGCTCCGCAAGCGCGTTTGTCCAGTCGCCTGTTGGCGGCGGCGGTTGGGGTCGCCTGCGCCGGCTTGCTGCCTTTCGCGCGTGCTGACTCGCTTGCGCCGGACGGGATCGATGCCACCGCCGGCCAGGGCCACGCGGTCTTTGTCAGCGGCGCCGCGCTGCACTGGGACTCGCTGTGCGAGTGCACGTATCTGAAGGATCACAATTTTGACACGCGCCTCGAGGCACAGCTCACCTACTGGCATTCGCAGCAGCATCCGACCGAACATGGCTCGTTGTGGGATGTCGGCGTCGTTCCCATGCTGCGCTGGCTGCCGCCGTGCTGCAGCAGCGTGCAGCCCTATGTGGAGGGCGGCGTCGGCGTGCACCTGCTGTCGCACGTGCGCATCGGCAACGATCGGGATTTGAGCACCGCGTTTCAATTCGGCGAGAACCTCGGGACCGGCCTTGCTTTCGGCGACAATCACCGCTTCGAGGTCGGCGTATACGTCCAGCACGAGTCGAATGCGAGCATCAAGGAACCCAATCCGGGTCTCACCTACTTCGGCGTCGTGTTGCGCTTTGCCCTGCGCTAGCACACGCCACGTGGCGCGCGGCTCGAGGACGCCCTGGTCCAGATAAAGCAAAGCCCCGCCGAGGCGGGGCTTTGCTCGTTCAGGGCTTTGCGCCGCTTACATATCCATGTCGCCCATGCCGCCCATGCCGCCCATGCCGCCGCCGCCCATCGGCTTTTCGTCCTTGGGTAGCTCGGCGACCATGGCTTCGGTCGTGAGCAACAGGGACGCCACCGACGCCGCGTTCTGCAGCGCGAAGCGGGTCACCTTGGTCGGGTCGACGACGCCCATTTCGACCAGATCGCCATAAGCACCGGTCTGGGCGTTGAAGCCGAAGTTGCCGTTCTTCTCGACGACCTTGTTGACGACCACCGACGGCTCATCGCCGGCGTTATTGACGATCTGCCGCAGGGGCTCCTCGAGCGCGCGCAGCACGATCTTGATGCCGGCATCCTGGTCGGCGTTGCTGCCTTTGAGACCCTTGAGGTTGGCGCGAGCCCGCAGGTAGGCCACCCCGCCCCCGGCGACGATACCTTCCTCGACCGCCGCGCGGGTCGCGTGCAGCGCGTCCTCGACGCGAGCCTTCTTCTCCTTCATTTCGACCTCGGTCGCCGCGCCGACCTTGATCACGGCCACGCCGCCGGCAAGCTTGGCTACGCGCTCCTGCAGCTTTTCCTTGTCGTAGTCGGAAGTCGCCTCGTCGATCTGGACGCGGATGTTCTTCACCCGTGCCTCGATCGCCGACTTTTCGCCCGCGCCGTCGATGACGGTTGTATCTTCCTTCGCCACTTCGATCTTCTTCGCGCGTCCGAGGTCCTTCAACGACGCATTCTCGAGCTTCAGTCCGAGTTCCTCGGCGATGACGGTCGCGCCGGTGAGGATCGCGATGTCTTCCAGCATCGCCTTGCGACGATCGCCGAATCCAGGCGCCTTGACGGCGACCGTCTTCAGGATGCCACGGATGTTGTTGACCACGAGCGTGGCCAACGCCTCCCCATCGACGTCCTCGGCAACGATCAGCAGCGGCTTGCCGCTTTTCGCCACCTGCTCGAGCAAGGGCAGCAAGTCGCGGATGTTGGAGATCTTCTTGTCGTGCAGGAGGATGTACGGATCTTCGAGAACCGCCACCTGCTTGTCAGGGTTGTTGATGAAGTACGGCGAAATGTAACCGCGGTCGAACTGCATGCCTTCGACGAGCTCAAGCTCGTTTTCCAGCCCTTTGCCGTCCTCGACCGTAATAACCCCTTCCTTGCCGACCTTGTCCATCGCGTCGGCAATCGTCTTGCCGATCGACTCGTCAGCATTGGCAGAGATCGCGCCAACCTGTGAAATCTCCTTGCTGGTCGTGCACGGCTTGCTGATCTTCTTGAGTTCCTCGACGACGGCCAGAACCGCCTTGTCGATGCCGCGCTTGAGATCCATGGGGTTCATGCCGGCGGCGACATACTTGAAGCCTTCGGCGCAGATCGCCTGGGCCAGCACCGTTGCGGTCGTCGTGCCGTCTCCGGCGACGTCGGAAGTCTTGGATGCGACCTCCTTGACCATCTGTGCGCCCATGTTCTCGAACTTGTCCTTGAGCTCGATTTCCTTCGCTACCGATACGCCGTCCTTGGTAATGGTCGGCGCGCCGAAGCTGCGCTCGAGCACGACGTTGCGGCCTTTCGGCCCCAGCGTCACTTTCACGGCGTTCGACAGAATGTTCACGCCGTTCATCATCTTGTTGCGCACGTTCTCACCGAAGCGTACGTCTTTGGCTGCCATTTTCGCTACTCCTCAAACTGTATGTGATCGCGCGAATGTCACGCGATGATGCCGATGACGTCGTCTTCGCGCATATGCAGATAATCTTGCCCGTCCATCTTGAATTCCTGGCCGGAGTACTTGCCGAATAGGATCTTGTCGCCGACTTTGACGCCCATCTGTATCACCTTGCCGTTGTCGTCGATCTTGCCGGGCCCGGCGAAAACGATTTCTCCCTGCGAGGGCTTTTCCGCAGCGGTGTCGGGTATGACAATGCCGCCGGCAGACTTGCGTTCCTCCTCGAGGCGCTTGACGATCACTCGATCATGTAGGGGACGAATCTTCATGTTAGTGCTCACTCCAAAGAAAATTTGCGATTATTCCGCTTGCCTCGTCCGCGCGAACGCGGCAGGACACCGGACAGACTGACTGTTAGCACTCGCCGCCAACGAGTGCTAATAATAAGGGAGAAGGCCGGTAAAATCAAGTCCGCCGAGGCTTTCTATGGCGGTGGGCCGCGATATGCTAAGGTTTCCATTGGTCCGGTGGGGCGGCCATAAGGGGGGGAAGGCACATGGCGAAGGCAATGACGTCACCCGGCGCAGGCGGCGGCGTGGGCGGTCGCCATGGCTGAGCCGCGCGCCGTCAGTGCCGGCCGCGGAGCGAGCTGGTGGAGCGAAGGCTGGCGCCTGTTCACGCCGGCGGTGGGCGTGTGGCTGCTCATCCTGCTCATCCTGATCGTTCTCAACGTGGCCGGAAGCATCGTCCCGCTCGTGGGCAGCCTCGCGATGCAGGTGCTCTACCCGGTATTCTCCGGTGGCCTCATGCTCGGATGCCGGGCGCTTGATCGCGGCAACCCGCTAACCCTCGGCCACCTGTTCGCCGGCTTCAGCCAGCGTACCGGGCCGCTGATCGTGGTCGGCTTGATCTATACCGGCCTGGCCGTGCTGATCACCGCCATCGTCGCCGGGATGATGGTGGCCATCTTCGGGGTCACGATTTTCGGCATGCTGACCGGATCGGTCGACCCGTCGCAGACGGGCATCTCCCTGGACAGTGCCGTGATCGCGGTGCTCCTCGGGGTGCTGTTTTTTCTGCTACTGCTGCTGCCGCTCTTCATGGCCATCTGGTTCGCGCCGGCGCTGGTCATGCTCGGAGGGATGAACCCGGGAGCGGCGATGGCAGCGTCGTTCCGCGGCTGCATGCGCAACGTCGTGCCGTTCCTGCTGTATGGCCTTGTCGGCATCGGGCTCGCGGTCGTTGCCTCGATACCGTTCGGCCTCGGCTGGCTCGTGCTCGGCCCGGTGACGATGGCCAGCATGTATACCTCGTACTGCGACATCTTCGAGGACCAGGGCGCCGCTTAGGCGCTAGGCGCCGACGCCTGGCCGGCCGGGGCTCGCGCCCCGCGCCCGCCTGCCCTGTTCAGTTCAGGGGAGGATGGGCGCCGACCGCGCCGCGGATGCGCAGGGCGATCGACGCGGGCGCCTGGCGGCGGACAAACCAGCGCAGATGCGTGGTGTCTCCGGCGTGGTCGAAGCCGTACGATTTGAGCAGGTGCTGCACCGCGGGCCCGTAGCGCGAGCCGCGCGGGATCCGCACCACCCAGGTCTTCTTGCCCGGCGGCGTGCCAAAAAGGGCCGTCAGCAAGGCGCGCCCCTGACCGCCGCCGCGGCGACCGAATTCAAGGCCTGCCAGCCAGAGCTCGTAGCCGTCTTCGAGGGCGCGAAACAGCCCGAAGCCGACCGGTGGCATGCCGCTGTGGCGATCGTCGGGCCAAAAAACGTACCCGGGGACCGCGACCGCTTCGATGCGACCGGTCTTCGGGTCCTCCTCGACGAAATAACCGCTGACGAGCGCCCGCTTGAGCCGGGCGAAAAATTCGACGGCCGCCGGCGTATCGGCGGCCAGACCGCGGTCGAAGCTACCCTCCGCTGCCGCCTCGCGGATGAGCGTGCGGAGCATTGCCAAGTGGCCGACATGAGCCGGAGCAAGCACGATAAGGGTGCGCGGCGAGCGCCCGTGTACGACAACGAGCTAACTTAACGCGCGCAGGCACAGCCGGTGGCCTCAGACTTACGAACGGCATGCGCCGGGCCATGAGCGGTCAAATATTTTTTGTGCACAACAACTTACACCAACTCTGCTCAGTGCGCCCGCTCCCAGTTGGGGCCGGTGCCGACGTCGACCACCAGCGGTACGCGCAGGGTTGCAACCCCGGTCATCAGCGCCGGCAACTCCTGCTTCATCCGCGCCACCTCGGGCTCCGGCACCTCGAACACCAGCTCATCGTGCACCTGCAGGATCAGGCGCGAAGTCAGCCGCTCCCGGTCAAGCCAGGCCTGGACGGCAATCATCGCCAGCTTGATCAGGTCCGCGGCCGTGCCCTGCATCGGCGCATTGATCGCGGCGCGCTCCGCCGCTTGCCGGCGTGGGCCTCCGCCAGCGTTGATGTCCGGCAGCCAAAGCCGGCGGCCGAAGACCGTGCGCACGTACCCCTGCTCGCGCGCCTGCTCTCGCGTCTGGCGCATGTACTGCGCAACACCGGGATAGCGCGCGAAATACTTGTCGATGAATTGCTGCGCCGCGCCGCGCTCGATGCTGAGCTGCGCGGCCAGCCCGAACGCACTCATACCGTAGATCAGGCCGAAGTTAACCGCCTTGATGTACCGCCGCTGCTCGGAGCTAACCTGTTCGATCGGCACCGCGAAGATCTCCGCCGCGGTCGCGCGGTGAATGTCCTCACCCTGGGCAAAGGCCGCCAGCAGCGACGGATCACCGGACAGGTGCGCCATGATCCGCAGCTCGATCTGCGAGTAATCGGCCGAAACCAGCAGATGACCCGGCGCCGCGATAAAAGCCTCGCGGATGCGCCTGCCCTCGGTGGTGCGCACGGGTATGTTCTGCAGATTCGGATCGGTGCTGGCAAGCCTTCCGGTTACCGCGGTCGCCTGTGCGAAGGTGGTGTGCACGCGACCCGTGGCCGGGTTGATCATCTGCGGTAGCTTGTCGGTATAGGTCGACTTGAGCTTCGACAGCGCTCGGTGCTCGAGCAGGAGCTTGGGCAGCGGATAGTCGGCGGCGAGTTCCTGCAGCACCTCCTCGTCGGTCGATGGCTGGCCGGTCGCGGTCTTCTTCACGATCGGAAGTTTCATTCGCTCGAACAGTATCTCGCCGAGCTGGCGTGGAGAGCCGAGGTTGAACGGGCCGCTGGCGAGCTCGAAGGCCTGTGCTTCCAGCGCCTCGACCCGCGCGCCGAGCTCCCTGCTCTGCGCCGCAAGCAGCTGCCGGTCGAGGAGCACGCCGTTGCGCTCCATGCGGAACAAGACTTGCCGGGTCGGCAGCTCGATGTCTCGGTAGACGCGCTCAAGGTCACCGTCGGCGGCCAGACGCGGATAGAGCGAGCCGTGTAACTGCATGGCGAGGTCCGCATGCCCGGCCGAGTATTCGGTGGCGCGCTCGACGGCAACTTCATCAAAGCCGATCTGAGCCGAGCCTTTGCCGGTTACTTCCGCATAGCTGATCGCCTTGACGTCGAGATGGCGCCAGGCCAGGCTGTCCACGTCGTGCGGACGATGCGACTCCAGGACGTAGGACTCCAGCATCGTGTCGTGGGCGACGCCGGCGAGCGCAATGCCGTGGTTCGCCAGGACGTGCTGGTCGTACTTGACGTTCTGCCCGAGCTTGCTCGGGCGGGAGTTCTCCAGCCAGGGTTTGAGCCGCGCGAGAACGACCTCCAGCGGCAGCTGCGCGGGCACGCCGGTGTAGCGGTGCGCCAGCGGGACATACGCGGCGCGACCGGGCGCGACGACGAAGGACAGCCCGACGATGCGTGCCTGCATCGGGTCGGAACTCGTCGCCTCCGTGGTGAAGGCGACAAGGTCGGCGAGTTCGATTGCCTCGAGCCAGCGCTCGAAGCTCGCCTGATCGAGCACGGTCTCGTAATCGCGCGCGACCGGCGGGCGGGCGGGTGCCGGCACGCCCGCCGCGGCAGGCTCGGGTGCGCTCGCGGGCGCCTTCGCGGTAACCGCGGCATCGTCGAGGTCCTTGAGCCAGCTCTTGAACTCGAAGCGCTCGTAGAGCGTGCGCAGCGCCGCGGCGTCGACCGGGCGGGTGACGAGCTCGGAGGGCTCGATTGGCAACGCGCAGTCGGTTCTGACCGTGAGCAGCCTTCTTGCCTGCGGCAGCCAGTCCAACGCGGCGCGCAGGTTTTCGCCGACCACGCCGCCGATTTCCTGAGCATGCGCCATCACGTTTTCCAGAGTGCCGTATTGCATCAGCCACTTCGCAGCCGTTTTGGGGCCCACCTTGGCCACTCCCGGCACGTTGTCCACCGCGTCGCCGGTGAGCGTCAGCAGATCGAGCAGCTGCTCCGGCCGCACGCCGAACTTGGCCATCACACCGGCTTCATCCAGGGTTTCGTTGCTCATCGTGTTGACGAGCGTGACCCGCGGCGTGACGAGCTGGGCGAGATCCTTGTCGCCGGTGGAGATAACCGCGTCGAAGCCGCGCGCCTCGCCGCGTCGCACCAGAGTGCCTATCACGTCGTCCGCTTCAACGCCGTCAACCATGAGCAGTGGCCAGCCGTTGGCGCGAATGAGCTCGTGCAGCGGCTCGATCTGCTGCACCAGGTCCGGCGGCATCGGCGCCCGGTTGGCCTTGTATTGCGGGTACCACTCGTCGCGAAAAGTCTTGCCCGGCGCATCGAACACGACGGCGAAGTATTCCGGGTTGCCGTCCTCATGCAAACGGCGCAACATGGCAATGACGCCGCGAATCGCGCCGGTGGGCTCGCCGCGCGAAGTGCGCAGATCGGGCAAGGCATGGAACGCCCGATACAGATATGACGAGCCGTCAACCAGAACCATTTTCGACATGATTTTGACAGGCAAGATTCCGGAGTTGATCGACCCACAGGCGATGTACTCGACCAACGGGCAGGAAGCGTGGCGGCTGCTGGGCATTATGGCAGAATTCGCCACCGCGACCGAACGCCTGCGCGGCGTGCGCCCGGCGGTGAGCGTGTTCGGCAGCGCGCGCATCAAGCCGGATCATCCGTACTTCCGCAAGGCGGAGCGCATTGCCCGGCTGCTGTCCGACGCCGGGTTTGCGGTGATCTCCGGCGGCGGCCCGGGAACGATGGAAGCTGCCAATCGCGGAGCGCACGGCGGGCGCTCGCCCGCGATCGGTCTCAACATCCTGCTGCCGCACGAACAGGCTGGCAACGCCTATCAGGATGTGGGCATCAATTTTCGCTACTTCTTTGCTCGCAAGATGATGTTTGTGCGCTTCGCCTCGGCGTACGTGGTCATGCCCGGCGGATTCGGCACCATCGACGAACTTACCGAGTGTCTTACGCTGGTGCAGACCGGCAAGAGCCGCAAGATACCAATCATCCTGGTCGGCGGCGAATTCTGGCGTGGGCTGTTGGACTGGATGCGCGACCGGCTTGTCGGCGAGGGCATGATCGACGCCGCGGACCTCGATCTGCTGCGGATCATCGAGGAACCCGAAGCGATCGTCGAAGCAATATTTGACTACTATGAGACCAGGGGGTTCCAGCCGACGCGAGCGGAACGCGACAAGATGTTGAACCTCTAACGGTGAGGAGCATCGGCGACGCGATTCCCTGCTAAAATTGGCCCCTATCCCGGACACACCGCAGCATGCGTCAACTACTAGCCCCGATGGTCGCTGCTTTCGCTATTAGCCTGGCGCTGAGCGCGGCGGCGCAGCAAGCGCCCGCGCCACCGAAGCTCGAGCCGCTGCCCGAGGCTCCGCCAACGCCGCCCGAAATCGCTGCCGATCCGGAACTCAAACCTCAGGTCACCACGGTCCAGCGGGAGAACGAAACCATCGAGGAATATCGCGTAAACGGACGGCTCAAAATGATCAAGGTGACGCCGCGCCACGGCCATCCGTATTACCTGATCGCGAACGCTGCCGCAAAGGGCGGCTTTGTGCGCTATGACAGCCTCGATTCGGGACTCCAGGTCCCGCTGTGGGTGCTGTTCTCGTTCTGACCGCGGCTGAGTAGCAGCGAAGCTCGCGTCCCCGTGAGGCGGACGCAGTGGATGATGTCTGTCTATACCCCCGTCACGGCCGAACATCTTGCCGCCTGGCTGACGCGCTACGCGCTCGGCTCGGTGCACGCCTTCGAGCCGATCGCTGAAGGCATCGAGAACACCAACTACTTCCTCAGCGCCGACAAGGGGCGCTACGTGCTGACGCTCTATGAGCGCCTGCCGCCGGAAGAGCTGCCTTTCTATCTCAATCTGATGGCCCATCTTGCCCGGGCCGGGGTAACGGCGCCGGCGCCGGAGCCGGACCGCAGCGGCGCGCTGTGGAGCTTTCTCAACGGCAAGCCGGCCGGTCTGGTCGCCCGCCTCGATGGCGCGCCGGTCGGGCAGCCGGGCCCCGCGCACTGCGCCGCGGTTGGCGACGCGCTGGGGAAGCTGCACGTCGCCGGCAAGCAGTATCGCGGGCGGCTGACCAACCGGCGCGGCCCGGCCTGGTGGCGGCAGGCGGCGCGCGCGGTGCGCCCGCTGCTGTCGGCTGAGCAGAATGCCCTGGTCGCAGGCGAACTGAGGTACCAGGCCGGATTCGCCAAGACGAAACTGCCGCGCGGAGCGATTCACGGCGACCTGTTTTGCGACAACGTGCTGTTCGTCGACGGGCGTGTTTCCGGCATCATCGATTTCGGCTTTGCCGCGACCGATGCGCTCGCCTACGACCTGGCGATAACGGTCAACGACTGGTGCGTTGCGCAGGACGGCGGATCGGCCGGAGCGCTCGACCCGGCGAACGAGCGCGCGCTGGTCGGCTCGTATGCGGCGGTTCGGCCGCCGACTTTCGAGGAGAGAGCGCTTTGGGGGCCGTTGCTGCGCGCCGCCGCGCTGCGCTTCTGGCTGTCGCGGCTGTATGATCTGCACCTTCCGCGCCAGGGTGAGCTCACCCATGCGCACGATCCGGCCGTGTTCGAGGGGATCCTGCGTCATCGCGTCGCCCACGAGCCCCGCTTTCCCGACCTCTGATGCAGATGCAGTTCCCCGCACCGGTGATTCCCTTCGCCCGCCGCGATGCCCGCCGCGGTTTGTTCTGGCTGGGCCAGGCGTTTTCGATGTTTCGGACCGCCCCATTGCGCTGGCTGCTGTTGATCGCGGTGTACTACGTGATCGTCGCCATCGTCCAGCTCGGGCCCTGGCCGGCATTGGGCAAGTTCGCCGCGGCGATCCTGAAGCCGGTGTTCGCAGTCGGCTTTCTTGCTGCAGCATGGTCGCAGGAGCGCGGCGGCAATCCGGTACTCGCGGACCTGTTTCGCGGCTTTCGCAGCAACCTCTGGGCGCTGCTTCCCCTGGGGCTGGTGTTTTTCGCCGGCATGACGCTCGCCGTCGCTGCCACCGCAGTGATCGATGGCGGAGCGCTCATCGCCTGGGCCGCGGGCGGCGAGGATCCGAGCGAGGAGGTGCTGGCGAGCGGCAGGCTGCAGCTCGCGCTGCTCTTCGGCGTCGCCTGCGCGTTGCCGACGCTGCTTGCGCTCTGGTTCGCGCCAGCCCTGGTCGTGTTCCACGACGCCGGAGCGCTGACGGCGCTGGTAGCGAGTCTGCGCGCCGCGCTCGCCAATTGGCGCCCGGTAGCGGTGTTTGGACTGGCGATCCTGTTCTATGGAGGCATCGTGCCTGCGCTGGGCGATGCCCTGATGCGCCTGCTCGACACGACGGCCGGGGCCGTGCTGCGCGTGGGCCTGCTCGTCCCCTACGTGCTCATCTTTCTCGCAACCTTCCAGATTTCCGACTATGTCGCGTACCGCGACGTATTTCATGGCGATGAGCCGTCACCGCCTGGAGGCGATCAGGCCGGTTGAAGCTTGGCGTATTCCAGCGCCAGCCATTTCACACCGGCGTCGCGGAAGTTCACTTGCACCCGTGCGTCGCTGCCGCGGCCCTCGGCATCGATGATCACGCCCAGGCCGAACTTGGCATGCTGCACGCTCTGCCCGATGCGCCATCCCGGCCGCTCGTAGAGCGCATCGCGCCGCGGCGGCGAGTCCTGATCCGCCTCGCGTAGCGGGGGCGCGTCGGCCCGCGGCGGGGACAGCCAGCGCACCAACCCGCCGGGCAACTCGTCGAGGAAGCGCGAGGCGATGTTGTAGCGCAGCTGGCCATGCAGGATGCGGCTCTGTGCGTGCGTCAGGTAAAGCCGCCGCCGCGCCCGGGTGATGGCGACGTAAAATAAGCGGCGCTCCTCCTCCTCGCCGTCCTCCGACTCAAGGGAACGGGCGGAGGGAAAGAGGCCGTCGCAGAGCATGATGA
>Ga0074045_10003205_pt1 | contig 14809 bp, 14 predicted proteins | sample BogForMeECP23OM2_FD_94442 | JGI IMG/M metagenome (GOLD analysis project Ga0074045, IMG submission 94442) | Bog forest soil microbial communities from Calvert Island, British Columbia, Canada - Bog Forest MetaG ECP23OM2 | ecosystem: Environmental > Terrestrial > Soil > Wetlands ...
ATGCCGACGCCGCCGCGCATCTTGAGATGTCGCTCGCCCATGTGAACCGTGAAAGGCCTGGTCACTTGCAGATCGCACGAAGAGAACCGGGGGAACCGATCGACGTTGCGTGCGCCGATATACTCGCGATATTCGTTTTGCACCGACCACGGGAAACCAGTATGGATGTCCCACACCGGCATGATGGTCAGCTTCCAAGGCCCTTCAATGTCTCCCCAGACGAGGAATCTATTTGGCGCGTCAAACGAAAGTCGCCCGCTCGCGTTGGGCTGAATGACGGCCTGGGGGTAGTTGCCGAAGAAAAGAAAGGGGTCGTTCAAGCTCCCATACGCGCGGGAGTGAACATAGGAGCCGTTCACCAAGAAGCGAGAACTTCGATAGCTCGCCGTAACCTGGAACTCACGATAGGAGTCATAGCCTCCGTTCGAGAGAGAAATGATGCCGGAGCTATTTGCGTTTATGGGAGATACGATGAAGTCCTTGGCTGTATTCCGATCTTCGTACCCCACGCGAACGCTGAGAGTGTTCGTAATCTGTCTGTCCAGTTCCACATTCCAGGCAGTACTGCGCGGGGTCTGCAAGCCTCCCGTTATGCGATTGACATACGCAGTCGAGCTGGTCACCTGGCCATTAGGGCCGAGGAACGATACCGTACGATCGGGGAAGGATTCGAAGACGGGAAGCATCAGCGGCACGCGGTCGTAGAAAATCCCGCCGCCTGCCTTAAGCAGCGTCTTTCCGTCATTGGTCAATGCCAAAATTACCCCGGCGCGCGGCGAGGCGTGGGTCGTGCCAGTAACGCTGTCGATGTCGGAGCGCAGGCCGTAGGTAACGGTAAGGCGATGAAAGGGAGTCCATTCGTCGGAGACGTACAACGCCGCCGCATTCTGGTTAACGCCGAAAGCATTTGGCGAAGCGAAGGTAATCCGTTCGATGGGCGAGTTGGAAAAACCGATTAACTCCGCGGGAAGAAATGTTTCCCGTCCATCGAAGTTAGAATACGAGTAGTCCATCCCCGCCCTGACGTGATGGGAGCCCAGGAACTGCCGAGGTGCAAACTGATAGTCCTCGCGCCATTCAAAGCGATCCGTCCGCCGGTTCTGCCGGTTGAAGAAACCGCCTTCGGTGGTGTTGATCAGCAGTTGATAAGGACCGGTACCTTCGGGTGTCGTGTCAGCGTCGTAGGTTTTGTAGCTGATCTGCGATGTTAAAGCGCTGTCAGTCCCCGTAAGAAAACGATGCTGTCCATAAACCTGATATCCGCGCTGATGATAATCCAGAGTCGAGGGCTGAGGAGTGAAGGTGTTCAGCCCCATATACTCCACCCTCTGCGGGTAAACTGCGACTGACACCGTGGCAGTCTGCTTGGTAGATATATTGAAGTCGAACTGCGTGTAAGAGTTAAAGCCTTCCAGAATCTGATCGCGCTCCAGCTCAGGCAGACTAGTGACGGGGGTTCGTACAAATCGATATTCAAACGACTGGGTAATGGCAACTTTGTCTTTGACGATCGGACCAGTAAAGGTCATTCGCGGTGTAGCCGACTCGACCCCCATCAAGGTGCCTTCGCGGAACCGCGGGCGAGGCAAGATGTTCTGGATCGTGAAATGGGGCTGTTCGTAATTGCCTGTCTTCGTCTCGGCTGACGAAACCGCACCAGTCAAATTGCCATATTGCGGATCGTAAGGATTGGAAATGACCTGGACCGAGGAGACTACATCGATCGGCACGTTGATGGCGGGCGCACCCGTGGCTGGATCCGTAACATTCGCGCTGTTCACTAGCGCTCCGCTCTGGGTGTTGCGAGCGCCCTTCATGTTGATTCGGCCATCGGGACCGCGTACCACGCCAGGCACCAACGGCAGCAGACTCTCAAATCGCTCATTCGCGTTGGGAGCATCCTCGATGGTTTTTTCAGAGATTGTTTCGGTAATAGTTGGAACTTTTTTGTCGTTGGCGGTATCCGATACCGTTACTGAGGTCGTTACTGCTATCGGTTTCAACTCCAGGTCAGCCTTGGCTACAGCACCACTCTCGACCACAACCTCCTGCGCGGCCTGCAGTCCGGGAAAACTTGCCGCAATGGTGTACGTGCCCGGTTCAACATCAGGGAAGTTGTATCTACCGTTTTCATCTGTTTCTGCCTGGAGCGTCTTGGGACCTTGCAGTGCGATCTTCGCCCCCGGCACGTACAAAGCGCCTCCGGAGTCCACAACAAAAACTGCCCCTTCGACTGATCCGGAGTTGGCTGTGCTCTGAGCGACTGAAGTACAAGAAAAGATTAGGCACAGAACTATCAACAGCATCAGCAGGTTGACTGAAATCGCCTGTAAGATTCGTCCTGTGCCTTGAAGATCGGCGTGCGCTTGCTTGGGTCGGGATATCATCTCGCGCTTCTCCCGCTTCAACCTAGCCGCAAAAAACGGCTCGTGCGAGAGAGCAACTTGAAGTTCAAGATCAGGTTCGGTCTAACGGTCAAGCTGTGCTCTCGCGCTCACGTGGTTGCAGAGTGCATTCCCGTCGCCAAAGCTCAATCGCGCTAAGTCATTGATTAGGGAGAGCAGAGCTCAGGCGATTTTCTAGCGTTCTGCCCGTATTCCGGCACTGACACTGGCAGGGGCATTACGAAAACGTTCACCAGGATCACTTGCCTGGGATTTTCCATTTGTGGCATTCCGAAACGCCAATAACAACATATGCCCAAATATGACCTTTAGTCTGTAACTTGGCTCACGGTTCGCTGTTCACCCCTCTTTCATACGGTCATGACGGCCAAGCCGCCGCTTCCTATCCAGTCGGCAGCGGCAGCGCGGCGGTTCGCCGCACCATGCTTCCGAACAACCGCCGTGTCAAATGGCTCTCTGCCGACAGCAGCCAGTAATACCGAGCGTGCTTGACCCGACGGCCGCCGGTCTTCACCAGGTGTTGCTGCGTTTCGAGGATTGCCAATTCAGATGAGAATTTCACCATTTCACGAACAAGGGAACTGACTTCAGTTTGGTGCAGCGCTTTGACGTCAGGGTGTGACTTTCCGGTTAAGAACACTCATCGCTCCGAACAACACCGTGTGATGCGCATCACTGTTCGGCGAGACTGTCTGTGTAAGCATGAATACTGCGCTCCCTTCCCGGCCACTTGTAACAGGGACGATATCATGCCTCGAACCATAAAAAGGCCGTCTCTACCTACCGACGATAAGAGGTGGCGCGTCGTGAGCGGCACCATGCGTCGACACGGGTTTTCCCGCGATGCGCTGATTGAAACGTTGCACACGGTGCAGGAATCGTTTGGTTATCTGGACAAACCAGCGCTGCGGTTTGTGGCGGATTCGCTGCGAGTACCGCTGAGCCAGGCGTACGGGGTGGCCACGTTCTACCACTTTTTCACGATGAAGCCGCCCGGCGTGCACACCTGCCTGATCTGCATGGGGACGGCCTGTTACATCAAAGGCGCGGGGACCCTGCTGAATGAAGCGGAAGCGGCGCTGGGGATCCACGCGGGAGAAACGAGCGCGGATGGGCAGGCTTCCCTGATCACGGCGCGATGCATCGGGTCGTGCAGCGTGGCGCCGGCCGTGGTTCTCGACGGGGCGATGGTGGGGAACATGGAAGCACCGCCCTTGCGGAGAAAGCTGGAAGGCTGGAAACCCTCGTGACCATCGAAGAGCTGGAACAGATCGCAAGTGAGACGCGAGCGAAGCGGGAAGCAGGGACGCGGGAACTAAACGTGTGCATGGCGGCGGGCTGCCTGGCGCTGCGCAGTGATGCTCTGAAGGGCGCGCTGGATGAGGAAGTGAAGCGGAGCGGGACATCGTGCCACGTCCGGGGGGTGGGGTGCATGGGCTTATGCTCGCTGGGGCCGCTGGTGGCGGACGAACCGGGCGGGGTGCTGTACAGGAACGTGACCGCGGAGCACGCAGCGGAACTGGTGGCGAGTCCGCAGAGCGAAGCCACGAAAAAGTTGTTGTGTTCGCGAGACCAGGCGTTTTTTCGCCGGCAAACCAATGTGGTATTGGAGAATTCGGGCAAGATCGATCCCGAAAAAATCGAGGAGTACATCGCCGCTGATGGCTACAAGGCTCTGGTTCACGCGCTAGGCGAAAAATCGCCCAACGAGATCGTTCAGGAAGTTTCCAAGAGCGGGCTGCGGGGACGTGGAGGGGCCGGTTACCCCACGGGATTGAAGTGGGGGACGGTGGCCAAAAGCACAGGAGTGACCAAATACGTGATTTGCAATGCGGACGAAGGGGACCCCGGGGCGTTCATGGACCGTAGCGTGCTCGAAAGCGACCCCCACCGCGTGCTGGAAGGGATGATTATTGCGGGATTCGCGGTGGGAGCAAGCCGGGGATACATCTACGTGCGGGCCGAGTACCCATTGGCGGTGAAACGACTGGGAATTGCGATTCGCGAGGCGCGCAAGTTGGGTTTCCTGGGCAGCCAGATTTGCAATACGAAATTCCACTTTGACGTTGAGCTGCGCATTGGTGGCGGCGCATTTGTCTGCGGCGAAGAAACAGCGCTGATCGCGTCTATCGAGGGGCGGCGCGGTATGCCGCGGCCACGGCCCCCGTATCCGGCACAGTCCGGGCTGTGGGACATGCCCACGCTGATTAACAACGTGGAAAGCTTTGCCTGTGTTCCGGCGATATTGCGGCGCGGCGGCGAATGGTTTGCCGAAATTGGCACCAAGAAGAGCAAGGGGACGAAGGTTTTCGCGCTTACGGGAAAGGTGCGCAACGTGGGGCTCATCGAGGTTCCCATGGGCATGACGCTGCGGCAGATTATTTTCGAAATTGGTGGCGGAGTACCGGAAGGACATAGGTTCAAAGCTGTGCAGACCGGTGGTCCATCCGGAGGCTGCATACCGGAACAATTCCTGGACTTGCCGGTGGATTACGAGTCCTTGAAGGAAGTGGGCTCGATCATGGGGTCGGGCGGAATGATCGTTATGGACGATAGCGCGTGCATGGTGAACGTGGCGCGCTACTTCATGGAATTCTGCATGTCCGAGTCTTGCGGGAAGTGCATTCCTTGCCGTTCCGGGACGGCACAAATGTACGACCTGCTGACGCGGATCACCGAAGGAAGCGCAACCCCGCACGACTTGGAAATGCTGGAAGAACTTTGCGACATGGTAGCTAATGCCAGCCTTTGCGGGCTGGGGCAGAGCGCGCCCAATCCGGTGATCAGCACGTTGCGCTATTTCCACGAAGAATATATCGAACACATCGAGCAGAAGCTCTGCCGCGCGGGTATTTGTGAATGCGGCCCGCGGCTGGAGGTGGCGGTATGAATTCCGCTCCTGCCGTCAAAACGCTGGTTATCGACGGAACAGACGTGAGCGCGACTGCGGATCAAACCATTCTGGATGCGGCGCGCGAGCACGATATTGCGATCCCCACGCTGTGCCACCTGGACGGACTGTCGGAAGCGGGGGCGTGCCGGCTGTGCCTGGTTGAAGTGAAGGGTTCGGCGCGCCTGCAAGCGGCTTGCGTGACTAGGGTGGAAGAGGGCATGGAAGTGACCACGCAGTCGCCCAGGCTGGAGAAGTACCGGCGCATGATTCTGGAACTGTTGTTTGCAGAACGCAATCACGTGTGTTCGATCTGCGTTTCGAACAATATGTGCGGGTTGCAGGATCTGGCTAAGCGGTTGGGAGTTACGCAGGTCCGTTTTCCTTACCGGTACCCCCGGCTATCCGTGGATACGTCCCAGGAACGCTTCACCATGGATCATAACCGCTGCATCCTTTGTACGCGTTGTGTGAGGGTGTGCACCGAGGTCGAGGGGGCGCACACGTGGGACATGCTGGGACGCGGGGTGAATTCGCAACTTATTATCGATCTGGAACAGCCCTGGGGCACCTCGAACACGTGCACCAGTTGCGGAAAATGCGTGCAAGTCTGCCCTACTGGCGCCCTCTTCGAAAAGAGCAAGGTAGGAATGCGCGTGCCCAAAAATCCGGGCTTTCTGTCCTATCTGAACGAAATGCGCGAGGGGCAGCGATGAGCAGGCAGACGCTGGCGACAATCTGGTTGGACGGCTGTTCCGGATGCCACATGTCACTTCTGGACATGGATGAACGACTGGTGGAGCTGAGCGCGCAATTTGAGTTGGTGTATTCACCATTGGTGGACACGAAGACTTTCCCGGAACAGGTGGACCTAGCGGTGGTGGAAGGGTCCGTGAGCACAGACGAGGATGAGCACAAAATCCGGTTGATCCGGACCCACACCGGTACCCTGGTTTCGTTGGGAGATTGCGCAGTGACGGGAAATGTACCAGCGATGCGGAATGAGTTCCCGGTGGAGGCGGTGTTCGATCGCGCGTACAAAGAGAACGTGGCGCTGCAGGCGCAGAACCCGAGCCAGGGATTGCCCGTGCTGCTGAAGCGTGTGCGTCCAGTGCATGAAGTCGTGCGGGTGGACGTGATCGTGCCGGGATGCCCGCCATCGGCGGACACGATCTACACCGTGCTCAGCGAATTGCTGGCAGGCCGCACTCCGGACATAGCCGCGCTGACGCAGTTTGGAGCTTAGGAAGGGGTCATGGGAAATACCATAACAATTGACCCGGTCACGAGGATCGAGGGCCACTCGAAGATCACTTTGCAAACGGATGACCACGGCGAAGTGGTGGCGGCGTACTTCCATACCACGCAATTCCGAGGGTTCGAGAAGTTCTGCGAAGGCCGGCCGTATTATGAAATGCCCTACCTCATGGAACGGATCTGCGGGATTTGCCCGGTGAGCCATCTGCTGGCCTCAGCAAAGGCGTGCGATGCGCTGCTGGCGATGAAGGTCCCGCCCGCGGCGGGTAAACTGCGGCGGATTCTGGATCTGGCGCAACTGATTCAGTCACACGCGCTGAGCTTCTTTTATCTTTCCTCCCCCGATTTGATCCTGGGAATGGATGCGGATCCAAGGGAACGCAATTTCTTCGGCGTCATGCAAGCACAGCCGGAACTCGGACGCTGGGGCATCCGGCTACGGCAGTTCGGGCAGCAGGTGATAGAGACCCTCGCCGGAAAGCGGGTGCACCCGGCGTGGGTGGTTCCGGGAGGCGTGAATGAGCCGCTCAGTGTCGAGAAGGTGAACAAACTCCTGGAGCAAATGCCGGAAGTTATCGAGATCGCCCAGAAATCCCTGACCTGGTTCAAGAGACAGTTGGAGACATTCCGCGAAGAGATTCGAACATTTGCGAATTTTCCCAGCCTGTTTATGGGGCTGGTTACGGTTGACGAACGCGCGGGCTACTACCAGGGGAAGATCCGGTTCACGGATTCGCTGGGAAATATCGTGGCCGACGATCTCGATCCGGCGAACTATCAGGAATATATCGGTGAAGCGGTCGAGCCGTTCACGTTCATGAAGTTTCCGTACTACAAGCCCATGGGTTACCCGGATGGAATGTACCGCGTGGGCCCGCTGGCGCGGCTCAACCTAGTGGATAACTGCGGAACACCACTGGCCCAGCAGGAATGGGTGGAATTCCGCGAACTGGAACGCAAAGCAGTCTTGAGTTCCTTTTACTACCACTACGCGCGGCTGATCGAGATTCTTTTCGCCCTTGAACATATTCAGGAGTATCTGCTTGATCCGATTATCACGAAGAAACAAGCCCGGTACACCGCGTCGCTAAACAACCTCGAAGGGGTTGGGTGCTGTGAGGCGCCGCGAGGCACGCTGATTCACCACTACCGGGTTGACGAACAGGGCCTGATCACCTGGGCGAACCTGATCATCGCGACGGGGCACAACAATCTCGCCATGAACCGGGGTATCTTGCAGGCGGCGAAGCACTTTGTGCGCGCCGATAAGATGTCCGAAGGAATGTTGAACCGCGTCGAGGCGGTGATCCGCGCGTTCGATCCGTGCCTGAGCTGTGCGACGCACGCGGATGGTCACTTGGATTTACAGGTGCAGCTTGTGTCCCCGGACGGAAGCTTGCTGAACGAAATTCGCAGGCCGGCATGAGCCACACCATCATTCTCGCTTGTGGCAACCCGCTACGCGGCGATGATGGAATTGCGTTACACCTCGCCCACTGCTTGCAAGAACAGCATTGGGATCCGGAGATAGAAATCCGTTACTCCCAGCAATGGACGCCGGAGCTGGCGGAAAGCATCAGCAAGGTGGACCTAGCCATATTTGTGGATGCGTCCACGACGGTTCCCGCGGGTACGATTCGGTTGCAACCCGTCTCATTTTCGAAGCCCTGGCGGGGAGGAACGACCCACTCACTCCATCCGCCGCAACTACTCGCGTTGGCGCGCGAACTTTATGGGAAGACGCCGGAAAGAGCTTTGTTGCTTACGATTGGCGGCGAGTCGTTTGGGCACAGCAACGAGTTTTCTCGTCCCGTGCGTGGCGCGATCCCAACGGCGCTGGCTCAGATCAGGCGGCTGGCTTCTGGAGTAACTTTGCCGGAACCGGACGCCTTGCCGTCGGCCGCGATTTACTGAACCCCAGAGAATTCATTCACTTGGGAGTCAGCACCTTCCTCCAGCAATCGTGCATGGTGGGCAGGTTCTCGTGGCTTCCCGTCGAACAAAAGCGGCGAAGTCCTGGTTGCACAGACATCACAAGTCAAGTCCTCTGATCATACCGCCAGCCTTCGACCAGCCGCTCGGCCGTGCGATCGTGATATGCTCTCTGTTTCCCGCAATCAAAAGACTTGGAACAACGCGGACGCCGTTGATTTTGCATCCAATCCCGCCGCGACGGCATCCAGACCACCTATCTGCGCTATGAGTTCGGACACCAAAGGACGTTTTGTCGGCATCATCGGTTTGGGCACCCTTGCAGTTTGGCTGACCCTCAGTCTGGGCGCTGAATTCTATTGGAGCCTCATCAGCCGGCATTGGCCGGTGGTGCCGGTCCACGTCACCTCCTCGGCTGTGGTCACCGGGGTCTCCACTGTTGGACATTGGTGGAGTCCCGAGGTCGAATACGAATATCGCTTCGCTGGCCGGACCTACCGCTCAAGCACCGTTCGTTTTCTCATGCCCGTCTTCTATGGCGAAGACGACGCCCGCTCGATTGAATCGGCGTATCCGCACGACGGCACCGCCAAAGCCGCATATGATCCTGACGATCCCTCACGGAGTGTGCTTGAGCCAGGCGTACCTCGGGGCATGTGGAAGCGGGCCCTGATCCCGGTATTTTTCTGGATCTTGACCACGTATCTCTACTATGAAGCCACTCATCCGGAGCGCAGAGCGCTGATGGTTCAGCGGGCCGAATCTTGATAAGCGACGGCAACCCTACGGCTACAGCAGATTGAGGCCGGGCTTTCGTCCAGGCTCCGGAACGTTGTCCTCAGACTGCCAGATCAGAATCGCTCCCAAGGAAGCAAATGCACCTTGATATGATGTGCATTGCGGACTTGGCTCGCATGACCCAAACCTCATGCTATAAAAGAGCAGGACGTGCCAGCTTGAACCTGCCGAATTACCTCACGATCAGCCGAATTCTTAGCATTCCGCTATTCATTTGGATTCTCTCGACGTCGCAGATCAGCAGCGTTCACGGTGAAAAGGAGCTGCTGGCCGCGGCGGTTTTTGCGTTGGCCGCGATCACCGATCGTCTCGACGGGTATTTGGCGCGCAAGCGCGGACAGGTGACGCGAATGGGAATGTTGCTCGATCCACTGGCCGACAAGTTGTTGATCGTTTCGGCGTTGGTGGTTCTGGTGCAGTTCAATCCTCGGCTCATGCCCGCCTGGATCGTCATTGCCGTTCTGGCGCGTGAGATCTTGATCACGGATTTGCGCTTGGTCGCGGCGGCCGAGGGCTTTACGATCCAGGCGCGTGATCTCGGCAAGTGGAAGATGGTGGTGCAAGTGGTGGCCGTGATCGCCACGATTCTGGAGCGCCACTGGCCGTTGGTCACCTTGCAGCTCGGAGGTTTTCATCCCGTTTTCAGCATTGCATGGACGGCCAGGCTGAGCATATGGGCCATGCTGCTGCTTTCGGTGATTTCCGCGGTAGATTATTTCGTCATCTTCTGGTCGAGCATCGATCAGGCGGCGACAAGCCGGCGTGCCCCGGCAGGATTTCGCCCGCGGCGAAAAGCCCCCGTCACTGCAATTCGCCCCTAAACTCTCTAACATTGTGGTGCGTGAATGCTTTCATGCAACCGCATTAACGTCATGCGATTGTCAGGAGGTTCTTGATCGTGCTTGATAATAATTCTCCGGCCGTACTGATATTAGTGGACGACGCTTTCGAGGACATGGAGTTGATGTATCCCAAGTATCGTCTCGAAGAAGCAGGATACAAGGTCGTCATCGCCGGACCGAAAGCAGGACACACTTACATCGGCAAACATGGCTACCCCTGTCCAAGTGATGCCGTCATTGGCGAGGTCAACGAAACGGACTTCGTGGGCGTGATCTGTCCCGGCGGCTGGGCACCCGATAAGCTGCGCCGCATCGAGAAGGTGAAGATGCTGGTTGCCCAATTTCACCAGTCCAGAAAGCTGGTTGGCGCCATCTGCCATGGCGGCTGGATCCCGGTTTCGGCCGGCGTCTACGCCCGCGTTCATGTCACCGGAAGTCCGGGCATTAAAGACGACCTGATCAATGCCGGGGCCATCTTCCGCGATTCGCCGGTAGTCACCGACGGGCACTTCGTCAGCAGCCGCAAGCCGGATGATTTGCCCGTGTTCATGCCCGCGGTTTTGGAGGTCCTGGCCGCTTATTGCTCCAGGGATCACAAGCTGGTGCACGCCTAAGGCAACCCAATCTTCCGCCGCTGACGTTCATACGTCACAGACACGCACCTTGCCGCGGCGTATAATCTCGTTCTTGTAGTCCCGCTTTGTGGAGAGTGCGTGCGAAACCACTGGCGGTAGCTGTTCGCGGGTCGAGAGAACGACATAAGCGAACCCGGAAGGGTCTTGCATGGAGTTCTGAGTCGCGCAGCTCACCCCGGCTTTGCACTCTTCCCTGCCGATCCGTTCAAAGCCGCGTAATCGCGAGCTGACACTCTCCAGATCGCTCCGGCCGTACGAACAAATTCTTGTTCGCACGTCCTCTCGTCCTGCATTCCCTTGGTACTCGGCACAAGTACCGGCCGTCGCCGAGTTGTCACTCACGGAGCTGAATGCAATGGAAAAGACACAGGTTGTCATTATCGGTGGAGGCGCCACGGGAGCCGGGGTCCTGTGGGACCTCACGTTACGAGGAATCCCTGCCGTGCTGTTGGAGAAAAAAGACTTGGCCAATGGGGCGACGGGCAGGTGCCACGGGCTGCTGCACAGCGGCGGGCGTTATGTGGTTAAGGATGCTGAGGCTGCCAAGGAATGCATCGGCGAAAACATGGTTCTCAAGAAGGTGGCCGCACCTTGCATCCACGACACCGGCGGCTTGTTTGTCCATTTGCCAGCCGACGATCCAGCCTACGTGCAGCAATGGGCGGATGGTTGCCAGCGCATCGGCATTCCGACAAGGGATCTCAGTCGCGACGAGGCTCTCGATCTGGAGCCCAACCTGCCCCGCGATGTCGTGAAAGCCTACACCTGCCCCGATGGGCACGTCGATGTATTTCAGTTGACGTTGGCAAACATTGAAGCCGCAGTTGCCCGGGGCGCCCGGTTCAGAACCTATGCCGAAGTTACGGCCGTCGAGATCAAGAACGGGCAAACCACCGGGGTTCGTTTCCGCGATACCAATACCGGCGAGGAAGACTCCATCGCCTGTGAAATTGTCATTAACGCCGCTGGGGGATGGGCGCAGCAGATCGCGGCCATCGCGGGCGTCGAGGTCTCGGTGCGCTGCGATCGCGGCGCGTTGCTCATCTTCAATCACTGTCTTGTTCGCCGCGTGGTGAACCGGTGCCGCAAGCCCGGCGATGCCGACATCCTCGTCCCTTGCGGTCCGGTCTGTATTCTCGGCACCAGCTCGGTGACTGTTCCAGGTCCGGAGGGTCTGACAGTTCCCCCCGAAGAAGTGCAACACCTGCTTGCTTTGGGAAAGGAACTGATCCCGGCCCTGGGAGAAGCCCGATTGCTTCGCATCTTCACCGGCGCGCGGCCACTCTATGTGCCGAAAGCCGCCGCCGGCGCGGGCGGTCGCGAGATCAGCCGAAACTTTGTTCTGCTCGATCATGGCGAAATTGAAGGAGTCAAAGGCTTCATCTCGATAGTCGGCGGCAAGTTGACCACCTATCGATTAATGGCGAAGGCGACTGCCGACCTGGTCTGCCGCAAGCTGAACGTCGATCAGCCGTGCGCGACGGACAAGGTTCCGTTGCGCCAACCGGCAAACGCCGAAACCCTCAAGCTAGCCCAGCTCATGATTCCCGCGGCCGCCGTTGAAAAAGCTCATCGCCGCTTGGGCTGGAGAATCGCACAGCTGCTCAAAGCCATCGAGTGCGACCCCGCGTCCGCCGAGATGGTATGCGAATGCGAGCTGGTTACGCGGGCCGAGTTGGATCTTGTGTTGGGAAGCGCCGCTCCTGTTCCCGTCAACACCATCGGCGATATCGGTCGGCGTACACGCCTGGGCTTCGGTCCTTGCCAGGGGACCTTCTGTGGTTACAAGGCGATGCTGGCCGGCTACGACAAGCAACGCTGGTCTGCCCCGCAAGCTTCGCAACTGCTCGAAACTTATCTGGATGATCGGTGGAAGGGACAGGCATGGGTCCCCGACGGCAAACAGGCCGAGCAGCTTGAGCTCAGCGAGCAACTGTTCGGTACGTCTTACAACTTTCACCATCGCAGCGAGGTGGTCCATCATGAGCGCTAGTGAACTCGACCTGCTGGTTGTCGGCGAAGGACTGTCCGGAATCATCGCGGCGGCGGCCGCCGCAACTCAAGGCTTACGTGTGATGCTGGTGAGCGGCGGCCCCGGAACATTCGTATTGGGCACGACCTGCGTGGACCTGGATGGACTGAACTCGTGCCATATGGGTCTTGCGGAACACAGCCCCGAGCAGATGGAACAGGCAGTTGCTTTTTTCATGGAGCTCACTGCTTCTTCTGGCTGTGGGTTCAAGGGGAATCGCGGCGCGCAGCGTTTCGTTCCGACTGTCCTCGGTACATTTCAGCAAGCCTCGCTGGTGCCTAATTCCTTGTGGAAGGGCGATCCTCGTTTCGCTACCCGAATTGCGGTCGCGGGCATTGAAAACCTCGCAGGCTTCGATGCCGCCTTTGCGTCCGAACGCCTCGCCTTCCACAGCCGGGAGATGGGTTTGGATAATTCCTACCGGAGCGCGGTCATTCAACTCCCCGATGGCAAGAAGCGCGCCTGGACGACAATTGATATTGCTGCCCGCGTAGAGCGCGAACCTGTTTTTGGTGCGGCGCTGGTGAGCGCTCTCAAGAAAGTGAAAGGCGATGCGGAACTTCTGATTATTCCCGGCGTCCTCGGCATGAACTCAGGCGATAGTAATATTCGGGAGTTCGAAACGGATATCGGCTGCGCCATCTGCGAGCTGGCGACCGTGCCACCGAATGTTCCTGGCCTTCGCCTGCTGCAACGTCTGGAGCGCGGGTTGACCGAGTTGGGAGTGGAGCTTTGCAGCGGCTTTGGTGTACAGCAGCTTTGCCTGGAAGGGGACCGCTGCACCGGCGCGCTAGTGGAGACTCCCGGGCACCCACGTTACATACGGGCCGATTCTGTGGTCCTCGCCTGCGGCCGGTTCTCGCATCTTCTGCCACGGACTGTCGACCGCGGAGAACGCGTGGACACGAACCAGGCGCTGCAGCTTGTAGACGGCGATGGAACGCCGCTAGCGGAGAACCTATTTCTATGTGGCAGTATCGCGGGCCGCTTTGAATCACGGCACGGCAATGCGATTGCTATCGTCACCGGATACCAGGCAGCGATGCTGGCCAGCCAGCGAGGAGTACATTATGCCGGACGATAATCTGAAACTCGACAATTGCGTGAAGTGCTCCGACTGCAATGCGGCTTGTCCTGTGTTTAAGGCATACCCCGCGTATCCCGGACCGAAGTCGTTAGGACCGGACATGGAGCGCTTCCGGCGCGAGGGTGTCGACAGCGATACCGACTGGGTGGAGTACTGCATGGGCTGCCACCGCTGCGATGTCGCATGCCCGCATGGCGTGAATGTCTCAGAGCTCATCGCTGCCGGAAAAGCGGGGCATAACAAAACGGGTGCACGTGCCTTGCGCGACCACTGGTTCGCCCGGCCGAGTGTGGTCGGAAAACTCTGCTCCAGCACTGTCCCTTTTTCCAACCTTATGCTCAACCTCAAACCGAATCGCTGGATGATGTCTGCTCTTGCCCAAATCAACGCCAGCCGGAAATTCCCGGCGTACTCTAAGCACCCTTTGCACTCGGTTCCGGGGCCAGAGGCCGCTAGTCCCGAGGTTGTTTTCTTCCCCGGATGCTTCATTCGCTACAACAAGCCATTCATCGGCCAGATTGTTATCAATCTACTGCGACTAAACGGATTCTCCGTGCACGTTGCGCCCGGGAATTGTTGTGGCATGCCGGCATTGGCAAACGGCGATGCAGCACAATGGACCAGTTGCGTTGAAGCCAACGTCAACGCGATGATGCCACGCGTAGAGCGGGGCGCCCGCATCGTTGCGGCCTGTACCAGTTGCGGATATGCATTCAAGGGCGACTACGGCCAGGCCCCCGTCCGCGACGCTGTCCTAGCAACATCAGCACGAAAGCTATCCCACGCTACCTACGATCTCGCCGAACTGCTCGTAGAACTGCTGGATGCTGGCAGGTTGAACATCAACTTCAGCCCCGCAAAACGGAAGCTCGCCTATCACGCTCCCTGTCACCTGAAATCTCAGGGCATCGGCCGTCCCTGGCTGCATTTA
>Ga0074045_10003206_pt1 | contig 14801 bp, 13 predicted proteins | sample BogForMeECP23OM2_FD_94442 | JGI IMG/M metagenome (GOLD analysis project Ga0074045, IMG submission 94442) | Bog forest soil microbial communities from Calvert Island, British Columbia, Canada - Bog Forest MetaG ECP23OM2 | ecosystem: Environmental > Terrestrial > Soil > Wetlands ...
CCGAGCTGTTTCTGGTGGCTGCGGGCGTGCGCCATGCGCGGCGCAACCTGGCGCGGTGGATGCGCCCGCGCCGCGTGCCGACGCCGCTCTACCTGCGACCGGGCCGCAGCCGCATCGTCCGCCAGCCGCTCGGCGTCGTCGGCGTCATCAGCCCGTGGAACTATCCGCTGCAGCTCTCCCTCATGCCGATCGTGGGCGCACTGGCGGCCGGCAACCGGGTGCTGCTCAAGCCGAGCGAGCTCACGCCGCGCACCTCGGCGCTGCTCGAGCGCGCCGTCGCCGAGCGCTTTGCCGCCGACGAACTAGCGGTGGTCAATGGCGGGCCGGATGTGGGCGAAGCGTTCGCCCGCCTGCCGTTTGATCACCTGTTCTTCACCGGCTCGACCTCGGTCGGCCGGAAGATCGCGCTTGCCGCGGCCGGCAACCTGACGCCGGTGACGCTGGAACTCGGCGGCAAGTCGCCGGCGCTCGTCTACGCCGACGCGGACCTGCGCGCGCTCGCGCCGCGGCTGGCCGCCGGCAAGCTCCTCAACGCCGGCCAGACCTGCATTGCGCCCGATTATGTGCTGGCGCCGGCGTCTCGCATCGAGGCATTGGTCGAAGCCCTGGCGGAGGCGGTCGCCGCCCTTTATCCCTGCCTCGGAGCCAACCCCGACTACACGAGCATCGTCAACGATCGCCACTACACGCGGCTTGGCGCGCTCATCGATGACGCGGAGCAGAACGGCGCGCGCGTCGTTCGTCTCAACCCGGGCAACGAGCTGTTGCCCGAGCGCACGCGCAAGCTCGCCCCGACGCTCCTGCTCGATGTGCGCGACGACATGGCGGCGATGCGCCAGGAGATCTTCGGCCCGATTCTGCCCATCGAAGCCTATGCCTCCGAAGACGAAGCGATCGCCAAGATCAACGCCAGGCCGCGTCCGCTCGCGCTCTATGCCTTCGGCGGCGACCGGCGCTCGCGCGAGCGTCTTCTGCGCCAGACGGTCGCCGGCGGGATGACGCTCGGCGACACCCTCTGGCATTTCTGCAACGAGGATCTGCCGTTTGGCGGCGTGGGCGCATCGGGCAGCGGCGCCTACCACGGCGAGAAGAGCTTCGTGACCTTCAGCCACGAGAAATCGATATTCGTGCAGCCGCGTTTCGCGCTCGGCTCGCTGCTCTATCCGCCCTACGGCAAGCGCTTCGACGCGGTGCTCAAGTTCCTGAAGATGCTCGCCTAGCTAGGACGCGCGCCGTCTGCGCCACAACGCTTCGCTCAAGACCGTCACCACCAGCAGGTTGATGCCGAGCGTGGCGAGCTTGAGCGCCGTCACGCTCTTGGTCAGCGCATAGATCTCGAAGGGAACGTAGATGAAGCCGGATACGGCGCCGAGCCATTCGGCCCATTCGCGACCGAACCACAGTCCGTAGGCTTCGGCGACGCGGATCACGGCGTAGAGCGCGGCGCCGATGGCCAACAGCCACAGGTCCATCGAGTCGAGCCGGTCCGCCAGCAGCAGGAAGATCCCCGGTATGCGCCGCGCCGGATCCAGATGCAGGTGCAGGAGCAACTCGCCGATGATGCGGCGCAGATCGCGGTGCACGAACGTCAGCAGGCCGGCGGCGGCGGCGAGCGCCAGCGCGCCCTTGGCGAACTCGAACACCGCGACCATGCGCAGCTGGGCACCGAACCAGCCGCGCGGGCGCGGCCGGCGATCCTCTGCCGTCTCCCCGGGCACCGCACTGCGCACGGGGCGAATCAGTTCCCCGGGCTCGAGACCGGCAACTGGCCCTGCACCCCTTCGACGTAATAGTCCATCTTCGACAGCACGTCGTCGGTCATCACCTTGCCTGCGGCGAGCCTGAGCTTGCCCTCGTTGTCCTTGATCGGGCCGGTGAACGGGTGCAGCCTGCCGGCAGCGATATCGCCCGTGGTCCTGTTGACCAGGTCCTGCACGTCCTTGGGCACGATCGGATTGAACGGAGCCATCTTGATCATGCCCTGCTTGATGCCGCCCCAGACGCTCTCGGGCTTCCACGTACCGGCGATCGCGTCCTTGACCGTCTTGGTGTAGAAAGCGCCCCACTGGTGCGTGACGGCCGTCAGCTCGGTGTTCGGCCCATACTTCGACATGTCGGAGTGATAGCCGATCGAGTACACGTGCTTGGCCTCGGCGGCCTGCACCACGGCAGTCGAGTCGGTGTGGTGGGTGAGCACGTCGGCGCCCTGAGAGACCAGGGTTTCCGCCGCCTCGCGCTCGCGCCCGGGGTCATACCAGGTATTGACCCAGACGACCTTGACCTCGGACTTGGGATTGACGCTGCGCATGCCGCGGGTGAAGGCGTTGATCCCCATGACGACCTCGGGAATCGGGAACGCCGCGACGTAGCCGGCGACGTTTGACTTGGTCATCCTGCCGGCGACGATGCCGGCAAGATAGCGTCCCTCGTAGAAGCGCGCGTTGTAGATGCCGACGTTGGCGGCGGTCTTGTACCCCGTCGCGTGCTCGAACTCGGTGTTGGGAAACTGCTTGGCGACTTTGAGGGTCGGATTCATGTAGCCGAACGAAGTCGTGAAGATGAGCTTGTTGCCGCTTTGCGCCAGTTCGCGGATAACGCGTTCGGCGTCCGCGCCCTCGGGCACGCTCTCCACGTACTGGGTGACGACCTTGCCCCCGAGGGCTTGTTCCATCTCCCGGCGCCCCAGGTCGTGCTGATAGGTCCAGCCGGCGTCGCCGATCGGGCCGACGTAGACGAAGCCGACCTTGAACGGCAGGTCGGCGGCGAGCGCCGTCGCCATCCCCGGCAGGAACGCGGCGACGAGCACGACGATCGCTGCGGCTAGCGAGCATCGCGTCCTGCGCATGAGCATCGGCGACATCGGCATCTCCCTTGAGGCAGACCGGCACGGCCCGCGACGCTGGCGCGACGGGCGCGGCGCTATTCTACCCGAGGCCGCTACGCCTCCGGGTGGTACGGCTTGCCGAGCGACGCCGGAGCATTCAGGCGAATCGTGGCCGCATCGCGCGATATGATGGTCAGCACGACGATGGTCGCCAGATAGGGCAGCATCGCCAGCAGTTGCGAGGGTAGCGCGACACCCAGCGCCTGGGCCTGGAATTGCGCCAGCGTGACCGCGCCGAACAGGTACGCGCCGGCGAGCATGCGCCATGGCTTCCAGGTCGCGAACACGACCAGCGCGAGCGCAATCCAGCCGCGGCCGGCCGTCATTCCTTCGTTCCACTGCGGCGTGTATGCCGTGGCCAGGTAGGCTCCGGCGAGGCCGGCGCAGGCGCCGCCGAAGAGCACGGCGGCGTAGCGGATCGCCGTCACCCGGTAGCCGATCGCGTGCGCGGAATCGGGCGATTCGCCCACGGCGCGCAGGATCAGGCCCGCCCGCGTGCCGAACAGGAACCACTGCACCAGCGCCACTAAGGCCAGCGAAAGATAGACGAACGGGCTGTGCGCGAACAGCAGCCGGCCGAAGAAGGGGAGATCGGAGAACCCGGGAAGCGACAGCGGCTTGATGCCATCGATGACGACGCTGACGTAATGCAGGCCGACAAAGGCCGACAGGCCGATGCCGAACAGCGACAGGGCAAGCCCGGTCGCCACCTGGTTGGCCATCAGCGTGAGCGTCAGCACGGCGAACACCAGGGACAGCGCCGCCGCCGCCGCCATGCCGGCCGCGACGCCCATCCAGGGCAGCTTGGTGGTGGCGGCGACGATGAACGACACCACCGCGCCCACGAGCATCATGCCTTCGACGCCAAGGTTGAGCACGCCGGAGCGCTCGGTGACCAGCTCACCGGTCGCGGCGAGCACCAGCGGCGTGCCCGCGGCAAGCGTCAGCGCGACGAGCGTGGCCAGAAGTTCCACTAGCCGCTCCCTTCCGTCGCGACGCTGCCCGACGCCTCGATCGGCGGCACCGCGCGGCGCACGATGCGCAGGCGGAAATTGATAAACACGTCGGCGGCCAGCAGGAAGAAGAGCAGCATGCCCTGGAACAACCCGGTCACCGAAGAGGGCAGCGCGAGGTTGATCTGCGCCGCCTCGCCGCCCAGGTAGAGCAGCGACATCAACAGGCTCGACAGGAGGATGCCGAACGGGTGCAGGCGCCCGACGAAGGCCACGATGATGGCGGCGAAGCCGTAGCCCGGCGACATCGACGGCAGCAGCTGGCCGATCGGGCCGGCCGCCTCGTCGACGCCGGCGATGCCGGCGGTTGCGCCGCCGATGAGCATGCCGAGCCACACCGTGCGCCGGGCGGAGATGCCGGCATAATTGGCCGCGGCCGGAGCGAGGCCGGCGACGCGCATCTGGAAGCCGGCAAGGCTCTTGCGCATGAACAGCCACGCCGCGGCGACGACGCCGAGCGCAAGCAACAGCCCGGCGTTCAGGCGCGTGCCGGGCAGGAGGTTCGGCAGCAGCGCCGCGTCGGCAAACATCTTCGACTGCGGAAAGTTGAAGCCCTCGGGGTCGCGCCACGGGCCGTGCACCAGCAGCGACAGCGTGAGCTTGGCGACGTAGACGAGCATCAGGCTCACCAGGATTTCGTTGGCGTTGAAGCGGGTCTTGAGCCAGGCGGGGATCGCCGCCCATGCCATGCCGCCGGCGGCGCCGGCCACGAGCATCAGCGGCAGCACCCACGCCCCGCCGCTGTCCTGGAAGGCGAGGGCCACGCCGCCGCCACAGAGGGCGCCCAGCGTGAGCTGACCCTCGGCACCGATGTTCCAGACATTGGCGCGGTATCCTGCCGCGAGGCCGACCGCGCACAGCATCAGCGGCGAGGCCTTGAGCAGGAGCTCGCCGACCCCGTAGAGGTTTTCGAGCGGCGTGACGAAGAACGCCTGGAACGCCGCGAAGGGATCCTTGCCCAGGCTTGCGAACAGCGCGCAACCGACCAGGAGGGTCGCCGCGGCGGCAAGAAGCGGCGAGAGCCAGCCCATGAGCCGCGAAGGCTCCGGGCGCGCCTCGAGCCTAATGCGCATCGCTCAGGCCGGCGGACGAAACCTCGGCGCGGGCGATGCCTTGGGCCCCGATGAACGATCCGCTCATCAGCAACCCGAGATCCTCGGCGTTGGTCTCGCGCGCCGGCCGTGGCGGCGAGAGTCGGCCGCGGGCGATGACGGCGAGGCGATCGCAGATCTCCAACAGCTCGTCGAGCTCTTCGGACACCACCAGTACCGCGACTCCCTCGTCGCGCAGATCGACCAGGGCCTGACGGATGAGCGCCGCGGCGCCCACATCCACGCCCCAGGTCGGCTGCGCGGCGATGATCACGCGCGGCCCCTGCAGGATCTCGCGGCCGACAATGAATTTCTGCAGGTTGCCGCCGGAAAGGCTGCGCGCGGTGGCGTCGGGGCCGGGCGCCTTGACGCTGAAGCGGGCGATCGTGGCCTGGGCATAGGCGCGCACCGCGTCGGGACGGATGAAGCCGTGCCGGGTGAGCTCCTGGCGGTGGGCCGTCAGCAGCGCGTTCTCGGCGAGCGACATCTCCGGCACCGCGCCGCGCCCCAGCCGCTCCTCGGGCACGAAGGTCATGCCCAGCCTGCGGCGGACGGCGGCGCCGAGCCTTCCGACCGCGACACCGTTCAACACGATCGCCCTGGCATCGACCAGCGGGCGCTCGCCGGAAAGGGCGGCCAGTAGCTCCTTCTGGCCGTTGCCGGAGATGCCGGCGATGCCGACGATTTCGCCGCCGCGCAGCGACAGGTCGATATCGATCAAGTCGGTGCCGAACGGATCGTCGGAGGGCAGCGACAGCCGGCGCACCAGCAGCGTTCCGTCACCGCGTGTCCTCGCCTGCCGGTGGCGAGAATGCGGCAGCTCGCCGCCGATCATCATGCGGGCGAGCCCCGATGAGGTCTCCTGGCGCGGGTCGCACTCGCCGCTGACCTTGCCGGCCCGCAGCACCGTCGCGCGCTGGCAAAGGGCGCGGATTTCGTCGAGCTTGTGGCTGATGTAGAGAATGCTGCAGCCTTCGCCGGCGAGCCCGCGCAGCGTGGCGAAGAGCTTGTCGATCGCCTGCGGCGTCAGCACCGAGGTCGGCTCGTCCATGATCAGCAGCTGCGGCTGCTGCAACAGGCAGCGCACGATCTCGACGCGCTGCCGTTCGCCGGCGGACATCGAATGCACGTGGCGGCGCGGATCGAGCGGCAGGCCGTAGCGCTCGGAGACTTCGCTGATGCGCCGGTCGACAGACGCCTCGGCGGCGCCCGGCTCGAGCGCGAGCGTGATGTTCTCGCTTACGGTGAGCGTCTCGAACAGCGAGAAGTGCTGGAACACCATGCCGATGCCCAGCGCGCGCGCGCGCGCCGGGTTGGGGATCGACACGGCCCTGCCGTTCCAGAGGATCGTTCCGGCGTCCGGCCTGACGAGGCCGTAGATGATCTTCATGAGCGTCGTCTTGCCGGCGCCGTTCTCTCCGAGCACGGCGTGGATCTCTCCGGGCATGACGCTTAAGTCGATGCGATCGTTGGCCACGACCGCCGGGTAGATCTTGCTGATGCCTTGCAGCTTGAGCCGGGGCGGCGCGAGGTGGCCGCGGACGGGCGAGTCCATGTCGTGCCCGTTCAGGCGTCAGCGTCCGCGCCGCGCCGCATGGCGCGGCAGAGCGGCGCACGGGCCTGCGGGCGTTGCTGGCCTCGGAGGTTCCGGTGCGGCGGGGGGCCGCTCGCGCGGGAGATCGAAGAAGACAGTCTGCGTCAGGAAGCCTCCCGGGCAGACGACTTATTCGTCCCGCGCCAACCGCACTCCGTCAGCGCAGTGCGGCGCGGACCGGCCGAGAGCGCCGGGCCGCGCCATCTGCAAGGGTCCGGCTACTTCGCGGCGTGGCCGACTTCCCCCAGCAACCTGGCGGCGCCTTTGTTATGCGCCGTCATGCGGATGAGAATATCCGGCGGCAGGATCCCCGGCTTGTGGTAATAGGCTTCGTTCCAGTCGTTGGTCACGCTGACCACCGATCCGTCGAGGTTGACGCCCCCGTAGACGCCCTTGGCGCGGGCAAAGGAGATGAAATCGGCCAGCAGAGCGGAGCTCGCTCCGGCGCCAACGGGGCCGGCGGCGATGCTCGCGTCGGCGCCGAGCTTCGCCGACGCTGCCAACATGGCGTTCATGGCCTTCTCCGTCATCACCAGCGTGACGATCTCGGATACCTGGATGCCGGCCTGGAAGCCGACGCTTGCCGTGGCCAGGGTGTAGAACGCGGGTCCGCCCCACCTGCCGGTCTTCGGGTCACGCGCGAGCAGCACTGCACGACCGCCCGAGCCGCCGAAGATGAACCCCGCCTTGAGCACTTCGGGGGCGATGATCACGCCCTTGGCTTCCTTAAGGTGCTGTTGCAGCCAGGTCATGTCCGGGTCGCGCAGGAAATTCGAAAGCGTCTTGTCGGCCTTGTTGACGAGGGCTTGCTGGTCACTCTGCGCCAGCGCCATGCCCGCCGCCGCGAACAGCAGCAGCGCGCAAATACCGCGAGCGAGATAATCGATTGGCTTTTTCGCCATGGTGCACTCCGTTGGTTTTCGGCAGGAAATCCGCCGCGGCGCTATTATATACTGCGCCGCCCTGCGCCACCCGCTTTGCAGGGGGCGCGGCCTTCAGCGCAGCGGCGCGATGCGAGCCGGCGACCCCAGCGGGCCGCCGCTGCACAGCCGCGTCGGCGCCGGCGTCAAAGGGGCCCGGCCATCAGGCCCCCGCGGTCACTCGGGAATTGCGTTGAGCAGGTACATCGCCGCGAGCAGGCCGCTCGGGCGACCGAGCTTGCCCAGCCACTTGGCGAAGATCTGGTCGATCTCGCCGGACAAGTAGACCTGTGTGAGCGCCCGGTTGACCTCGAGACGGAACGCCGAGTCGTTGCGCGGCACCATGAATGCGTAGGGCTCGAAGGACATATCCTCGGCAAGCATGGCAAACATCTTCGGGTCCTTCGCCTGGGCGGCCAGGCCGATGAGCTTGATCTTGTCGCTCGCGAATGCGGCGACGGCGCCCGATTCGAGCAGCGCCGTACCCTCGACGCCGTCCTTGACCTGGACGACCTTGGCGTTGACCAGCCGTTCCTTGAGCATCGCGTTGAGGCGCGCTTCGGTAGTGGTGCCCGTGGTGACGGCGATCGACTTGCCGGCAAGATCTCCGAAGCCGTTGATGGCCGAGTCGGCGCGCACGAGGAAACCGCCGCCGTCGACGAAGATGAGGCTGCTGAAGTCGACGTCTTTCATTCGCGACAGCGATTGGGTCGTGTTCGCGCACTCGAGATCCGCCTTGCCGCTGGCGACCATGGCGATGCGATTGGGCACCGTATCGACGACCCAGTTGATCGCCAGGTCGGGAATGCCGATGGAGCGGCCGATGCCGGCGATCACGCGCTTGCACAGGTCGATCGAATAGCCGGCGGGCTGGTTGTTGGTTTCCACATAGGAAAAGGGCAGGGAATCGCCGGAGAAGGCCACGGTGATCGACTTCGCCGCCTTGATCTTCGACAGCGTGTCGGGAACTCGCTGTTGCGCCACGGCGCACAGCGGCAGAAGCACGACCAGAAGGACGGCGAGTGACGAGCGTTTCACGGGGTACCTCGCGGCGGGTGTTCGAAGCGGCGGCGCGCCCGGCGCGCCCTCGTGCATCGTCTTAGGAGCCGACGCTGCCTGGTGGCCATTATACTGTGCCGACAGGCAGCGATGCGGCACCGGCCGCGTGCTACACTTTAGCGGCCATCGCTGCGACGCGGCCCCGGAGCGCACGTGCGGCGCGGGCATTTCTCGAGGGAGCACAAAGTTGTCTCAACGTCGCGCCGTGGTCGCCTGGGCTCGGTCAGCGGCATGCCTGATGCTGTTCGCCGCCGCTGCGCAAGCGGCGGGCACCTCGCCCACGCTGCAGCGCATCCGCAGCGACGCCAGCATCCGCCTCGGGTATCGCGCCGGGGCGGCACCGTTTTCGTTCAAGGAGCGCGACGGCAGCGTGCGCGGCTACAGCGTGGAAATCTGCACGCGCATCGCCGAGTCGATCCAGAAGCAGCTGGGCCTCTCCTCGCTGCGCATCGAGTGGACGCCGCTTGACGCCGCCGATCGCCTGGAGGCGGTGACGCAGGGCAAGATCGACATCGAGTGCGGCACGACGACGATCAGCTTGTCGCGTTACGAGATGGTCGACTTCAGCCTGCCGATCTTCGTCGACGGCGGCAGCGTGCTCACGGCCACGGCGGCGAAGATCGAACGCTTCCCCGACCTGGCCTCGCACCGCATCGCGTTCATCCCCGGCACGACCACCGAAAGCGCGCTCAAGCGTCAGTTCGCGGTCATCGGCGCCAAGGCGGACCTGGTTCCAGTCAAGGACAGCATCGAAGGGCTCTCGCTGCTCTCCGCGGGCAAGGTCGACGGTTACGCGAGCGATCGCATCGTGCTGGTCGCGCTGCGGGAGACGAGCGCCGATCCGTCGCGCTGGCAGGTTATGGACACCGACTTTTCCTTCGAGCCGTACGCGCTGGTCGTGCGCCGCGACGACCCGGATTTCCGCCTCGCCGTGAACCGCGGCCTGGTCGATCTGTATCGCAGCGGCGACATCGACCCGATCTTCTATCGCTGGCTGGCCGCGTTGGGCAAGCCGGGGCCGTTGTTGAACGCGATGTTCTATCTCAGTACCCTGCCGCAATGACCTCTACCTGCCGTCTCGCAACAGCCTTCGCCGTCGCGCTGGCCGCGCTGACGGCGCAGGCGCAATTGCTGCCCGGACCGGCGCAGTTGCCGCCGGGGCTGGCGCCGTCGCCAGCCGGGCCGCCGCCGTCGAACGCGGCGGGGCCGGCAACGTCCGACGAGTGCGTTCGCTGCGGCAAGATCGAGTCGATTCGCCCGGTCACAGCCAAGGACACGTGGACGCCCTTGGGCTCGGTGTCGACGAGCCCCTTGGGCGCAGGCGCGAACGGCAGTCCGTCGGCCGTGACCATGGTCCAGATCGGGCCTGGTTTCTCCAATCAGGGTGCGGTGCTCATCGGCGCGGCAGGCGGCGCGGCCTACGGCACCCGACCCGATAATCTCAACAGGCAGCGCTGGGAGATCATCGTGCGCATGGATGCCGGGGGGACGCGCGCGGTAATGCAGAACTACGAGCCGATGCTGCGCGAAGGCGACCGCGTCCGGGTCCTGGGCACGCAGCTCGAACTCGTCCAGTGAGCGCTGCGGCTGCTGCGGCGCCTGGGGTCGCGGGCGCGGCGGCGCGCCTGGCGACAAAGGACGCCGCAGACGGCAGCCTGGTCCTGGTATTCGCCGGCCGGCTCGACGCTTATTCGATCGGCGGCGTCTGGGCGCAGGCCCGAGCCGCCCTTGCCGCGGCGCCGCAGCGGCGCGTGGTCGTCGACGCGGCGGGGGTCGACTACTGCGACGGCGGCGGGCTCGCCATGCTCATCGATCTGTTGCGCCAGCCGCGCCCGGACGGCGCCGCCGTAGCCGTGCGCGGGCTGCGGCCCGAATTCCGGGCGTTGCTCGACCAGTTCGATCCAGCCGTGCTCGCCGCCCCGGCCGCGGCTTCGCCTGCGCGCGCCAACGCGATCGAGGAGATCGGGCGCGCGGCGGCGACCCTCGGGCGCGACCTGCGCACGCTGATCGCGTTCATCGGCGAGACCGCCGCCGCCCTGGGGTACGCGATCGCGCATCCGTACCGCGTGCGCTGGAAGGACGTGTGGTACACCTGCGAGCAGGTCGGGGCGGATGCGCTGCCGATCGTAGCGCTGATCTCGTTTCTGTTCGGCGTCATTCTGGCCTTCGAGGCGGCCGTGCCGATGCGCCGATTCGGCGCGGAGCTTTTCGTGGCCGATCTGATCGGCCTGGCGGTGGTGCGCGAGCTCGGTCCGCTGGTGACGGCGATCCTCATCGCCGGCCGCTCGGGGGCGGCGTTTGCCGCCGAGATCGGCACCATGAAAGTCAACGAGGAGCTCAATGCACTGACCACCATGGGGCTCGATCCGGTGCGCTTCCTGGTGGTCACCCGCATCCTGGCGGCGGTGCTGATGGTGCCGCTTTTGTCGGTGTTCGCCAACCTGATTGCGGTGTCCTCGGGCGGCCTGACGATGCTGTCGTTCAACATCCCCTTCGTGACCTACATGCACGAGGTGGCCAGCAGCGTCGACCTGACCGACGTGCTCGCCGGGATGGTCAAGACCCCGGTATTCGCCATCCTCATCGCCGGCATTGGCTGCCTGCGCGGGCTGCAGACGCAGACCGGGGCGAGCGCGGTGGGAATTTCCGCGACCCGCGCCGTCGTCTCCGGCATCGTGCTGCTGGTCGCCGCCGACGGCATCTTTGCCGTCATCTTTTACATCCTCGACATATGAGCGCTGCGCCCTCCTCCGCGCCGATCGTCCGCGTCGAGGGCCTCACGGCCGGGTACGGCAGCAACCTGATCCTTCGCGAGGTGAGCTTCGCGGTCAATCGCGGCGAGGTATTCATGATCCTCGGCGGCTCAGGCTCCGGCAAGAGCACGCTCCTGAAGGTCATGATCGGGCTCAACGAGCCGCGCGCCGGGCACGTCTTCATCGACGGCGACGATATCGTCGGCGCATGGGGCGAGGCGCGGGCTGCGATCCTGAAAAAGTTCGGCGTCATGTATCAGAGCGGCGCCCTGTTCGGCTCGATGACGCTGCTCGAGAACGTGCGCCTTCCGCTCGAGGAATACACGGCCCTGCCGCTGCCGGCCATGGACCTGATCGCGCGCATGAAGCTCGAGCTCGTCGGGCTCGAGACTCTTTGCGGGCACATGCCCTCGGAGATCAGCGGCGGGCAGCAGAAGCGGGCGGCCATCGCGCGCGCGATGGCGCTCGATCCGAACATCCTGTTCCTCGACGAACCCTCCGCGGGCCTCGATCCGATCACCTCGGCGGAGCTCGATGCGCTGATCCGGCGGCTTGCCGGGAGCCTCGGCGTCACCTTCGTGATCGTCAGCCACGAGCTGGCCAGCATCTACGCCATCGCCGACCGCGTGATCATGCTCGACAGGCAGGCCCAAGGCATCATCGCCGAGGGCGATCCGCGCTCGCTGCGCGACGGCAGCGACAATGCGCAGGTGCGGCGCTTCTTCCGGCGCGAAGTGGAGCCGGCGACCGAGGCGGCGTGATGAGCGCGCAAGCCAACAACTTCAAGCTCGGACTGTTCGTCATCGGTGCCGTAGTCGCTCTGGTGCTGCTGCTGCTCGTCATCGGCTCGGGGCGGTGGTTCCAGTCGAAGACGGTGATCGAGACCTATTTCAACGAGTCGGTGCAGGGGCTCGACATCGGATCGAAGGTGAAGTATCGCGGGGTGACGGTCGGTGAGGTCACCCGCATCGACTTCACCTACAACAAGTACCAGCAGGACAAGCCCATGATCGACCGCCTGCGCTACGTTCTGGTCGAGGCGACGATCATCGGCCGCCTGGTCGGGTCCCGAGGCGGAGGAGACCTCGCGCGTCCCGAGACGGTGCACGCGGAGATCGAGAAGGGATTGCGCATCCGCCTCGCGCCGCAGGGCATCACGGGCACCAATTACCTGGAGATCGATTACGTCGACCCGAAGCAGAATCCGGAGCTGCCGATCTCGTGGGAGCCCGACAACGAGTACATTCCGAGCACGCATTCGACGTTCACGCAATTCTTCACCGCCTTGGGCGACGTGGTCGATAAACTCTCGCACATCGACATCGGGGGCGTGGTTACGCGCCTCGACCGGCTCCTCGACACCGCCAACGAGCGCGTCGCCGCGGTCGACACGGCGGCCATATCCGACCGCACCAAGCGGGTGCTGTCCAAGGTCGACACCAAGCTCGATCAGTTTGACGCCGAGCGCATTTCCAAGGAAGGCACGGCGCTGCTCTCCGAGTTGCGGCAGAGCAATCAGAAGCTCGCCGCGATCCTCGATGATCCGGCCTGGAAGAAGCTTCCCGGCGACAGCGAAGCCGCCGTGGTGCAGGCGCGCAGGATCCTCGACAATCCCGACTTGCCCCGGGCGATCGCCCACCTGGAGAGCGTCCTGGCGCGGCTCGACCGGGTCCTGGGCGGGGGCGAGGCCGACCTCAAGACGACGATCGACAACCTGCGCCAGATCAGTGACAACCTGCGCCAACTGACCGAGGAGGCCAAGCGCAATCCATCGCGGCTTTTCTTCGGCGCGCCGCCGGCGCCAGCCAAGGGTATCCAACCGTGAGTCCACCCCTGTCCTTTTCGCGCCGCCGCGCGCTGTCGACGGCGGCGGCGCTCTTCATCGCCGCCTGCTCGCAGCCGGCGCCGCTCAAGTCGACCTTCATTCTGAAGCCGGCCCGCCCCGCGGCGTCGGGCGCGCCGGCCCGGGCGGCGACGCTGCGGGTGGACGCGGTCACGGTGGCTGCGCCGTTCCGGGACCGCTCGCTCGTCTACCGCGAGAGCGAGCTCAAGTACGAGACCGACTTCTACAACGAGTTCCTGATTGCGCCCTCGCCCATGCTCGCGGAGGCGATCGCCGGCTGGCTCTCTGCCGCGGGCCTCTACCGGGCCGTGCTGCCGCCGTCCTCCACGCTCGACGCCGACCTGTCCTTGGACGCGTTCGTCACCGAGCTCTACGGCGACTTGCGCGATGCCGGGAAGCCGGCGGCGGTCGTCGCCATCAAGTTCTTCCTGCTGGCCACCGGCGGCGCCCCCGGCAGCTTTCTGTGGACCGGCGAGCTGCAGGCGCGGCGCGACGTGCCATCGCCTTCTGCCGAGGCGATTGTCGGCGGCCTCGACGCGGCCTTAGGCGAGGTGCTCGAGCAGCTCGCCGCGGCGCTGCGCGCGCTGCCGGTGAAGTAGGGCGCGGCCTTCCGCCGCGGCGGCGGCAGGGTCGTTGTTACGTGACCCGGCGCGCCGCCAGATCGTGCTCGCCGCTGGAGAGGATCTGCACCGGGACGAACTCGCCGGGGGCGAGAGCGTGGCCATCTTCGATCACCACGGTGCCGTCGATCTCCGGCGCGTCGGCGGCACTGCGCGCGATCGCCCGCTCTCCCTCGACCGCGTCGACGAGCACGGTCAACCTGCGCCCGACCTTGGCGGCGAGCCGGCGGGCGCTGATCTTCGCCTGCGCCGCCATGAAGCGCGCGCGCCGCTCCTGCTTCACCGTCTCCGGGACCGGATCGGGCAGCGCGTTGGCGGCCGCCCCCGCGACCGGCGAATAGGCAAAGCAGCCGACCCGGTCGAGCTCGGCGGCCTCGAGAAACTCGAGCAGCGCCGTGAACTCGGCAGGGGTCTCGCCGGGGAAGCCGACGATGAACGTCGAGCGGATGGTGAGATCGGGACACACCGAGCGCCAGGCGCGGATGCGATCGAGATTGTCCTGTGCGCTGGCCGGCCGGCGCATCAGCCGCAGGATGCGCGCGCTGGCGTGCTGGAACGGCACGTCGAGATACGGGAGCACGCTTCCGGCGGCCATCAGCGGCAGGACCTCGTCGACATGCGGATAGGGATAGACGTAGTGCAGGCGCACCCACGCCCCGTGCTCGGCGGCGAGCTCACCGAGCGCGCGGGTGAGTTCGGTCATCCGCGTGCGCAGCGGCCGGCCGCGCCAGAAACCGGTTCGATACCTGACGTCGACGCCGTAGGCGCTCGTGTCCTGGGAGATGACCAGGAGCTCGCGCACCCCGGCGCGCAACAGGTTCTCGGCCTCGTTCATGACCTCGCCCAGCGGCCGGCTCACCAGGTCGCCGCGCATCGAGGGGATGATGCAAAAGCTGCAGCGGTGATTGCAGCCTTCGGCGATCTTCAGATACGCGTAGTGCTTGGGCGTGAGCTTGATGCCTTGCGCGGGCACCAGATCGCTGAACGGATCGTGCGGCCTGGGCAGCTCGGCGTGCACGGCGTC
>Ga0074045_10003207_pt1 | contig 14798 bp, 17 predicted proteins | sample BogForMeECP23OM2_FD_94442 | JGI IMG/M metagenome (GOLD analysis project Ga0074045, IMG submission 94442) | Bog forest soil microbial communities from Calvert Island, British Columbia, Canada - Bog Forest MetaG ECP23OM2 | ecosystem: Environmental > Terrestrial > Soil > Wetlands ...
ACCCACGACCAGGATGAGGCGCTGTCGCTTGCCGATCGGATCGTGGTGATGAAGGATGGCGTGGTGCAGCAGATCGGAACTCCGACCGAGGTCTACGCGCAACCGGCCAATCTGCACGTCGCGCGCTTCATGGGCTACCGCAACGTGCTCGAACTCGACGTCGTGCGCGAAGATGGCGATCGCGTCGAGGTCAGAGGACAGGACGTCGCGCTTACCGGCATGCGCCGGCAGCCGCTTGCCGGTGCGCGCGCCATGGTGGCGATCCGCCCCGAGGAGATCAGCGTCGGCGAAGGACCCGGCGGGGTCAACACCCTCTCCGGGCGGGTGAGCAGCGTCGAGTATTGCGGTCGCGATGCGCTGCTCGAGGTGATCACCGCTTCGGGGACCGTGCTCCAGGTGCGCGGGCCGGTCGACATCGCGTGTGACGACACGGTGCGCGTGTACGTGGCCGTGGAGCGCGCGCTCGTCTACCCGGCCGCCTGAGCGAAAACCTGCCGCGATGACCACGGCGAGCACCCCGGCGCGAGGCGCCCCTTTCGACCGCACGCTGCTTTTGGTGTTGCCGGCGGCGGCATTCATGCTGCTGCTTTTCGTCTACCCCTTTCTCTACGGGCTGGTGCTTTCGTTCAACCCCAAGGAGGGAAGCTGGCTCGCCAACTACCGCTTTTTCTTCACCACCGACAACGAGTGGCCGACGATCTGGACCACCCTGCGGCTGGCGTTGCCGGCGACGCTGATCAACGTGGGCCTGGCGCTCCCCATCGCCTACCGCATGCGCGTGAAGACGCGCTATCAGCGCTGGGTGACGACCCTGCTCGTGGTGCCGATCACCCTGGGCACCGTGCTGATCGCCGAAGGCATGCTGACCTACTTCGGACCGAAAGGCTGGCTGTCGCATTTCCTCCAGTTCCTGCACCTCTACAACGGCCCGATCCGCCTGACGCACAACTACTGGGGGGTGCTGATTTCCCTGATCGTGTCGGGATTTCCGTTCGCCTTCCTGCTGATCCTGTCCTACGTAACCGGTATTGACCCGGTGCTCGCCCGCGCCGCCGCAACGCTCGGTGCGGGACCCGCAGCCCAATTCCGGACCATCTACTTGCCTCTGCTCGCGCCCGGACTTGCCATGTGCTTCTGCCTCGCCTTCGTGCAGGCATTCTCCGTGTTCCCGTCGGCAGTGCTGCTCGGCTCTCCTGCCGGACCCACGCGCGTGATCTCCATCGCCGCCTACGAGGCAGCGTTCGAACAGTACGACTACGCGTTGGCATCGGCGATCGCCATGATCATGGGCCTGGTGCAGCTGCTGATCGTCGCCGCGGTCCTGGGCTTGCGCAACGCGTTCTACCGCGGGCCGGTAAGCGGGGGCAAAGGATGAGCGCGCGCGCGCAGGCCGTGCTCGACCGCGCGTGGCGCGGACTGCTGCTCGGCCTGATGACCCTGTTCGTGGTCAACGTCCTGTTCATGATCGCCGCGGTGGCGACGAGTTCGTTCGCGCAACGCTGGCTGGGCACCTGGCTGCCGGAGGGATGGACGGTGACCTGGTACACCGCGGCGTGGAAGGAATTCCAGCTCGATTCGGTGCTCTGGGTTACCGCAGAGGTCGTTTTCGCGGTCGTGCTGCTGGCGCTGCTCATCGGCGTGCCGGCGGCCTACACCCTGGCGCGGCGCGACTTTGCCGGCAAGCGCCTGCTCATGCTGCTCTTCCTGCTGCCGTTGATGGTGCCGCCGATCACCTATGGCATTCCGCTCGCCACCGTCCTCTACAAGCTTCAGCTTGCCGGCACCATCTACGGCGTCATCCTCGCCAATCTCATTCCCGCCGCGCCCTTTGTCATCCTGGTGATGACGCCGTTCATCGAGCAGATCGACCCCAACCTGGAAGCGGCGGCGCGCGTCTTCGGCGCGGGCACCGGACGCATGTTCCGCCACGTCCTGGTGCCGTTGCTGGGACCGGGCATCCTGGCGGCATCGCTGCTCGTGCTCGTGCGCACGATCGCGCTGTTCGAACTGACCTTTCTTACCGCCGGTTCGGATTCGCAGACCCTGGTCGTGGCGCTCTATTACGCGGTCTTCGCCGCCGGCGTGCGCGCGCCGCAGTCGGTCGACGCCATGGCCATGGTGTACATGCTCGTCACGCTGGTGTGGCTGCTCATTGCGCTGCGTTTTGTCAACCCGACCCAGCTCGTCTCGCGCGTCAAAGAGCATCCGCAGCCGGCGCTATGAGCAGGCTGTCGCTGGCCACGCTTGCGGAACTGCCGCCGACGGTGGCGAAGCCAACGTGGGACCCGCGCCTGGTCGGCATCGGCATCGTCCACCTGGGCATCGGTGCATTCCATCGCGCGCAAACGGCAGTGTACTGCGACGACGCACTCGCCATCGAAGGCGGCGCCTGGGGCATCTGCGGCGTGAGCCTGCGCGCGGCGGAGGCGCGCGACCGGCTTGCGCCGCAGGACGGGCTGTACACGGCAGTGGAAAAAAGCCCTTCGGGAGTGCGCCGACGCGTCATCGGCAGCGTGCGCGAGGTGCTTTTTCTGGGAGACGAGCGCGACGCGGTGCAAGCGCGACTCGCGGCGCCGTCGACGCGCATAGTCACCCTCACCATCACCGAAAAAGGCTACTGCCACGATCCGGCCACCGGCAAGCTCAACTTCAGTCATCCCGATATCGCGCACGACCTGGCCGAACCGGCACGAGCGCAAAGCGCGATCGGACTGCTCGTCGCCGCGCTCGATGCGAGAAGGCGTGCAGGCGCGCCCGCGTTTACGGTTCTCTGCTGCGACAACCTGCCGCACAACGGCGTCCTCGTGCGCGGCCTGGTGCTCGCGCTTGCGGCCGCACGCGACGCCACGCTCGCGCGCTGGATCGAAGACCAGGCCCGCTTTCCGTCGACCATGGTCGACCGTATCGTGCCGGCGACCACCGCCTCCGACATCGTCGACAACGATGCGGCGCTTGGGCTGCACGACGCGGCACCGGTCGTGCACGAGCCGTTCCGGCAATGGGCCATCGAGGAGTCCTTTGTCGCGGGTCGGCCGGCATGGGAGCGCGTCGGGGCGCAGATGGTCGCCGACGTCGCGCCGTTCGAGGCGATGAAGCTGCGGCTGCTCAACGGCAGCCATTCGACGCTGGCCTACCTTGGCTACCTCGCCGGTTACGAGTTCATCTACCAGGTCGCGGCCCAGGCGGACTTTGCCTTGCTCACGCGGCGGCTGATGCGCGAGGAAGTCGCGCCGACGCTGGGGCCGCCCCCCGGCGTCGATCTCGCGGCCTACCAGCATGTCCTGCTCGAGCGATTCGGCAATCCGGCGCTGCCGCACCGCACGCAGCAGATCGCGATGGACGGCTCGCAGAAGCTGCCACAGCGGCTTCTCGGCACGGTGCGCGATAACCTGGTCGCCGGCCGCAGCATCAATCTGCTTGCGCTCGCGGTGGCCGGCTGGATACGTTATGCCAGCGGAAGCGACGAGTCAGGACACGAGATCACGGTCTGCGACCCGATGGCCGGCGAGTTCGCGCGGATCGCCGCCACGCATCGCGGCAATCCGCCCGCGCTGGCGCATGAATTCCTCGGCTTGCGCGCCGTCTTTGGTACCGATCTGCCGGCCGACGCGCGCTTTGCCGGCCCGGTGGCCGCCTGGCTATCGGCCCTGTTCGCCGATGGTGCGGCGCGCACCGTTGCGCGCGCGGTGCACTGAACCCACCTTCGCTCCAGGATGCGACCATGATTCCGCTGCAGCTCCACGCCGATCGCCTGTTCTCTCCCGAACCGGTCCAGCGCGCGCTCGCCCGCGCGCTCTATGCCAAGGTGAAGGATCTGCCCATCGTAAGCCCGCACGGGCACACCGATCCGCAGTGGTTTGCCGACGACGAAGCGTTTACGAACGCCTCCTCGCTGTTCATCACCCGCGATCATTACGTCTTCCGCCTGCTCTACAGCCAGGGCGTTCGCCTCGAAGAACTCGGCATTTCGCGGCGTGACGGCGCCCCGGTCGAACGCGATGCGCGCAAGATCTGGCACACCTTTGCCGCGCGCTATCACCTGTTCCGCGGCACGCCCACCCGCATCTGGCTCGATCATGCGTTCCACGAGGTATTCGGCATACGCGAGCGCCTCACCGCCGAGTCTGCCGACCGGATTTTCGAGCGCATCAACGCGGCGCTTGCCGAACCGGTGTTCCGCCCGCGGGCACTCTTTGAGCGTTTCAACATCGAGGTCATCGCCACCACCGAGTCGCCACTCGATCCGCTGGCGCATCACGCCAAGATACGCGCCTCGGGCTGGAAGGGACGCGTGCTGACCACCTATCGCCCCGATCCGGTCGTTGACCCGGAGTTCGACGGATTCGCGGGCCACGTAGCGACCTTGGGCGAGCTGACCGGCGAGGACACGACGACCTGGCGCGGTTACCTCGCCGCGCACCGCGGGCGTCGCGCATTCTTCAAGACCATGGGCGCGACCGCGACCGATCACGGGCACCCGAGCGCGCTCACCTGCGATCTGAGCGAAACGCAGTGCACCGCGCTCTACGCCAAGGCACTCAAAGGCATTGCCACTGCGGCCGAAGCCGAAATATTTCGCGGCCAGATGCTCACCGAGATGGCACGGATGAGCCTTGACGACGGCCTGGTCCTGCAGATCCATCCGGGATCGTTGCGCAACCACAATCCGCTGTTGCTCGAGCGCTTCGGCCGTGATCAGGGCGCCGACATGCCGACCCGAACCGATTACGTGCGCGCACTGAAGCCACTGCTCGATCGCTTCGGCAACGAGCGCGACCTTACCGTGATCCTGTTTACGCTCGACGAATCCGCCTATGCGCGCGAACTGGCACCGCTGGCCGGACACTACCCCGTCCTCCGGCTCGGGCCACCGTGGTGGTTCCACGACAGCCCCGAAGGCATGCTGCGTTTTCGCGCCCAGGCCACCGAAACGGCCGGGTTCTACAACAGTGTCGGCTTCAACGACGACACGCGGGCGTTCCTCTCGATTCCGGCACGGCACGATGTGGCGCGCCGCATCGACTGCCGCTTTCTCGCCCAGCTCGTGGCCGAGCACCGCATCGAGGAGGACGAAGCATTCGAGCTGGCACCACAGCTTGCATACACCCTCGCCAAACAGGCCTACAAGCTGTGACCGGCGTCGCGCCGGCTGGCGCGCCGCCGCGCTGCCGCGCTATGATTCCAAGCGGGGATGAGGCGGCCGAACCGGCAGCATCCCATCACCTCTATAGGACATACGAATGAACAAAGACTTGGCGGTGCTGGTCGGTCGCATCCTGTTAGCCGCGATGTTCGTCATCTCGGGCTATGGCAAGCTTACCGGCTTCGACGGGACGGTGGGCTATATCGCAAGCAAGGGACTGCCGATGCCGCAGATCCTGGCCGCGGTCGCCATCCTCATCGAGCTCGGCGGCGGACTGGCGATTGTCATGGGCTGGAAGACGCGCTGGGCGGCACTGGCGTTCGTCGTTTTTCTGCTCGTGATCACGCCGATTTTCCACAATTACTGGGCTGCAGCCGCCGACCAGATGATGGGCCAGAAGATCAACTTCATGAAGAACGTGTCGATCCTCGGCGGCATGCTGATTTTGTTCGCGTTCGGTCCGGGACGCTACAGCGTCGACAAGGCCTGAACAGATCGTCGGACGCTGTCCAATGGGCGCCTCCTCGCGGACCGTGCGTACCGCGCGAGCCGAAGTGGGCTCGATTGCGCATGAAATCCGCATCGGTTCGCATGTCCTGCTGAGCGATTCGGCGCAAGCCGCGGGAGGCGACGATCTCGGTCCGAGTCCGCACGAGCTGCTCGATGCGGCGCTGGCAAGCTGCACCGCCCTGACCCTCATGCTCTACGCGCAGCGCAAAGGCTGGGTTCTCGAGGGCGTCGATGCGCGGGTCAGTCACGACGAGGTCGACGGCGTCTACCGCATGCGCCGCGACATTCGCCTGGTCGGCCGACTTGCACCGGACGAGCGCGAGCGACTGCTCGAGATCGCCAACCGGTGTCCTGTGCACCGGACGCTGCTGGGCAGCTTCGAGATCACCTCGGCGCTCATCGACTGAGAACGCGGCGCGCGCGGTGCGGCGAGTTCACTCGCGCGCCGCGCTATCGAGCCAGATCGTCACCGGCCCTTCGTTGACGAGGCTCAACCGCATGTCGGCGCCAAACACCCCCGTCGCCACCGGCTTGCCCAGTTCCAGCTGCAAGGCCCTGACAAAGGCGTCGAAACGCGGTGCGGCGAGCTCGGGCGGCGCGGCCGCGCTGTACGAGGGGCGCGCGCCTTTGCGCGTCGACGCGTAGAGCGTGAACTGGCTTACCGCGAGCATCGCTCCGCCGACCTCGATGAGCGATCGGTTCATCACACCGGCGTCATCGTCGAAGATGCGCAGGTGCACGATCTTGCGCGCGAGCCAGTTGCAGTCGGCGTCGCTGTCGGCCGGTGCGACGCCACACAAAACCAGCAGTCCCTGTCCGATCGATGCCACGGTCTGGGCGCCGACGTCGACCCGGGCCTCACCCACGCGCTGGACCACCACCCGCATCAATGACAGGCCGCCTAATGCACGACCTTGCGTTCGACGAGCGCCACCTTGCCAGCGGAGAACGTCAGCGTCGTTTGTGTAGCCGGATCGCCGGCGGCTGGCAGGTAGGTCCAGCGCAAGAGTGCCTTGGCACCGGCCTTGCCCTCGACATCGGGACGCCCCACCTTCTGGATGACTTCCGCCTCGCTCATGCCGATGCTAAGAAAGCGCCGCTGTTTGGCGTCTCCACCCTGGGCCGGTATCGCCTGCAAACGCACCGGCTTCGACGCCGCCGCTTTTCCCGCGGGTTGCGGCGTGCTCGTGATGACGTTCATGTGTGACGGGTCGACATCGACGTTGCCCAGATCCTTGCCGGCCGTGCACTCGGCATCCTGGTAGACCACGCCACCCTTGTCATTGCTGCATTTGTAGACCTGAGCGTGCGCCGGCACCGTAACGGCAAGCAGCAGCGAGAGCAGCCAAGACACGCGGCACTCCGGTGACCCGACGCGGTTACCATAGCACCTTTTGCCTCGCTGACAATCCAATTCGGATGGATGCCCGCAGTCCCGTTGCCGCGCGTGTGCACGACATCGCGCCCTTCCACGTCATGGAGGTGCAGGCCGCGGCGCGGGCGCTGGAAGCCGCCGGGCGAAGTATCATTCACCTGGAGATCGGAGAGCCCGACTTTCCCACGCCCGAACCGGTGCTCTCGGCGGCCCAGGCGGCCATCGCCGGCGGCGGCATCTACTACACCTCCGCGCTCGGGTTGCCCGAACTGCGGCGGGCGATCGCCGGCTACTACGGCGAGCGCTACGGCGTGGCCATCGCGCCGGAGCGCGTCGTCGTCACCGCAGGATCGTCCGCCGCGCTGCTGCTGACGCTGGCGCTGCTCGTCAATCGCGATGCGCAGATCCTGCTCGCCGATCCGGGATATCCCTGCAACCGCCACTTCGTGCGCACGCTGGAGGGCGAAGCGGTCGGCATCCCGGTCGGTCCCGAATCGCGCTACCAACTGAGCGCGAATGTCATCGCCGAGCACTGGACAGCACGCACGCGCGGGGTGTTGATCGCATCGCCGTCGAATCCGACCGGAACGACCGTAGCGCCGGACGAGATGGAGCGCATCGCCGATACCGTCGCGGCACTGGGCGGAGCGCTGATCGTCGACGAAATCTACCTCGGCCTGTCTTACGGCAACGATCCCCAGACCGCGCTCGCGCTGTCCGACGAGCTGTTTGTCATCAGCAGCTTCTCCAAATACTTCAACATGACCGGTTGGCGCCTGGGCTGGCTGGTTGCGCCCGAGCGCCACGTGCGTGACATCGAAAAACTGGCCCAGAACCTCTACATCTCGCCTTCGACGCCGGCACAGCACGCGGCGCTGGCCTGCTTCACCCCGGAAACGCTGGCCATTCTCGAGGCGCGGCGGGCTGAATTCAAGGCGCGACGCGACTTCCTCGTGCCGGCGTTGCGCGATCTGGGGCTGGGCATTCCAGTTACCCCGAGCGGCGGCTTCTTCGTGTACGCCGATTGCTCCCGCTTCGGCATGGACAGCGAACGCTTCGCACTCGAGGCATTGCACGCTACCGGGGTCGCCTTCACGCCGGGGGTCGATTTCGGCCGGCATCGGCCCGAGGCGCACGTGCGCCTCGCGTACACGATCGCCAGGCCGCTGCTCGAGGAAGGGGTACGCCGCCTCGCACAGTGGCTGCCGACGCTGCGCGGCGCATGATGCGCACCTTCCTGCCCGTGTTGTGTGCGGTTTTGCTCGGCGGTTGCTCCAGCGCGGAGTTCTACTGGCAGGGCATTTCCGGACAGTTCGATCTGCTGCGTCGTGCGCAGCCGATTCCCGAGGTGCTCGATTCGGCGCAGGATCCCACCACTAAGCACAAGCTCGAGCGCGTGCTCGCCATCCGCGAGTATGCCAGCCGTGAACTGGGACTCCCCGACAACGACAGCTACCGCCGTTACAGCGACCTTGAACGGCGCTACGTGCTGTGGAACGTGTTCGCCACGCCTGCGCTGTCGCTCGCCCCGCGACAGTGGTGCTTTCCGATCGCCGGCTGTGTCAATTACCGCGGCTACTTTGCCGAAGCCGACGCGCACGAAGAAGCCGCCCGGCTGGCGGCCAGCGGTGATGACGTGCACATCGGCGGCGTGCCGGCGTACTCGACACTCGGCTATTTCGCCGATCCCATGCCGTCGACCTTTCTGCGCTACCCGGACTACGAGATCGCGCGCCTTATTTTTCATGAGCTTGCGCACCAGGTCGCCTATGCCAAGGACGACACAGTCTTCAACGAGTCGTTTGCCGTCACGGTGGAGGAGGAGGGCGTCCGACGTTGGCTCGCAGCGCAGCACGATCCCGAACTCAACCGTCAATTCACCATCAGCGAGCACTATCGCGAGGATTTCAGCGCACTCATCGAGCGCACGCGGGCGAAACTCGCGACGCTCTACCAGAGCAATGCCGACGATACGGACAAGCTCCGCGCCAAGGCCGCGGTATTCGAGGCGATGCGCGCGGATTACGCGCGGCTCAAGCAGACCTGGGGCGGCACCGCCGCCTACGACTCCTGGTTTGCGCAGGGTCCGAACAACGCCAGCGTGGCTGCGGTCGGCCTCTATACGCAGAAAGTGCCCCAGTTCCAGGCCCTGCTCGCCGCCTGTGGCGGCGACCTGCCGACCTTCTACGCGCGGGTCAAGGTGCTCGCCGCGCAGCCCAAGGCCGAGCGCGAGCGCGCGCTGGACAACGCGCTCGCGGCACGCACTGCCCTCGATTCGCTAGCCCATTGATCCGGCTTGAAATTTGCGGCATAATAGCGAGTTCCCTTGCCTCACCTGCGCAGACGGGGAGGCCGCTGCAACGCTCGGTCCGCCGAGGTTGCGTAAACCACGTCCATAAGGAGCGATCTGCATGCGTCACTACGAAGTAGTCTTTATCGTGCATCCGGACCAGAGCGAGCAGGTGCCCGCGATGGTCGAGCGTTACCGCACGATGGTCGCGGGCCAGGGCGGTCGCATTCACCGCCTCGAGGATTGGGGCCGGCGCCAGCTTGCCTATCCGATTGCCAAGGTGCACAAGGCGCACTACGTGCTCATGAACATCGAGTGCGGCAGCGAAACGCTCACCGAGCTCGAACACGCGTTCAAGTTCAACGACGCCGTGTTGCGCCACCTCATCGTCGCCATGCGCGAGGCCGTCGTCACCCCCTCGCCGATGATGAAGGAAGAGAAGGCGCGGACGCTGCCGCCCCAAGGCGGAAGTGCGCCCGGTGTGGGCGCGCCACCGCCCGTCGCGGCCGTAACCGGCGCGGCGCCGGCAACCCCCGTACCCGCGGCAGATTAAGCGCGGCCTGAGTCTCGGTGCCGGTCAATGACGTCACGCTCGACGCGCGGCTTGCCGCCCGCGATGACTTGCGCTTCACTCCCGCCGGTGTCGCGGCGCTCGACTTTGAGCTCGCGCACGAATCGATGCAGACCGAGGCCAACGGCGAGCGACGCGTGGCATGCGAGCTCGCGGCAGTGGCCCTCGGAGCCATCGCCAAGGAGCTTGCCTCCATCGCGGTGGGAGAACGGCTTCGCTGCCGCGGCTTCCTGGCCCGCCGCTACCGCACCGGCGTCAGCGTCGCGCTCCACGTTAACGCATTTGAACGATTAGAAGGAAATTGACATGCCCCGCCCGATGGGAAGGAACTCCAGAAACGCCAAAGGCAAAGGCAAGGACGGCAAGCGCCGTGAACGCGGAAACAACCTGTTCAAGCGCAAGAAGTTCTGCCGCTTTACCGCCGAAGGCGTCAAGCAAATTGATTTCAAGGATGTCGACGTCCTGAAGGATTTCATTCAGGAAAATGGCAAGATCATGCCGGCCCGGATTACCGGAACCAAGGCGCGCTACCAGCGCCAGCTGTCGACTGCGATCAAGCGCGCCCGCTTTCTGGCGCTGCTGCCGTACACCGATCTGCACTGACCGGGGACGCCGCCATGCAAGTTATTCTGCTTGAAAAGGTACTCAACGTGGGCGACCTGGGCGAGGTGGTCAAGGTCAAGCCCGGCTTCGCGCGCAACTTCCTGATCCCGCAGGGCAAGGCGAAGCGCGCCACCCCGGAGAACCTGGTCTTGCTCGAAGAAAAGCGCGCCGAGCTGGAGAAGATTGCGGCGGACAAGCTCTCGCGGGCGCGGGAAGCGGCGACCAACCTCGAAGGGGTTGCCATCCAGATCACGCAAAAGGCTGGCGTCGACGGTCGTCTGTTCGGTTCGGTGACCAACGTCGACATCGTCGAGGCGCTTCACGCCAAGGGACACACGGTGGAGAAGGCGATGATCCGCATGCCGGCGGGACCGCTCAAGCACGTCGGCGAGTTTCCGCTGACCATCGCGCTGCTGAGCGACGTCGTGGCCCAAATCACGGTCACCGTGATAGGCGACACGACCAACACCCCCATCTGACGGGGGTTGCGCGTGGCGGGCGTCGCGGCGGCGACGCCCGGGTCGAACATGGAGCGCGCTGGCGGCGCGGGAGAGAAGAGCGATGCGCGACTTCCATCAGCTGTTCGACGCGACGTCGTCGACCTTCACCTACGTGCTCGTCGATGCGAACACGGGCGATGCCGTCATCATCGATCCGGTCGACAGCCACCTCGACGCCTACCTCCGCCTGCTCGAGCGCGAGGGACTGACCTTGCGCTATACGCTCGAAACGCACGCCCACGCCGACCATGTGACCTCGGCCGGCCTGCTGTGCCAGCGCACGGGTGCGAAATCCGCTGCGCCGGTGCAATGCGGCATTGTCCCCGCCGAACTGCAACTCGACGACGGCGCCGAAATTCGCTTCGGTGGCGAGACCATCCGCGCACTGCATACGCCGGGGCACACCGCCGGATCGATGACTTATCGCTGGCGTGACTGCGCTTTCACCGGCGACGCGCTGCTCATCGGGGGCTGCGGCCGGACCGACTTCCAAAGCGGCGATGCCGGAACCCTCTACGACAGTGTCACCACCAGGCTGTTCACGCTCCCTGACGCGACGCGCGTCTATCCCGCGCACGACTACCGGGGCCGGACGGAGTCGACGATCGGCGAGGAAAAGCGTTCCAATCCGCGCTTTGTGGGCAAGACGCGCGAGGAATTCATCGCCTTGATGAACGCGCTCGACCTGCCCAAGCCGCGCATGATGGACGTTGCCGTACCGGCGAATCGACGCTTGGGCCTCGACATCCAGCAAGCTTGAGTCGCACGTAGGCGGCCCGGCGGCAGGTGCGACCTGATAAAATTGCGGCGTATCCTGCACGCCGCCGCCGATGCCCAACGACTCCCAGCTCGAAGCGCTGAAGCTGCCGCCTCATTCCCCCGAGGCAGAGCAATCGGTGCTGGGCGGATTGCTGCTCGAAAACGGCGCAGTGGACCGGATCGGCGACATTCTCGGCGCCGAGGATTTCTACAGCGATGCGCATCGCGCCGTGTTCGACGCGATCATGCACCTGATCTCCGATAACAAGCCGGCCGATGTAGTAACGGTGGGCGAGGTCCTCGCCTCGCTGAAAAAACTCGAATACATCGGCGGAATGGCGTATCTGGGCGCGCTGGTGGAGAACGTTCCTACCGCAGCCAATATCCGGCGCTACGCTGAAATCGTGCGCGAAAGGGCGATCCTGCGTCGTCTCGCAGCAGCCGGCGGCGAAATTGCGGATGCGGCCTATAACCCCATGGGCCGCAGCGTGCGCGAAGTACTCGATCAGGCCGAGACCAAGGTATTCGAGATCGCCGAACACGGCGCGCGCGGGCAACAGGGCTTCCAGGAACTCAGGCCGCTGCTGACCCAGGCCGTCGAACGCATCGAGCTGCTGTTCCATCGCGACAACCCGAGCGACGTCACCGGTGTGCCGACCGGGTTTACCGACCTCGATCGCATGACCTCCGGCCTGCAGGAGGGCGATCTCATCGTGATCGCGGGCAGGCCGAGCATGGGGAAGACTGCGCTCGCGCTCAATATCGGCGAGCACATCGCGCTCTCGTCCAAGCTGCCGGTCGCCATCTTCAGCATGGAAATGGGTTCGATGCAGCTGGCGATGCGCCTGATCGGATCGGTGGGCCGGGTCGATCAGCACAAGGTCCGCACCGGACAGCTCCTGCCCGACGACTGGGGGCGCCTCTCGGACGCGCTGGGCAGGCTCTCCGAAGCGGCGATCCACGTCGACGAGACGCCGGCGCTCAACGCGCTGGAATTGCGCGCTCGTGCGCGCCGCCTTGCGCGCCAATACGGCGGCAAGCTCGGCGCCATTGTCATCGACTACCTGCAGCTGATGCAGGCGGTCGCGCAGGGCGAGAATCGGGCAACTGAAATCTCGGAAATCTCGCGCTCGCTCAAGGCGCTCGCGAAGGAACTCAAGGTTCCGGTCATGGCGCTCTCGCAGCTCAATCGCAGCCTCGAGCAACGGCCCAACAAGCGGCCGATCATGTCGGATTTGCGCGAATGCGTAACCGGCGATACGCCAGTGCTACTCGTCGATGGACGACGTGTTCCGATAAGGGAGCTCGTGGGTACGACGCCCGAGGTATGGGCCATGTCGGCGGAGCAAACGATCGTTGCGGCGAAGAGTGACCGCGTCTGGTCGGTCGGCGTGCGCCCAGTGTTACGCGTCGCGCTTGCCAGCGGGCGCACGATCCGTGTTACTGGACGCCATCGACTTTATGCAGGGGGTGGCTGGACCAGGGCGGATGCGCTGGACGTCGGCGATCGAATCGCCCTGGCGCGCGAGTTGCCGCCTCCCTTCGCGCCAGACTCCCGGCCAGACCATCCTGTGGTGCCGTTGCATTACGCCACGGCGCCTGAGGACAACAGCCGCGCTCTTCGCGTGACAGCAGGATCGGTCGCGCTAGTCGACGCGCCGGAACCTGTTGACTTGGCCGGGTCAGCACTGACTTGGGATCACGTGGTCGGCATCGGGCCCGATGGCCAGGCCGAAGTGTTCGATTTAACCGTTCCCGGCCCTGCTTCGTGGCTCGCCGACGGGATCGTCAGTCACAACTCAGGCGCGATCGAGCAGGACGCGGACGTGATCCTGTTCATCTATCGCGACGAGGTATACAACGAGGACACACAGGACAAGGGAGTGGCCGAAATCATCATCGGCAAGCAACGCAACGGCCCCATCGGTACCATCCGGCTGGCGTTTCTCGGCGAATACACCCGCTTCGAGAGCCTGGCCTCGCCCAGGAGCCACTGATTGCACCGCTGCTGATCGCCGACGGTGACATTGCCACCACGTGGATCCTGTCGCGCATCCTGACCCAGGGCTTCGGTGATGTCGAAGTCCGAACGGCAGACAAGCTTTTTGGCGTGGAAGTCAACCGCGAAGCGATCGTCGTGTCGCGACTCTGTGACCCGGGTTTCGGCTGGCTGCCCCGTTATTTCAAGGACCGCGGTCTGCGTTACGGGTACTTCATCGACGACAATTTCTGGGAGCTCGACGCCTCGGTCGATCGTCATCTCGCGCCGTACTTTAACAATCCCGCCGTGGTCGAGACGCTGGACGAATTCATCACCGGTGCGGGAGTCGTGCTGGTCATGTCGAAGCGGCTGCGCGACTACATCTCGCGCCGCCATCCGTCGGCGCGCGTCGAATACGTCGTACCGGGTGTCGATCTCGACCGGTTTGCCACAGCCGCCGCACGCCTGGGCTCTGCCGCGTCCCCATCGGGCGAGCTGCGCATCGGCTACCCGACCACCCGTCGAACCAGCGTGACGCAACTCCTGGTGCAGGTGATTACGGCCATGCGCGAGACCCACCCCGACGTCGTCTTTGAGTTCGTCGGCTGGTTGCCGGACGAAGTTGCAACTGCAAGCAACGTGCGGGTGCGCCCGCATATTGACAACTACGATGAATACATCAGCCACGTGCTAAGTCGGCGCTGGGATGTTGGCATCGCACCGCTGATCGGCAGCCACTTCGAAGGCTTCAAGACCCAGGTCAAGTACCGCGAGTACGGCGCGTTCGGCGTGGCGGGCGTCTACAGCGCGGTCGCACCCTACATCGACTACGTCGATGACGGAGTCACCGGTCTTCTGGTCGACAATACGGTCGACGCTTGGATAAGTGCGCTCGATCGCATGGTTCGATCCGCGGCATTGCGCGCCAGCATTGCCGCCAGCGCCAGGGAGGATGTGCCCCGTCATTATCATCAACGCGACAGCGCGGACCAAATGCGCCGATTCCTGCACGAGATTGCCCCGCTGCATGCGTGATCGGCGCGGACAGGACCCAGTGCACGGTAAT
>Ga0074045_10003208_pt1 | contig 14793 bp, 17 predicted proteins | sample BogForMeECP23OM2_FD_94442 | JGI IMG/M metagenome (GOLD analysis project Ga0074045, IMG submission 94442) | Bog forest soil microbial communities from Calvert Island, British Columbia, Canada - Bog Forest MetaG ECP23OM2 | ecosystem: Environmental > Terrestrial > Soil > Wetlands ...
AGATCCTCTGTTGGACAGTAATGAGGATTTCTTTTTTCGCTTCGTCGGGGACCGCCCCATCGAAGACTACGAATTCGTCGTCCTGGATACGGAACTCACCGGATTCAATGCTCGTGGTGACGAAATCGTGTCCATAGGTGCAGTGCGGATCAAAGGCATGCGGATCGTGGTCGGTGACAACTTCTACACCGTGGTCAAGCCAAAGAGGCATTTGCCTAAGAAAAGCATTCTGATCCATCGTATAACTTTTGAACGTGTGAAGAACGCACCTGAGGTTGAAGCAGTAATTCCCGCTTTTATTCAATATTGCGGCAATGCACTGCTCGTGGGACATCACGTACATCTGGACCTCACTTTTATAAATAGGGAGTGCCGCAGGATTATGGGCGGCATAATGCATAACCCCAGTCTCGATTGTGCACTATTGGCCAGGACACACTCGGCCATGAGCAGAAGGAGGGGACAGAGAAGCAGTGAGGTGGGTCTATCCTACAATCTAGTGGAAGTGGCACGGAGATATGGCCTCCCTCTTTTTCAACCACATGACGCGCTCGAAGATGCAATGCAAACCGCGTATCTTTTTCTGTATTTTGTAGCTAGGCTACGGGCGGGGGGATTGTCCACCTTCAGAGACTTTGATCGCGCATCTCGGGTTGCGGGTGCCCGAAGAATTCGTTACTTTTTGGAATCTTGCGGCTATTGAACACTCGATCAACTGATACGGTGTCTTTCGGTGTCATGGGATCCGGTCACTTTGCCTTTGGGGCGAAAGACGGAATTAGGGCTCCTTTGTTCTCTCTCCGTGACACGTGTTTGATCTCTATTCTCTCTATCAACGCGATCTCTGTACGGTTCATTGGGGGGCGTTTCGCACCCCCCAATGAACTGTTTCCTAGCGTCATTATGGCACGTCTGATTTCTAGTGAGTGCCAATTAGGTCTCGGTCAACTGCGAAATGCCAAGACCTGTGGTTTGACGCACGTACATTTCATCAAATTTCTCCTCTTCTCGTCTGCTGGGAAACAGAAGAGAAAAGATGATTGCGGCCAAAAATCCTATTGGTGCTGATACGATGCCTGGATTCCTGAGCGGAAATAATGGCCGATCAAGCCCCATTATGGATGTGCCGTCCTTGTTTGCTTCATAGGTTTTCTGCGCCTTCTCCAAATCTCCCTTTTCTTTGTCCGTCAGCGTTTGACCGTTCGTCACCTTTTTCTCGAGACTGGTGATTTGGACTTTGGCACCGTCGGCGACGATCTTCGGATAGGTCATATTGGGTGACACCAACACCAATACCAAGGAAACAACTGTACCAACAAGCAGCACAGCACAGATGCCAGTCGTCGTCATCTTTCTCCAGAAGAGTGAGAACACTACAGCCGGAACAACGCCGGAAGCCGCAATTGCGAAAGCCAATGTGGCCAGATGAGCTACGTTGACTGTTTCAGATACAATTCCGATTACTATGGATACAATCGCCACAATGCACGACGTGATCCTGGCTGCCATAACTTGCTCACGCTGAGAGGCTTGTCCCCTTCTAATAATATTTGTCCAAACGTCATGTGCAATCGCACCTGCCGCCGCTAGAACCAGTCCCGCCACCACTGCGAGTATTGTGGCAAAAGCAACGGCGCATAAGAATGCTAAAAGGACATCACCAACTATCGGAGAAATGTTGGCACCGAGCAGATGCCCCATAAGCAGATTCGCCATGTTGCCGCCTTTGTCCACGGCTGAGATCGATTGCGGAGTGACGATAATTGCTGCACCAAGCCCCAGCAAGGTTACCATTACAAAGAATGTTCCTATGAGAATCATTGCCACAACGACTGATTTTCTCGCTGCTTTGGCGTCAGGCACCGTAAAGAATCTCATGAGGATGTGCGGCATGCCGGCGACACCCAATAAGAATGATCCTACCCCCAGAGATATTTGATCCCACACATTCTTCTGCAACAATGCGGGTTCCAGGAATCTCCGGCCATATTCGAATCCGGGCTCCGCTATCGGTTGTTTCAGTAGCACCAGTTGTACCCATGACTGGATTGGCTTGCTCGAAACAACTTCCGAAAAGAACCGGCGAGGACTAAAACCGAAGTGTGACGCCATCAGCAAGAACAGCACTATGCCTCCTCCCATGAGAAGGCCGGCTTTAATAATCTGTACCCATGTGGTTGCAATCATACCACCGAAAACGACATAGATCATCATAAGTATGCCGACAAAAACAACAGCCCATGGATAGGGAATGCCTAGCAACAACTCCATGAGCTTCCCGCCACCTACCATCTGCACTACCAGGTACATAACGGACAGTAGGACAGCAGCAAAAGCCATCGTGGCTCTGACGGGCACGGGGGAAGCCCTAAATGAGAGAATATCGCCTACGGTGTATTTGCCTACGTTTCGACACGGCTCTGCCATGATCAAAAGCAGGGTTACGTAGGCGAAGCTTGTTCCGATGGCATACATCATCCCGTCAAATCCAAAGAGCGAGATGAGGCCTGTGACACCTAGAAATGATGCAGCGGACATAAAGTCGCCTGCCATTGCCCAGCCGTTTTGCACACCCGTGATCGAACTCGCTGCAGCATAGTAGTCTCCAGTGGTAGTGGTCCGTTTTGCTGCCCAGTATACTATCCCAAGAGTGAAGGCAATGAATATGCAGAATATAGTTATAGTTATTCTTCTGTCTGCCTCAACCTTTGCAGGAGCACTTTGTGCCGGTGCAGCAGCTTTGGCGGTCTGTCCGACCACCGTCTGGGCAATATAAGATTCTGGACCAGCCACAGCCGGCGACGGTACCAATGTGGTGAAGGAGGTCAGAAGGGTGAAAGCAAGAGCAAGAACGACGATCAGCTTCTTCATCGCTACATTCCTCCTTCCTTGAGCTCTTCAATCAAGTCGCCTGTAATCTTGTCGGCAACCCTGTTAGCCCAAGAGGCGTAAAACCCGGCAATAAACCAACAATAGATAAATAGTCCCAAGATTGCCAAATATCCGAAATTGATATCTCCTATGACAGGCCAGGCAAATAGTTTCCCTGCTAGATTTGCACAGACCAGAAAAATCACGTATATTATTGTGGAAATTGCCCACCATCCAAAAAGAAACCTTACTTTTTTACGATGAAGGTCCACAAACTTAGGGTTTGCGGCAATTTGCGCCCAATCTACTCTCTGTTGTTCTTTCATTGCAGCCTCTTCCTTTCCTGTAATGGGGGGATTTTTCCGACCTGAGTCAAAGCAACACCCGGGAAACGGGCCTTTACATGCTTTTAACTACAGGGCGTGCACCTCGCGGCAGTTTGAATCCAAGCGTTCCTGGCCACATACTCTCACCTCCTTGCCAAGCTATAAGACCCAAATGAAAAGTTTACGCTGAGGGGTTGGCGATCTGAGCATTGCCCTCACATTAGTTTCAAGCAGCGCTGTCCCAGTGTTCTGAAAAGCCGGATTCGTGGTGGACAACCCCATGCTCTCATCAGCACCGGTGTTTTTAGCAGGAGGAAGTTAGCCAATTGGCCGAGGGAACGAAGTTAATCGGTACAAGTCTTAGTCACGATCGTTTCGAGCAGTGCGCCCCTTGCCTACTGATTGGTGGATTGCGGCTTCCACAGGTGGCAGATCCACCGAGGCAACTCAATTCCACACGGACAATGAGGCGAGAGATTTCGTTCCGGGCTAGCTTGGGCAAAACACGCCCTCGACCAGGCGATTATTTTAGTAAACAGTAGGCAGATTAGCAAGAAAAGATTGCCGCATCGGCGCAAATCAAAACCGACAAGCCGAAGATTAGAGCAGTTAAAAGGACCAAAAGTCGCCTTCCCTTCACCACCCTTCTCCTTTCTCTTTTTTCCCCGTCGCAACCAAGATTCAGCCTCCAAGCCATTTCGATTGCAACAGAAATGATTCCTCTGCCTCTGTAGGCGGCATACATGGAACGAAGACATGAGCGGGGCCGAAACGTCTCGACACACTCCTAGACCAAAGACGCATGGATAAAATGACCATATATGGAAGGATTGCCTGATTGGTCCCCTAACTATTAATCACTGATCATAGACGCTCAGAATGCGGGTGTCAAGCACCTTATTTGCTTTAATACTGCCAATTCATTGGTTGTACTTGCTAAAGAACTCAGCCGGCATGGTGATAGTTTTGTTGGCCATTGTTGTAGGAAATCGAATTATATACCCGGAGCGCTTGTCTAACTTTCCAATTTACGCTAAACGCACGTCAAACGGTCAAAATGGAGGAACTAATGGCGGAAGAAAAATGGACTTTTGAAAGGGTTCGCAGCGAGATCAACGAAGCTCGCACGAAGATGTTCGTGGTTTTCAAGGTTCTCGAAACCGGCAATTTGAAGTTTGCCGAACACCCTGAATGGGCATTGGTGGTCAGCCCGCTGGTCAAAGATGTATCTGATTATGCGGCCAAGATTGGAGACTTAGTGGGGGAAGAGAGCGCCTAGCCTGCAAGAGCACTCAGGGCAATAGTCATGGGGCTGCTTTTCCAGGCTGGACCGGAGCGCTGAAAATCTGCGGGGGATCCAACACTCTTGGATCCCCCAGCAGCGAGGATGCAAATGCATCCGGAAATCATCAGCCAGCCGCGAGAATCGGCTATTGTTGCTTACTGATCCGTGTCCCTAGTTCGTTTTGCCCCACTGGAACTTCTTTGCCGGAGCCGTGGATTCTGCCTGAACCTGAGAGCTTGACGCGGATTGTGCTTCGAGCCGCGTGCCCTGAGAAGACCCCGGTTCAGCGCTTACCGCGGTGGGTTGATCCTGTTTACCCCACCTCATTGCCGACTCGGAATCGGTTTTTTCCTCTTTCCCCCATTTCACGTTACGGTTAGCAGGCGGCGGAGGCGCGGGGGCAGTGTTCTGCCGGACTACGTTTTGACGGGTTCTACGCGGAGTCTGAACCGCTGGAGCGCCGGGAGCGGTTCTTGTCTGCCTAACCGTCGGGGCAGCGGTAGGTGGAGTAGGAACTTGGGCCGGCTGTTGAACCTCAACAGGTGCATCTTCGCCTGCTACCGATTCCCTGCCATCCCAATAAACTTCGCTGCTGGTGCCTTGTTCCATGTCACGGGATACGGACGCTGATGATCGAGTGCTTCTGTTCACTGTAGGAGTGCTGTAGGAGGTTTGGGGCTGAGCCGTATAAGACTGGGCCGGCGCCGTCCGGTTGCGCTGACGTGCGGATGGCCGCCGAGTAGAAGTCGTAGGCGCTGCAGCTCCGGCTCCGTATCCCGGAGACTGGCCGTATTGGCCGGCGCCGTAAGCGCCATAACCGGGATAATTCTGGTAACCGGCGGATCCTTGTGGGGAATATTGTTGGCCATAACCACTCTCAGACTGGCCGTATTGCTGCTGCTGCGGCGCTTGTTGCCCGTATTGTTGTCCGTACTGCTGACCGTTTCCTTGTGGCGTTTGTTGGCCGTACTGCTGACCGTATTGTTGTCCGTAACCTTGAGGGGCTCCGTATTGCTGGCCGTACTGGCTGTAATCAGCCTGCCCCTCACCATAACCTCCGTAAGATCCATACCCCTGATATTGCCCTTGATCCCCATATCCATAGTAGCCTTGCCCGAAGGCAGCCCCTCCCATAATCAGGAAAACCATCGATATTGCTAGCGTAGCCGACCTTTTCATACCTACTCCTTTGTCCGCGTTCAGGGGCTTTCGCCGCCATACGGGAAAGACTACTGATAACTGCCCAAAAATCAAGAGCAATGATTTCAGTTGAAATTCTAAAGAATTCACTCTAAAAAATCAAGTTACTTTTTCAAACTGCCTGGGAGATTGACTTGGCATGCGGGTGAGGCTATGGTGACGTTGCATGAAAGCAGCTCACCTTTCAGATCTGCACTTTGGGAGCCACGTTTCAAGTGAGAAGCTGGACGCTTTGAGAAAAGATTTAGTTTCTCAGGCTCTGGAACTGCTTGTTATCACGGGTGACGTCACCGACCGAGGCCGCCTCTCCCAATTTCGGTGGGTACGGGCCTTCCTCCGGTCTCTAGAAATCCCTTTCATTATGGTGCCGGGAAACCGCGAAGTCGGCTTTTCAGCCGTATGGGAATGGATGTTGCCACATTTTGCAATGAGACGTTATAGCCACTTCTTTGGCGCGAGCGACCGGGTAGTCTATTGCTCCGATTCCAATAAGGTGGTCTTCATAGGTCTCAATTCAGTTCATTCTTTCCCGTCCTGGCCGGGAAAGGTGTCGCGTGAGACCCGGTACTGGCTAAAGGAACAAGCCTCACGCTTTGAGAATTATCTCAAGGTCCTGTTCTTGCATCATCCAGTGGTGCCGGTAATCAGGGGATCATCGTTTTGGGCGCATTCCCTTTCCGATGCGGGCGAAATCCTTAACATATGCACGCAAAACGGCATCAAGCTTATATTGCAAGGGCATAAGCACCGCTCTGCGGTTATGGAGTTGAACTTTCCTGAGCGCGAGGCCAGGGTAGTGGTTTCGTCGTGCGGAGCCCCCTTAATGTCGCGCTGGGACAGTGTGTACCACATCATGGAGCTGTCGCCAGCCTCAATTGTCATACATCCGAGGGAGTTTTTCGCGGGGGAATTTGTGGAGAAAGGGTGCTATGAATTCTTTCCTGATAGTGATCGGAATGACTGCCGGGCCGAGAGCCAGGGCCGTTCGTCTGAAGTTTTCAGATCAAATGCATCATCGAAACCACCTGAAACCATGCATTAATTCAACCGTTTTTTCTCCTCAGCGTCGGACCGTCTAATGTACAGCGGTGTTAGTGAGTGAAGATCGTCCGCATTGCCCCGTCTGATTCGCTCATAGGCTAGTAGAGCGCAAGCAGCCGCAGACGGAGCCGCCACGGGGCTTCTGACCACGTTAGGAATTGACTCCACCAGGTGGTCCAACACGGGGTCTCCGCAAAGGAGAAGCTTACCGGAGACTTTCTCCGCATGCTCCGCAAATTCTTCCGCCTTGATGAGCATCGGTCCCGCAACCAGCATCACATTTCCCCCTGATTTTCTATAAAAGGCCGTATAGATCTCGCTCCGCCGCGCGTCGATTACAGGGGCTCCCCATTCGCCATCCTTCAGGGCCTGCCACGCCAAAATTTCCAGGCTGGATATGCCCGCCACAGGCTTTGCCAAGGCAAGTGCCATCCCCTTGATCGCGGCCAGTCCTACACGGGTCCCGGAAAAAGAACCGGGGCCCATGGCAACGCCAAACCCGTCGATATCCAAGACACTCAAATGCAGTCCTGCCGCCAAGTCTCTGATGAGGGGCGCCAGATTCTCAAGATGCTTGCGATCCGGCGGAAGAATGATCTCGCGCAAAACCACCCGGTTCTCAGTGACAGCCACACTCAAAGACGCGCTTGTAGAATGAACAGCAAGAATTACCACGGGGCAAGCGACCAGCCCTTTGTGACAATCCTACTGATATCGTTATAGATTACTAGCGCAAAGAGAAACGCGATGAACAAGAGCCCGAACTGCACCGCGACTTCTCGAACCCTGCCGGTCACGGGGCGGCGGATAACAGCTTCGATTACGAAAAACAGCAGATGTCCGCCATCGAGAATCGGCACCGGCAAGAGATTGATAATGGCAAGGTTTATACTGATATAGCTCATGAGGAAGATGAAGCTGAACACGCCGGCTTTCAGGCTTTCGCCGGAAGCCTGGACGATAGTAATTGGTCCGCTCAGGGCCTTGGCGCTGATTTCCATCTTAACAAGCTTCACGAGGGTCACTACGACCAGCTTGGTCAAATACAGACTGAACCGGACGCCCTCACTCAAGGCTTCCACAAAAGCGAGCTTGACGGTCTTTCCGGAGGGGGCCACGCCTATTTGGCCCACATCTTCTCCGAGCATATCTTTCTGGTCCGCAAGTTTAGGGGTCACGGTCAGGTCTGTTCGGCTGCCTTCTCTTTCAACGGTTACCGTGAGCTTTTGCCCCGGATTCTTTGCGATGATTGTCCGCATATCGTCCCAGCGCCAGACAGGCTCACCATTTATGGCCACTACCTGGTCTCCTGCCTTGAAGCCCGCCTCCATCGCGGGTGTTCCGTCAATGACCTTCCCGATATCAGCGATAAGAACAGGCCAGCCCGCCACATATGCTCCGCAAATCAGCACTATCGCAAGCAGATAATTGGAAAGAGGACCAGCCAGTATAACGGCCATCCGCGCGGGCAACGATTTACTGGTAAAAGCTCTTGGGAGTTCTTCCGGAGGAACCTCTTCGTCGGAATCCGGATCTTCCCCAAGCAGTTTGACGTATCCTCCCAACGGAATCCAACTCAGAATGTACTCTGTTTCACCCCACTTGCGCTTTATCATGGCAGGAGGAAAACCAAGTGAAAACTTGAGAACCTTAACACCAACGAGCTTGGCGACTATGAAGTGACCGAATTCATGGACAAAGATCAGTGCACCCAGCAGGATGAGAAAGCCTACAACATATTCAAACAAGTGAGCCTCCAGTGGCTGAAATAAAAGTCATCTACGACTTCTTGCGACAATTCCTCTTTCAAATTGTTCGGATTAAATATAGAATCTTTCCCGGCGAAAACAAGCCCTTTCTTCGAAAAGGCCGGCATGGCGAAAATTGGAATCTTTGGCGGGACCTTTAACCCACCGCATGTGGGGCATCTTCGTGTGGCCGAAGAAGTGGCATTTAGCCACGGATTATCACGGATAGTTTTCATCCCGTGCTTTATCCCACCTCACAAAAGCTCCCGGGAGATGGCCGCGCCGGAGGATCGCCTGGAGATGATCCACAGATCCTGCGCGGACAACCATGTCTTCGAAGTTTCGGACATGGAGATCTCTCTTAAGGGACCGTCATACACGGTGAACACGCTCGAAGTCTTCTCAAAAGACAAAAGCCTTGAACCGTACTTCATTCTCGGGACAGATTCGCTCCGGGAAATTAGCACATGGAAAGACTCCGCGAAACTCTTCTCCCTGTCGCACTTCATTGTGGTGAGAAGGCCGGGACTCGATTTCACAACCGCTTGGGCGGAAGTCCCCGAGGCGCTTCGGAAGGAATTTCAGGATCGAGAGGACCATTTGTTCCACTCAAGCTTCAGCCGTGTCATCCCGTCCAACGTGGAAGGGCTCAACATTTCTTCGACAATGATACGCGACCTTTCAAGAGCCGGTCGGAGCATTCGATACCTTGTTAGAGAAGCGGTTCGTCAGTATATTATGGAACGGAAACTCTATCGGAATTGAGCTTTCATGAACAAAGCCCACGTACAATTCGACTCGACTTCTAAAGAAAAGGCGGAAATCCTCCTCCGCGCCGCAATGTCCAAGAAGGCAGCGAATCCCGTGCTCATAAGGCTCGATGGACTAACGGTGCTTACTGACTATTTCTTGATTGTCTCCGCCGGCTCGGCAAAGCATGTGACGGCCGTTGCTGAGGCCGTCATTGAGGATGCACGCGGCCGCAAGATTGTCCGCTATTCCGCGGAGGGAGTTCATCAGGGACACTGGGCCCTTTTGGACTACGGGGACGTAATCGTGCACATTTTCCACCAGCCGATTCGCGAGTTCTACGACCTTGAAGGCCTTTGGGCGGAAGCTCCCAGGGAACCGATCCCGGATGACATTCTGGCGGAGCTTGAGAACGTGACGGAAGAGCCCGAAGAAGCGGATGAGTGGTGGGAACAGTGACCATACGGCCCCCGAGTCTCTTGTCCGCGGCCCTTCACTTCTTCTTGAACAGAGCTTCAAGTTTTCGGCGGGCCTCCGCAGCTTTGTCGGCTGCCTTCGAGGCCGCGGTTCCCTCCCGCAACTTGAAATAGTCGCAAAAATTCCGGCGATCTTTTACCGAGACCTTTTCAGCCTCGGGCTCTTTGCACTGGTTGGGGGCAGTCTCACTGTACTCTGAACAGTTGAGGCAGCAGTGGACATCGGAACCGCAATTGCTGCAGGTATCGTTTCGGAACACCTTTTCCTCAAATTCCAGGGCATGGCCGCAATGATGGCAAAATCCCTTTTTCATGTCCGACCTCTTGCGCCGTCCCGCTTCGCGGGATATGGTATGGCCAACGTTCACGAGTTTGGCCACGACTTGATGCGCACATGTGGAGTCCGGTCGAAGGTACTCTTCCTCCAATTCTCTGCGACACCGGAGCCCGTTCGAATCCCTTCGACAATATTACACCATTATGGAAGGCATTGAAATCCGTGCCCAATAACCTTCTTCCAACCAAACGAATGGGAGAATCCTAGAATGAAAGAACCTTTTCTTGCCCGTCTTCCCAAGGGGGACGACCTGCTTGAGGCGATCACCCAAGAGTTCCGTGAGAGGTCGATTTCCAAGGCCGCATTCAATGTGATCGGGGTCGTTACCCTTGCGGCGCTTGGCTATTATGACCCAAATACCAGGCGGTATGTGAACAGGGAGTTCGATGGACCACTTGAGATCGCGGCATGTATGGGTAATGTTTCGGAGAAAGAGGGCAAAAAATTCGTACACGCCCATGTGACCCTTTCAGGAGAAGATTATCGATGCATAGGCGGCCATCTCATGCCTGGGACCAAGATTTTCGCCGCGGAACTCTATGCGACACCGATTCCCGGAAAGACCCCAGTACGCGAGTTCGATGAGCCGACCGGTCTGGCTCTTTGGTCCGAGTTTTGAGAGGTATGAGGGGCTCTGGAAGTAAAAACACCGGCGCCGCTTGTTTACCCCGCGGTGGTTACTCCGCGAACGTTAATTCTGAGAGCAGTCTCCACAGATCAACCAATGAGCAGGAAACATGAGAATAAAGGATCTCATCCTGTTTCTGGTGATCTTCGGCTCTGCAGGGGTCGCGGTCTTCCTTCCGAGCACGGGCATAATATTTCAGCCGTATCTGCTGTGTTTTATGATGCTTCTCCTGTTTCTCAGTTTCCTCAACCTCGACTTCCGGGCCTTATTGGATACATCACGTGAGCCTTTGCTGCGTCTGGCAACCATGGCCTCCGTGAAGCTGATAGTTTTGCCAACAGCACTTTACGCGATCGCCCTGCTCTTGATACCCGAGTATGCCATTCCCATATTGTTGCTCTCCGGCATCTCCACCGGGGTAGTGGCTCCTTTCCTGGCGAGCCTTGTCGCGGCCGACGTTGCCACGGTCCTTAGAATGGTGATTGTAACGTCTCTTGCGGTACCGTTTTCTTTGCCTTGCCTCGTCAAACTGTTGGCCGGAGCAGAATTATCCATTCCTTTGGACTCGATGATCCGGATGCTGGCGCTGGTAATCTTCGTCCCTATGGGATCCGTCCTTGTCTTGAGGAGATTTGTCCCGCGGACCCTCGAAAAGATTGCTCAAAGGCAATACCCCGTTTCTTTACTGCTGTTCTCGCTGGTAAATCTGGGGGTATTCTCGAAGTACTCCTCCTTCTTTTTTCAGCGTCCCGGGCAGATCATGGTTTGCTTGGCCGTTGCATACGCCCTTTCGGTGATCTATTACTTGACCGGCTTTCTGCTTGTCCCTGGACAGCACGTGAGAGAAAGATTGGCAGCGGCACTGAGCCTGGCCGTCATGAACAATGTTCTGGTGATAGTCTTTTCGTCTCACTTCTTTGGGCCGCTTTCTCCAACTCTTGCAGCGATGTATATGTTTCCGTTTTTCACAATGATCGTGCCCGTTAAGCTTATCGCGCGCCGCGTTGAATGGGCGGCCGGGAAACCTGAAAAGGTAGGACGATGACCTGTACTCTATACCGGCCTGTACTCGCAATGGTGGCAGCACTTCTTCTTGCATCTTGCAGTAGCAAGGAACCACCTCCACTGTATAAATCGAGCCGTTTCCTGATGGGCACCCTCGTCCAGGTTACGATCCCAGGCGCAGAGTCAACGTCAAACGCTGTGGCTGAAGCCATATTTTCGGAACTCAAGCGAGTCGAGGACCTCACCTCTTTCCATAAACCATCGGGACTAACTAAGATAAATGATCAGTCAGGTAGCGGGCCCATCAAAGCGGATTCCGAGCTTCTCTCGCTTATTGGTGAAAGCCTGCGGTTCGCGAAGGAAACTCAGGGCGCTTTTGATCCAACAGTGGGGCCGTTGACACGGCTGTGGAATTTTAGCGCCGGCGACCCACGACTCCCGTCAAGCCCCGAAATCGCTGCGGCTTTGGCAAAGATCGGATGGCGTCGCGTGACGGTAGACTCTGCGGCTGGGACGATCACGCTACCGGACCGAGGAATGGCCCTGGACCTGGGAGGAATCGCTAAAGGGTACGCTCTGCAACAGGCGGCCGCGGTTATCAGAAAGCGCGGGATTTCCGCAGCCCTAGTGAATGCCGGCGGGGATGTTCTGGTGGTCGGTGAGAGGGAGCCGGGAAAACCGTGGCGAATCGGGGTCCAGGATCCGCGAAACGAGCGGGCGATGGTTGCTGTGGCAAATCTGAAGGATTGCGTGGTCCAGACCTCGGGAGATTACGAACGTTGCTTCATTGCAGATGGGAAGCGTTATCACCACATTCTCAACCCTGCCACAGGATATCCCGCGGACGGTTTGCAGTCGGTTACCGTAGTGGCTCCCACGGGCATGAGCACCGTGACGGCCGGTATTTTTGTCCTCGGGGTGGAGGATGGTTTGAAGTACATTGAGTCAATGCCCAATGTTCAAGGATTCTTGATCGATTTTGAAGGACGAATTCACAAGTCCGCGGGAGCTGAGTCAATATTTGATTTCAAACAAAAATAAAGAGTTGGCGACACGGATGCAAAAGAAATGCTTTTTACCTTGATCGCGGTTTGCAAACGAGGTAAAATGCGCTGACTTAAGATTCTAACGTGTGACAGTATGACTTCTTTTGCTAAGAAAGTGATTCTAGGTCTGATTCTCGCGGCTGCGTTGACTGCCGGCGGCTGTATGAGCTGCTTGCCCCAATATATGGCACCACCGTCAGGGCCTGTGTCAGCATGTTATCCGACCGGCCATGACCCATACGTCCCCATGGATCATAACCCTTCCCCGCTGAACCCTTGGGACGTGATAAGTTCCCTCGCCACCCCTTTTCTCTACGGCCCCCCACGGTAAGCTGCCAGCGCTCCTCATCCTACACATTTTCCGTTTGTCGGGCTCGGTTTGGAAATGCTAACCAGGTGTGACCTACGGCGAAGGGGGCGCATCCGGTGCGTCGGGCTGGGCCAGCTGCGCGGGGGACGGATTGGAAGCTATCTTCTTTTCTTCTCTGAGTGCCCTGTAAAGCTCCGCATATCGCTTTTGGATCTTCCGACGTGTGCCCAGAACAGCGCGGGCGTAACCGGTAGCGGCCCAGGGATGGTCGCTGTTATATGCACTGAGAGCTGGTACGACCCTCTTGTATTGTTCCAGATAGTACTTGAATACTCGAATGCCGCAATCCGCGTTGGTATGGAGGTCCAGCAGATCAACGTATCGAAGACCGAACTTTCTGGCCCACGACGGGGCATGAACCTGAAACATCCCCCGACAATTCTCACTGTTGATTATGTTGTTCCTGAAGCCGCTTTCTACATGAACAATGGCCATATAAAGCCACATATCTCCGCAGGTTACTCGTCCGAAATGCTTGTTGCCGGCCTGAGCAATAGCCAGAGAGATCTCTTTTGCCCTATCACCGCTTATTTTGCCCTCAGTCATCTCGTTTATGATGATGGAACATATCGCCATGGCGTCAGAATGCACCACGCCCGCACCCATCGCGGACGTAGAAAAGACGCACAGCAGCGACAACAGGACAGCCGGTATGATTCCCCTCATACACCCTCCCAGTCGGCAAAGAGCTCTCACAAGTTGAGAAGTTTATTGGTGAGTGCCTTCTCTGCCTATCCCCATTTTACCCCTAAAAACTACTTCTGCGGAATCTCCGGTTTCTGTGGTTCAGGAATCTTGGACTTGGCCTTCTTTGCTTCCCGCGGTTTGAAGGCTACCTTTTCAACGTATTCCAAAGGCTTTTCTATCGGCATAAGCGCAACGTTAGCGCAACCTTTCACGAAATCAAGGCACGGATTGAAAAGGCTAAATGTTCTCCTCAGGCAGCCGGAGAGAACACCTTCTGTAGTCTCCAAAGCTGTAGCGCCGCCTTTATATATGGCACCCGTGACTTTGGAAGCAGAGGAGCGCTTTTCAGATGCACCGTTGGCAAAGGCGGGGATCGCCAGTGCAACAACAAATAGTGCGCAAAGCGCAATTTTGGCTATTTTGCTCATCAGTGGAACCTCCAGTTAACATCAAAGCGTATAATTATTTCATATTTCTATTTGTTTTGTCAAGCAATTAACGCCTTTATTTTTCCCGTTATTTGTGTTAGGTGTATAAAGTGACGATATCTATACTGAGGTCGAATCATGAAAACCATCATTGCGATTTTGGCCGTGGTTTTGTCCGTTTGCGTGCAACCGGTCTTCGGGCAACAGGATTCCCCGATGTACGATCGCTCTTACTCGGGGCCATATAATATGTACGGTCAGCCGACCTTCACTCAGCTCCCGTCCACTCAGCGGCAAGGAGCGCAACAACAGGCCAATCCGGCCATAATCCCGCGAGCTGTCGACCGGATGGGAGACTTCGGAAGCTATTTGTGGAGCTACATGCCCGCACCGGTCCGCGGAGCAGACTCTCCTTACGCTGTCCCGCCCGGATCGGGCCAGGTCAATGTAAACTTCGTCCCGGGTTCCCGTTGATCCTAGCCACGGAGGCAAATCCGCTGGTTTTGGGGATTGGGCTTTAGAAAGGTCCGAGTCCTTCGGAGTAGTTTAGGCCATTTTACCTGGCCCCATCGCGGGCTGCTGCTCCCGCCAAGGC
>Ga0074045_10003209_pt1 | contig 14792 bp, 11 predicted proteins | sample BogForMeECP23OM2_FD_94442 | JGI IMG/M metagenome (GOLD analysis project Ga0074045, IMG submission 94442) | Bog forest soil microbial communities from Calvert Island, British Columbia, Canada - Bog Forest MetaG ECP23OM2 | ecosystem: Environmental > Terrestrial > Soil > Wetlands ...
GCTCTTCAGTGAGCAGTCGTTTCCGGTGACCGGCTTCGATATCGACAGGAAGAAGGTGGACGTTCTCGAGTCCGGCGGGTCGTACATCTATCGCATCCTCCCCACCGAGATCAAGGCGGCGCGCTCGCATGGTTTCACCACTACTGCCGACTACGCCAAGGTTGCGAGCATGGACGCGCTCATCATCTGCGTGCCCACTCCGCTGAACGAGCACCACGAGCCCGATCTCAGGTACATCACGGAGACGGCAGAATCAATCGCGCCGTATCTGCGCGCGGGACAATTGGTCATTCTGGAGAGCACGACCTATCCCGGAACGACGGAAGAAGTGCTTGTGCCCATCCTCGAGCGGCAAAACAAAAGCGGCTTGAGGGCCGCTCGGTCCGGAATGCAAGGCGACGATCTGTTCTACGTGGTCTTTTCTCCAGAGCGGGAGGATCCCGGCAACGACACGGTCGCGCGCCGCGACATCCCCAAGGTCATCGGCGGACTCGACCCGCGCGCCAGCGAACTTGGCGCTCAACTCTACGGCTCCATCTTTAATCGCACCATTCCGGTTTCTACGCCCGCCGCCGCAGAGATGACCAAACTCCTGGAGAACATCTACCGCTGCGTGAACATCGCGCTGGTCAACGAACTGAAGCTGCTTTGCCTGCGCATGGGCATCGACATCTGGGAAGTGATCGAGGCCGCAAAGAGCAAACCGTTCGGCTTCCAGCCGTTCTACCCCGGGCCGGGACTGGGAGGGCACTGCATTCCGATTGACCCCTTCTATCTCTCCTGGAAGGCCAGAGAGTTCGATTTCCAAACGCGCTTCATCGAGCTGGCCGGCGAGGTCAACACCCGCATGCCTTATCATTCGGTCGAAGCCGTCGCCGACGCGCTGAACCAGCACCAGAAGGCGCTCAACGGGGCGAAGGTCCTGGTGTTGGGGCTGTCATACAAGAGGGACATCGACGACCTCCGCGAGTCGCCGTCGCTGACCATCATCGAACTGCTGCAGAAGCGCGGAGCCATCGTCAGCTACAACGATCCCTATTTCCCGACGGTGGGACGCGGCCGCAAGTACGACTTGAACATGACCTGCGCGCCGCTGGACAAACTGGAAGAGTACGACTGCGTGGTGATCGTGACCGACCACAGCGATTACGACTATCAGCGCATCGTGCGCGAGGCGAAGCTGGTGGTGGACACGCGCAACGCAACCAAGGGCATCGATTCGCCCAAGATCGTCCGTTGCTAGGCGGCGTCGCCGGATGTACTAAAGTGAGCACCGCGATGAGGGCAACGTGTATTACATGCTCTGCAAACAAAACGTCAAACGCTTTGACGACTTCAAACGGACATTGATCTCGCACGCTCCGGCACATCAATCGTCAGGCTTTCGCGTTCATCGCATTTGGCGGGGTGTGGACGATCCCCAGCAGGTTTTCTTTATTTGCGAAGTTTGGGATCTTGCAAAAGCGAAAGGTTTCGTCCAGTCAGAAACAGAGCGCTTGAAAGAATCCGGGGTATCCGAGTTTCCGGACATCTGGTATCTCAGCGAAGAGTAGGGGTATTCATGTCAACGACGGCGCACGGCCCTAAGGGGCTGGAAGGCATAACCGCTGCAAATTCAAGCATCTGCTACATCGATGGTGACCTGGGCGTGCTCGCCTATCGCGGCATCGACATCCACGAACTGGCCGACCATTCGAGCTTTGAAGAGGTCTGCTACATGCTGTGGTTCGGCCGCCTGCCCAATCGCGCCGAGTTGAATGAAGTGAAGCTGAGCCTGGCTCGCGAGCGCAAGCTGGACGCGTCCATCATCAGCCTCTTGCGGCAGGCTCCCAAGCACGCACTGCCCATGGACGTGCTGCGCACCACTATTTCGGCGCTGTCCTATTACGATCCGGAGGAAAAGGAGAACAACCACGAGGCCAACCTGCGCAAGGCGATCCGGGTGACCGCGCAGTTGGCCTACGTCGTAGCCGCCTATGACCGCATCCGCAAGGGCAAGCCTCTCCTTGAGCCTGACCGCTCGTTGTCGCACGCCGGAAACTTTTTGTACCTGCTGAATGGTGAGGTCCCGAGTGCCACGGCCGAACGCGCGTTGGACATTGCGCTCATCCTGCACGCCGATCATGAGCTGAATGCCTCGACCTTTGCGGCGCGTGTCGTGGCGGCCACTCTCAGCGACATGCATTCGGCAATCACCGCGGCCATTGGAGCGCTCAAAGGCCCATTGCATGGCGGGGCCAATGAAGCAGTGTTCCACATTCTGGAGGCAATCGACGCTTCCGGCGCCGATCCGGTGGATTACATCAAAGGCATGCTGGCGCAGAAGAAGAAGGTGCCGGGGTTCGGCCATCGCGTGTATCACACCGAAGATCCGCGGGCGACGCACCTGCGGACCATGTCGCGTGATCTGGGTGAGTCGAGCGGCAATCCCAAATGGTTCGAGATCTCCCGCAAGATCGAAGAGTTCATCGTGGCCGATCGCAAGCTCAACGCGAACGTTGATTTCTATTCGGCTTCCACCTATCACACGCTGGGTATTGACATTGACCTATTCACGCCAGTGTTTGCTGTGTCGCGTGTGTCAGGTTGGACGGCGCACGTCATCGAGCAGCTTAGCGACAACCGGCTGATCCGTCCGCGCGCCGATTACCAGGGCCCGGCGTATCCCAACCGGTACGTGCCGATGGAGAAGCGGTAGGAGACGCTCTTCGCTGCTCGCTATTCGCTCTTCGCAGACCCATATCTTGCGAAGAGCGAGCGGCGAAAGTCGCACAGCTACGCGGCCCGAATCGCTCTTCATCCGCCTGAATCCAATAAGAAGCTAGAATAGGTAACACCCTGCTCGATTCTCGCTTGGTCTTAATGGTTTGCTAAAGCGAAGAGCGAACGGCGAATAGCGAATAGCGATTATGCACCGCGTGTACCTCGACAACAACGCGACCACGCCGCTTCTGCCTGAGGTGTTTAAGGCGATGCGTCCTTACTTCTTCGAGAAGTTCGGCAACGCGTCGTCCATCCATCAGCAGGGGCAGCAGGCGCGCGCGGCCGTCGAGCAGGCGCGCGAGCAGGTTGCCGAGTTGTTGAGCTGCCGTCCGGCGGAGATCGTCTTCACCAGCGGCGGCACCGAGGGCGACAACCTGGCGCTGTTCGGCCTGATGAAGCCGGGCGACCACATCATCACATCGGCCGTGGAGCACCACGCCGTACTGAACGCGTGCAAGCGACTGGAAGAAATGGGTTGCGCCGTCACCTACTTGCCGGTGGATGGCCGCGCTCTTCTCGATCCCGACGATGTGCGTCGGGCGCTGCGTCCGGAGACCAAGGTCATCAGCGTCATTCTGGCAAACAACGAAACCGGCGTGCTGCAGCCGGTACGCGAGATCGCGAAGATTGCGGCGGAAGCCGACGTTTACTTCCACACCGACGCGGTGCAGGCCGCTGGCAAGGTGCCGCTGAACGTAAAGGAGATTGGCTGTGATCTGCTGACCCTCACCGGCCACAAGATGCATGGGCCGATAGGGGCGGGCGCGCTCTATGTGCGCAAGGGAACGCTGCTGCAACCGCTGTTTTACGGTGGACGCCATGAGCGCTCGCGCCGCGCTGGGACAGAGAACCTGCCGGGCATCGTTGGACTCGGCAAAGCGGCCGAGATCGCGCGGGAAGGATTTTCGGATGGCAGCGTCGAGCGCATGGCTGCGCTGCGCGACCGGCTGGAGCGGGGCATCGTCGAGAGCGTGGAGCAGATCGGCGTGAACAGCAGCGACGCGCCGCGCGTGCCCAACACGACGAACATTTACTTTGACTGTATCGAAGGCGAGGCGATGGTGATCGCGCTCGATCTCAAGGGGCTGTCGGTCTCGACGGGAGCGGCGTGTTCGTCAGGAGCGATCGAGCCATCGCATGTTCTGACTGCGATGGGTCTCTCGGCTGATCGCGCGCGCGCCAGCATCCGCTTCAGTCTCGGCAAGCAGAACACGGCCGATGATGTGGAGTTCGCGCTGTCGCTGGTGCCGGAGGTAGTGACGAGGTTGAGGGAGATAAGTCCGGTATGGAAGAAAGCTGTCAGCCCTCAGCCGTCAGCCCTCAGGTGAGGCGCGTCCGCTTTTCGCTATTTGCCACAACCGGACGACCGGTTTCTGGAATTTCGGTAGAATTGCCATCAATTGGGGAATCGGGAACAAAATCGTCAGTTTCGGGCGGCTGTACGCGAAATTGAGCGGATTCTCGGTCGCGAGCTGACGGACACAGAATGGGAGCGGCTGCACAGGGAGGTAAGCAAGCAGGACTACTCGTTTAAGGTAATCATTGAAGTTGGCGTGGGAATGTTTGGATAATTTCTTATGAGAACAGTTGCGCTCGATGTTCAGCAGTATTTCAGGCCTATTACGGGTCAGCGTCCCTGGCGTGCGCGGCTGGGCATGGGAAGTTTCCTAACTATCGACTTTGGTCATCGGATTAAAGAGGACCATCACTTTCGCGGGGAATGGTACCTCTGGATATTTCAGGCTAACTGGGTCCTCCTTCACGGTGATCGCAAGATTGCTGATTCCGATTCGGCGCGACAGGCCATAGAGGTTGCAGTCCAACGGCTCGAAAGCTGTGAATTGACCAACGTCAACTTTGATCCTCAAGCGTCGGTCACGGAGTTTATCTTTAGCGGGTTTCGCTTGATCGTTTCTCCGGCGGATTACCTCGAAGATCCTGATGACAGAGACAAGTACTGGCTTTTCTTTATGCCTGACAAGACAGTCCTTACAGTTGGTCCGGGCGGAATACATTTGGGACCATCTGATCGATAACTATGCGCACAGATAGCACCATCGCCGTGGCCATGTCGGGCGGTGTGGACTCGTCCACCGTCGCGGCGATGCTGTGTGAGCAGGGCTACAACGTCGTCGGACTGACGATGCAGCTCTGGAACCAGCGCCGCCTGGCGGGCCATCACGGCATGCCGAACGAGCCCGTGCAGGGACGCTGCTGCTCGCTTGATGACGTCTACGACGCGCGCCGTGTCGCTGAGACCCTCGGCATCCCGTACTACGTGGTCAATCAGGAAGAGCGCTTCGAGCGCGATGTGGTGCGACCGTTCGTGCATGAGTATCTCTCTGGGCGCACACCAATCCCGTGCAGCTTGTGCAACAACCACTTGAAGTTCGATCAGTTGCTGATCACGGCGCGCCAGATCGGCGCCGAACTGCTGGCCACCGGTCACTACGCACGCAACGAGTTCGACGAGCGCACTGGCCGCTGGGTGCTCAAGCGTCCCGCCGATCGCGCCAAGGACCAGACTTACTTCCTCTTCGGCCTCACCCAAGAACAGTTGAGCCGTGCCCTGTTTCCTCTGGGCGAGATGCGCAAGCCCGAAGTGCGCGAGGAGGCGAAGCGCGCTGGCCTGCGCCTGTTCGAGAAGCCTGACTCGCAGGAAATTTGCTTCGTTCCCGGCGGGGACTACAAGATGTTTCTCGACGCCTATCTCGAAGAGCAGGGTGCAGAGGTCCTTGACACCGTCGGCGAACTGGTCACCACTAGCGGAGAAGTGGTGGGCACGCACAACGGCATCCACAATTTCACCGTGGGCCAGCGCAAGGGACTGGGCGTGGCAACGGGCTCGCCGCTCTACGTGCTGGAAATTCGCGGCGACAAGCGGCAGGTCGTGGTCGGCAGCGGCGACGAGTTGTACTCACGCACGCTCCGCGCTAAGCGCCTGAACTGGATTGCCGTTGACGACTTGCGTGAGCCGATGCGGGTGCAGGTGAAGATCCGTCATCGTCACGAGGCGGCTGAGGCGGTGGTCGAGAAGAGCGGCGAGGATGAAGTGCTGGTGACCTTCGATGCGCCGCAGCGCGCCATCACGCCTGGACAGGCGGTCGTGTTCTACGATGGCGACGTGGTCGTGGGCGGCGGCTGGATCACCTAGCCTGGATTCCTCACCTGCTTTGGTGGCTGTCGCTTTGCGCTACTTCCCCGCATTGCTGATGTCGAAGTCCACCATCTCCTTCACGACATCGTAGGGAATGTTGTTGCCGAAGCCGACCAGCCTCCGTCCGTTGATGAAAAACGTTGGCGTGCTGTTGACGCCAACCTTCTCCCCCAGCGCCATCGTCTCGCGAATGCGTTTTTCTGTCTCCGGTTTGGCGGCGCAGGCAGCCACCGCATCCGGGTCGCCGCCGACTTCTTTCACGTAACCCTTTAGCATCTGGTCAACGTTCTGCTCGTTGATTTCAGCCTGGTGCTCGTACACGACGCCAATAAACTTCCAGGCGGTTTCATTATTCTGGCGACCGAGGCAATCCAGATACTTTGCTCCCGTCATCGCCCACTTGTGCATCGGCAAGGGAAAGTTCTGGAACACAAGCCTTGCTTTGGGTTCCTCTTCGATGAGCTTGTTCATGTTGGGTTGCGCCTGCTTGCACGCCGGACACTCGAGATCGCCGAACTCGACGATAGTAAAGGTCGCATCCTTCGGCCCATGCGACGGCCCGCTGACATTCTTCAGCTCCTGCCGCATATCGGCAAAGGGGTCGGCGCCAAATGGAACCAGCTCGCCGGTGAAGGCGTGCTTCTGATCGGCCGTCACATAGATGCGCGATGGCTGCTGCCCCTTGGGTGTGCTGAAAATTACCAGGGCCTCAGAAATGCCGGGCGCCTCCGAGGGTTTGATCTCGACCACCTTCCATGTAAGCTCCGTGTCCCAGCCGAACATCTTCCTGAGGAACTCGTTAACGGTGGCTTCGCTGGGCAGCGGCGCCGCCGAAGTAGTGGACGCGCTGGAACTGGTCTTCGCAGGAGCAGCAGCCGATTGCTGGGCGGTGGAATACAAGCTGGCGAGCGCCAGAGTAAGGGTCAGTAGTACACGAGTACAACGATTCATGGTTCCTTTCGTGAAACAGCAATTAGCAGCTAGCAACTAGTGCTCTTTTTTCACGCTCAGATGGCTTCAACGGCTAAGTGCAAGTGCGAGTTGCTAATTGCTAGTTGCCAAGTGTTGGGTCTCACATTTCCGTCTTCGCCGCGATTGGATAGCGCCGGCCAAAGCCGAAAGCTTTCTCAGAAATCTTCAGCCCCGGAGCTGCCTGCTGCCGCTTGTATTCGCTCAGATCCACCATGTGGACAACTTTGCGGACGAGAGCCAGATCATAGCCGCGCTCCGTGGCGATTGCCTCAGGAGACTTATTGTCTTCGATGTAGTCTTCCAGAAAGGCATCGAGTATTTCATAAGGCGGTAAAGAGTCGCTGTCTTTCTGATCGGGACGCAACTCTGCCGAGGGCGGCTTCTCGATGGTGGACACCGGAATCACCGGCGAGCGCGCATTCACGTACCTGGCGAGACGATACACCAGCGTCTTGGGCACGTCGGAGATGACCGCTAGACCGCCGCACATGTCGCCGTAAAGCGTGCAATATCCGACGCCAATCTCCGATTTGTTTCCCGTGGTCAGCACCAGCGCGCCAAGCTTATTGGACATGGCCATCATTAATGAGCCGCGAATGCGCGCCTGAATGTTCTCCTCGGTGACGTCGGGTCCGCGGCCGGCGAAGACCGGTTTCAGCGACTTCAAATACGAATCGAAGATGTCGCCAATCGGAACGGTCTCAAACCGAATGCCCAAGTTTTTCGCCAGCGCAGCGGAATCATCAACGCTGCCCTGCGAGGAGTAGGGGCCCGGCATGCCGAACCCGATGACGTTCTCGCGCCCCAGCGCGTCCACGGCGATGCAGGCGGTGAGCGCGGAATCGATGCCGCCGCTCAGTCCGAGCACAACCTGCTGGAAGCCGCACTTGCGGACGTAATCGCGGGTGCCAAGAACCAACGCTGCATAGGCGCTCGCTTCGACTCCTTCCTCCTGACGGTGGATGTCCCCGTTCAGCGACTCGGTGTCAAAGCAGACGAGGTCTTCCTCGAACGATTGCGCTTGCGCGACGACCTTTCCTTCGGGGCCCAGCGCGAAGCTGGAGCCATCGAACACCAGGCTGTCATTGCCGCCAACTTGATTCACAAAGGCGACAGGCACACGGTAGTTCTTCGCGATGGTGGCCAGCATGTCAAGCCGCAGTTCGCGCTTGCAGAGGTAGAACGGCGAGGCGGAGATGTTCAGCAGAATTTGTCCGCCGGCGCCGATCAAGTCTTCCACCGGATCGACGCCATAGAGTGGACGGTCCCAGAAGTGTTTGTCGTTCCAGGCATCTTCGCAGATGGTGAGCGCGACCTGCTTGTTCCCGAGGCAGATGAGTTGCTGGCGCTCAGCGGGAGCAAAGTTGCGCATCTCATCGAAAACATCATACGAGGGCAGCAGTCGCTTCGATTGAATGAAGGCAATCTTTCCGTCGCGCAGCAGCGCAGCCGAGTTCAACACCGACTTTCCAGTGGCAGACTTGGCTGGCGTCACCAGGCCGCAGATCACGGCGATACCTTCGGCTTCGCTTGCGATGGCCTCTGCGGCCTGACGGTTGCGCTGCACAAACCAGGGACGCTCGACCAGGTCCCGCGGCGGATAACCACACACCGACAGCTCGGGAAAGAGGATGAGATCGGCGCCAGCACCTTTGGCGCGTCGCGCGCAATCAATGATCTTTGCGGAATTGCCCGAAAAATCCCCGATGGTGGTATTGATTTGGCCGAGCGCGATCCTCACATCATCAGTGTAACGGCGCAGCGGCAAGCACGCCAAATGAGTGCGGCGGCAGCCCGTCCGGCGAACTCGTGGGCGAGGGGTAATCGTTGGGAGACGGATACGGGTTGGAAGGCGATGATGTAGTGCTTCCGCCGCTGGAACCGCGGTCGGTGGGGTATTCAGGCTGTTCACCCGGACGGCGCAGGGTCGGAGCATTCGCCGGTTTTTCCGCCGGCTTCTTTTCGGCCACTTCGGTTTCGGCGGACGGCAAATCCACTTCCTTCTCGGTGCGGACGATCTTCTGCCCATCCACGGTCATGACCTCCAGACGCGAAACTACCTGCCCCTGAAAGCGCACAAAGTCTACTTCTTCCGGAGGACTGCCGTAAATCCATTCCTCGTAGTCCTGCCCGTTGTCGTCCTTGTCGCGGATTTTCCTGGGCGGCCGCCCTTTGGCGTAGATCACCATGTCGCGATCCATGCCGACCAGCACCTTGTGGTTCTTGATGGCGTCCTGCACCTTCGGAGGCAGGGTCTTGGCGTAGGCCTCCGCCTGGTTGAGCGCCTTGAAGTCGAGCACCGGCGCCAGCATGTCGCGCACCTGCTCGCCCGTCAGTTCAGGCACGTACTTGTCAAAGTCGAGTGTCACCACGGAGCCCGTCGCGTTCAGGTTCTTGGCAGCGGGGCCCGGTGTGGTCACGACGGGGCCCGCGCCGACTTGAATGTGCTGATACCACTTCTCCTTCTTCTTCGGTCCGCCATTGATATAGAGAACGATGGCTTTTTCCTGGATCAGGACGTCGGTAATGACGACTTTGTCGCCTGGCTTGGCTACCAATCCGTTCTCCGCGATCAACTGCGCCACCTGCGCATCGTTGGGAGTCACCACACCATTCTTGATCTGCAGGCCCTTGTGCCCCATGGGAAACGAGCGTCGCGCAAAACAATGTTCAGCGGTGAGATCGCGAATCAGCAGCATACGGGTCTGCGGCGTAATCTTTCCCGACGATGGGGCGGGTGGTTTGGTGTCGTCGGCCGATAGCGGTAACGTCAGCAGCAAAACTGCTGTGGCCAACACCGAAAGACTGGGGCGGTTCATGGGAATACCCGGGTTGATTGCATTATATGCCCAATCCAGTTGTCATTTACCAGTAGTCCGGGGAACTGAAACGGATTGGGCTTCCTGGCTCCAGGAGAGCTCCCTGGACACACAGCGATCATAGGGGCTACGCGCGACTAGCCGTCACGGTCTTGGTTCGCCGACCTGGCTAGTCGTCGGAGCCGCTTGAGGCGAATGGAAAAGGTGAGCCCTTGGCGAGCGACCTGGAAGTTGAGCGGTTGTCCGCCATTTTCGCGAATAGCGTTCTCGACGTCCTGCCGCGTGCCCTTTTCAATCAGAACAATCACGCAGCCTCCGCCTCCCGCGCCGCAAACCTTGGCCGCTCGCGCACCCTGCCGCGCAGCCACGGCGATCAGCTTGTCGATGAACGGCGTCGTGATTCCCGGCGCGTTGGTGCGCCGCAACGTCCATTCCTCGCGCATGAGGCGCTCCACGTCGTCCCATTGTTGGCCGGCGAGGGCGCGATGCATCGCCTGGGCGATGCGCGAAATTTCCGCAAAGTTGTGGATGACATGCTCGTCACCGTTGATGTGTTGCTTGAACACCTCCCAATTGTTGATGCCTGATTGCCTTGGCGCTCCGGTGTAGAAAAGCACGAAGCGCTGGTCCACCTCGTCCAGCGGAACCGGGATGGGTTCGTGGCGAACTCCACCGGTCTCAAGGTGCACCGCGCTCACACCGCCATACATTGCGGGATAGTAATCCTGACAACCGGTGGGAACGCGAATCAGTTGCGCCTCCACATTTTGCGCGATCGCCCGAATCTCTTCGATGTCCATCTTGTGGCCGGTGAAGCGTGCAAGGGCGGCCGCAGTAGCGATCATCAGCGCCGACGAACCGGAAATGCCCGCGCCTGCGGGTGATTCCGAAAATGTCTCCAGCAGAAAACCGTCCTTGGGCTGGAAGAAGCGGACGACGTAAGCCGCCAGCGGATGTGCGTAGGTCTCAGCCGTCAGCAATTCGTCGAGGCTGGAGAAGCGCTCCTCGCGGGCGGTGTCGTGCGATCGCAGAAAAATGTCCGTTCCTGCTCGGGGTGTAATCCTGCACGCCGTCAGGATATTCAGCGCAACGTTCACGCTCACCGCGCCGGGATGAAACAGGTACAGCGGCCAGATATCGAGTGTTCCGCCGGCGAAGTCGGCACGGCAAGGGGCCGTGGTCACGATGGCATCGCCGCCAAGTCCGGATTGGAATTCAGATACGCTTTGCATCATGGAACGAATCGCACAGACTGAGCGCCGTAGGCGCGAAAGAGCTTACCGCAGGAATCAGAAACCCGCATTTCCTCACAGCTCTCGATAGCTGATTAACTCTATCCCCCGCCGCTGTAAGATGTCCCTCGCTTCCGGTGATGTCAGCAGATTCAGCTCCTGCACTCGCGATTGGCGCAACCGCGTACAAATCCTGCCCAGGTCCGCGTCGTTATATCCGGGATGGCAGACAAACTCCCACGTGCCCTCAGGGATGCCGTCCACAATCTCGCGGAAGAGTTTGAGATCGAGAGCGCCCGTGGCAATCACGGCGACCGAGCCATCGGTTGTGCGCAGGCCGTGCGCTTCCACCTCGCGGCGGAACTTGCCTGCGAAGTTGCGCAACACATTCAGCTGTGCAAAACGAGTCCACAACCTGCGCTGGCGCAACAAATCGCCAAACGGCAAGGGCCAAACTTGTCCGAATGGATTGCGCACCGCTGGGACGTTGCACGCCCGCGCCGCGCGCAGCAGCGGTCGCAGCACCGCAGGAAACATGTGCGCATGCTTGTGGGTATCGAAGTGCGATGGCTCCACTCCCGCGGCTTGCAAGCGCTGGATCTGCGCGGCGGCCTCGGCTTCAATCTCATCCGGTTGGAGCTTGCCGCGAAACGAGGCCACGACAAAGTCGTTCAGCTTGACGCGAAAGTGGCTGCCGTTCTGCGCGCCCGGTTGCAGCAGGCTGGCGACACGGTCGGCCGGCAGCACTGGCTCGCCATCGAGGAGCACCACGTGGCACCCCACGCTAAAGCGCGCATTTCTGATGGTCAGTGAGTGCGCCAAGGCAGCCGCCTCATCGAACGCGCGCGAGTTCGCCATCAATGTCGCCGATGTCACAATGCCGCGCTGCTGCGCGTCGGCTATGCCGCGGTTGATGCCCGCAGTCATTCCAAAATCATCGGCGTTGACGATCAGCCTGCGCACGGGTTCAGTGTAGCGCAGCCAAGTGCGTGCTTCGGTTGGCGGGTTGGACAGTCGACTCCCCGGTGTTTGCACTTCTCATACGCGCGCTCCTGGTTTGACGGGGTATTATCCACTGAGGGGATTCTTGCTATAGTACCACTTTTGGTGCAATGCGGGGCGTGGGCGGAGACGCGCGGCGCGGGGTGCGGCGGCGCACCGAACCGGGAGCGGATGGCAATCACGGGAGTGGGAGGAGAGGGGGTGGGCGGCGGCGGCGGCGGCGGCGCGCCTTCCGTTTCGGGAAAATGAAACGGGGCCGCACACCAGTGACGCGCGTACAGCCCCGATGGCATGAGGGTTATTTCTTAGTTGCAGTTGCTGAATAGCAAGGTAATCGTCGCGTTGCTTCAACTGGTCAAACTTGTTTCTTTAACTGATTGAGCTCGCGCCGCTCCTCTTGATCGATCTTGGTGACCAATTCTGCTGGATTGCCGCCTTTCTGCTTGAGTACGTCTGCGGAGCGGCGGGCGGACTGAAAGTCGCCTTGTGCCAGGTATTTCTGCGCTTGAAGTTGAGGGGTGGTCTTGTCGAGGTCCTGCCCTTGCGTTGGCGCACTCGACAAGCTGAGATCAAGGCCAACTTGGTGCAGACCAAAATTGCATGGAAGAGGGCGTCCCGAGACATGAACATCGTGATACTTGACAGGTGCCGAGACAATCCGTTCCGCAAGCTCGGTGGCACAGCGTGCGGAGTCGCGCTGATCGACGCGCCCAACGGGACGTTCACCGCCGATGCGGCGGCACCTATCAACAACAGCAGGGTTCCGGACCACTTCCAGGCTTACTTTCTGAAGTACCCGCTAGGGAGTTTCACGCGTCTGGCGCGCAATCGCTTAAAGGTCTTACTCTCCCATCATCCGGCTCCACAGTCGCCAGTGGCGCAGACTGCGAACCCTGTTCCAGAGAATCGCGGGCCAGACGGGCGGTGCGAAGCCCTCGACTATGGTGTGCAGTAAGGAGAAGCGTTCAATGAACTCAATGAAGAAGAGCATGCCTACCTCAAGGACAGAAGTCACTAGCGCTTTGCGCGGCTCACTAGTCTTTGTCGCGCTCTGTGCATTGCTGGCGGACTGCGCAGCACAGCACCCTGCAGCTGCGACGCTGCCAGACGCGAACCACGGGGCACCGGCCGCATCGCTGGCGACCGCACCCCCACCCCTGCGCCCCAACAAGCAACGGCGGCTTCGACTGCGCCACAACAAACAACGGTAGCGCCAGTGGCCACTTCGTCTGTGCCGCCACCCCCGCCCGTCTTGAGTTTTGACGAGGCGGTCGCCAAAGCCGCACACGCGGTTTTCGCCGCCGCGCCGCCACCGCAGCCGAACGCGGGTGTGGTGGTGATCGATCCCCTGGTCGACGGGATGTCTGGGTATCAGTCAAAGGCAACGCAGACGATACAGGACCACATCGCCCGCATCGTCAAAGACGATTTTCCGCAATATACGATACACAGCATCAGTCCGGAGAGCTTGAAGCAGGGTCCGCGCGTCCTTGTTGGCACCTTCACGGCAGTGAACGCGGAAATGAAGACAACCGGCGTGCGCGAGGCCTATCGCTTCTGGCTGGTCATGGGTGACCTCAGTACCGGGAAAGTCATCGCGAAGTCTGTTGCCCGCGCGCGCATCGAGGATGTCAACGCGACACCAACCTCCGTGTTCAACGATAGCCCGGTATGGACCGTAGACCCGAACATTCAGGCCTATATTACTACCTGCCAGGCTAGTAAGGTCGGCGATCCGATCAAGCCTGAATATCTGGATGGGCTGCTGGCCGCTGCGTTGGTGAGCCAAGCAGGCGAAGCCTACAACGAGGGCCGCTACGCCGAGGCCCTTGATCTCTATACGACGGCTCTCAAGACGCCGGCAGGCGATCAGCTTCGCGTTTACAATGGTCGCTATTTGTCGCTGACGAAGCTCGGCCGTGGCGAGCAGGCGTCGGCATTTCGCGACCTTGTGGGCTACGGCATCCGCAGGAACCGACTCGCTGTGAAATTCCTATTCCGGCCCGGATCCGTCAGGTTTGCCACGAGCAGCCATCTGAGCAGCAGCTATGGCATGTGGCTCGAGCAGATCGCCTCGCAGGCGGCTGCGAGCCAGACCTGCTTGCAAATTACCGGCCATACGAGCCCCACGGGCCCGGCTGGGCTGAACGACAGCCTGTCGCTGTTGCGCGCCGAATATATCCAGTTCCGGCTCGAAGAGGACCAGCCGACGCCCAAGAAGCGCACAGTCGCCGCGGGCGTGGGATCGCGAGAAAACATTGTTGGCACCGGACGGGATGATGCGAGCGACGAGCTCGATCGCCGCGTTGAACTCAAGCCAATCGAGGGCTGCCCATGACCCGCAAGCGGGCCGAGTTCGCGGGCGATGATGGTGCGGGGATCAGGGACGGTTGCTGGCCTCGGTTCGGATTCTGGATCTGAGACGCAGAAACGAGACACGTAGCCCCGTCCCCACACACGTTCGGTGACCGGGAGCCCCGATTTGTGGGCAAGAGCCCGACCCCACCGACTAACCCCACGCCCGCCCCCGGTTTCGCACGCCTCGCGCCCCCGGTTCCGCATACCCGTTCACTCAGCAGCGCCGGAGCCGTACGCGGGAACGTGATCGGCACCCGTCACCGCATTTGCCGTGCTCTTGGAGAATGCTCATAAAGGATATGACCCCTCCGGGGGGCGGTTCCAAAATTCTCAAGAAAATAACCCCCGGTTGGAAAAGTGGAACCGGAAGGTAGTAGAGGACATTCGGACTTATTGTTCGAAACCGTTATCTCTGCAGATGTTCTTATATATCAATGCGGATGACCGAGGCGTTCGCGTCTGTGTTGAATAATCGATAGCGATCAGGCC
>Ga0074045_10003210_pt1 | contig 14792 bp, 4 predicted proteins | sample BogForMeECP23OM2_FD_94442 | JGI IMG/M metagenome (GOLD analysis project Ga0074045, IMG submission 94442) | Bog forest soil microbial communities from Calvert Island, British Columbia, Canada - Bog Forest MetaG ECP23OM2 | ecosystem: Environmental > Terrestrial > Soil > Wetlands ...
CGGGATTGGCCGCCCTTTATTACAACGGGACGAACGTGGCCACGACCAACCTGGGGGTCTTTGTCCCGAAGACCACCGGCGATGTTTTGCTGGGCCGGGACATGAGCCGGGCGACGAACAATTTTTACGGGGGGGAAATGGATGAAATGAGCATTTACCGGCGAGGCCTGTCCGCCTCCGAAATTGCCGCCATCTACAACATTTCAGCCCTCTCCACCAATCGCAACACGGGCAAGTTTGACCCGGGCATCACGCCGGCGTTAAGCCTGGCCGAGGCGCAGGTGTCGTTCAACGGCTCGACCAATATCATCCTGGGCGCGAACACCAACTGGCAGAGCCAGAGTTTCTCGTTCATCGCCACCACCAACTCGTTGCCGATGCAAATCACCGGGATGGAGCCGGGCATGCTGCTCGATTCGTTCAGTGTGGCCGAGGCGCCCCTGGGCAATTTGTATTATTTGCCGGAGCAGTCATTGGATTCCCTGATCGGCACCAGCGCCTACGGCATGTGGACACTGGAAATCTGGGACAACCGCACGGGAGCTTATATCACCAACAGCGATCAACTGATCAGCTGGCAGCTTCAAATCGTCCTGCAAACCAACACGCTGCCCGCCGTCGCATTGCCTCCCCAGGCGACCACCACGATCACCGTGCCGCCGGGCCTGATCGTCTATCTCACCGTGGCTGTGCCGATCTGGGCGAACTCGGCCAGCAATGTCCTCGTTTCCGCCACCGCGCCGGTGGACCTGCTCTTCAATCAAACGAACCCGCCGACCGGTTCCAATCCGAATGATTTCACCTTCCTGACCGGCAGCATGGGGGGCAGTTACGTGATGAGCACCAACCTGGTTCCTCCGCCTCCGCCGCCATTGCTGCCCGGTCAGAGCTATTACCTGGGCGTAAGAAACTCCGGCGCCCACGCGGTCACGGTGGTCGTGGAGGTGGATTATGACATCACCGCCCTGACCAACGGCGCTCCCTTCAGCGGCGTGCTGACGACCAACGTCACCGATGCGGAGCGGTACTTTGCCTTTGACGTGACCAGCAGCGCCTGCGAAGCCACGTTCCAGCTCCTGCAACTCAGCGGCAACGCGGACCTGGTCGTCTGCAAAGGAACGCCGCTGCCGACGTTGACCAGTTCCGACTACGGCAGTTTCAATACGGGCAATGCGGATCAGAACATCTACGTGTTGACGAATTCGTCCCCGGTGCCGTTGTCAGCCGGGCGCTGGTATCTGGGGGTGTTCCCGCTTGATCCCCGGCCAATCCAATATGCCATTCTGGCCAAGGAACTGGATACCAATCCGCCGCCGACCATCATTACTCTGACCAATGGCGTGCCGTTCAACTTCACCGCCGGGCCGGGCGCGGCGCTGACGAATTTCTTCCTCTTCATCGTCACCAACACCCCGCCGTCCATCCAGTTCGAGCTTTACAATTTGAGCGGCAACGGGGATTTGACGGTGCAGACCAATGCGCCGCCGTTGGCGCCGCCGTTCTTTCAGAGCAGCCAGCAGCCGGGCCGAAGCCCCGAGTTGATTTTCATGGCCACCAACAGCGCGCTGAGCAGCCTCACCAACAGCGCGCTGACCAACCTCAATGCGCAATGGTATCTGGGGGTGCCCAGCCACGAGATCACCAACATCAGCTTTACCATCCTCGCGATGACCGGCACCAACGGTTACTTCCCGGCGTTTCCGGGGGCGGGCGGCGCCGGTGGCGGCGCGGCGGGCGGCGGGGGCCCCGCCGCGGGCGGCGGGCATGGAACCAACAGCACGGTTTATCACGTTTACAACCTGTATGATTCCGGGCCGGGCAGTTTGCGCGACGCCGTGAGCACCACCAACCGCACCGTGGTCTTTGACGTGTCGGGCACCATCAACCTGCTGTCGCCGCTGGTCATCACCAACTCCTATCTGACCCTCGCCGGCCAGACCGCGCCGGGCGGCTGCGGCATCACGGTTGTGGGCAACCTGACGACGGTGCAATCCGCGCATGACGTGATCATCCGCGACCTGCGTTTCCGGCCGGCCGGTTGGGTGATAAACCCGGGGGCTGCCTGGTCGGATGGCTTTGAAAGCGCGGCGGCCGGGGATTACACCAACGGCCAGACCTTTGTCAAGGGCTGGACCGTCATCACCAACCAGGTCACGGTTATCACGGACACCAATCTGGCCTATCAAGGCAGCAACCTGCTGGCGCTGGCCGAGGGCGTGATTTCGAACACCCTGCCCACCGTGGCGGGCCAGGCTTACAACCTGACGTTTGCCTATCGCGGGCCGGGCGCCGTGGGCCTTTGGCGCGGGGAGAACAACGCCAATGACGATATCAACGGGAACACCGGCACACCGCTCAACGGGCCGGGTTATGGCAGCGGCGAGGTGAACCAGGCATTCAGTTTCACCGGCGTCAATCAAAGTATTGATATCCCGGCTTCCCCCAGTCTGCTCCTCCCCGCCCACTATTCTATTGATGCGTGGATTGACCCGACGGTTCAAGCTCCGGTTTTGGATCCTCAGAACTGGGTCTTCGGTGAATTTTTCGGCGCCCAACTGCTCACCCGAAGGGGAACCACAGGTGTTTTTGTGGCTTTTAACTTTGGCGTCAGCCACTCCGGACCATTCTATGCTGTTCAAAGCACCGGCGAAATTCCGCTCAACCAGTTTACCCATGCGGCGGGGACATGGGATGGGACGACGTTGCGACTTTATATCAACGGGGTGTTGAACAACCAATTCGCGCCCGGCGCAACTCCCGTGGATTCGGGCTGCGAATTTGCCATTGGCGGCACGTACCATCCGGCGGCGGACAGTTGCCAGACGGTCGGACAATTCTTCCATGGCTTCATTGACGAGGTGAGTTACTACAACCGCCAGCTCTCGGCTTCGGAAATCATAGCCATTTACAATCTCGGCAGCGCGGGCAAGTACAACCCCAGCGCGCCGTCCATCGCCCAGGGTCTGGCGGAGGCGCGGGTGACGTTGAATGGCACCAATCAGCCCGTCTTCTTTGGCAACAACACCAACTGGCAGATTGCCACCATCACCTTTGTGGCCACGAACAATGAAACCCCGCTGCTGGTGACCGGGCTGGAGCCGGGCATGTTGCTGGATGCGGTCAGCCTGACTCCCAATGTGGCGGCCAATGTTAATGCGAATGAGTCACTGCAGTTCACCAATGTGATGAATGTAATTGCCGATCACCTCTCCACCTCATGGAGCACGAATGACCTGGTGTCGGTGCTGGGTTCGAGCAATGTCACCGTGCAGTGGTCCATCATGGCCGACAGCCTTTACAATACGAACAATCCGCAAGGCTTCGGCTCGCTGCTGCGTTACGGGTCCGGCGCGTTGAGTTTCAACCACAATCTTTACGCCAACAATTACAGCGCCAATCCGTATCTGGATGACAACCTCAGCCTCGATTTCGTCAACAACGTCATCTACAACTGGGGCATCCACTCCGGTTACTCCGGCACCAACAATTTACTGACCAAACCCAACGGTTTCACCAATCAGTTGAATTATGTCTGCAACTACCTGATTGCCGGTCCGGACACCGCGTTTTACAGCACGAATGCCGCGCAGACCAACATTGCCTTCTGGGGCGGCACCACCAACACCTGGATTTACCAGACCAACAACGTCATTGACAGCGACACCAACGGCATTCTGAACGGGGCCGATACGGAGTGGAACATGTTCACCAATCTTTACACCCCCTTCGGCTGGCCGTTCCCGCTGCCGCCGGTGCCCACCGACGAGGCCTTCCTCGCGTACGAAAAGGTCCTGGATTTCGCCGGCGTATCGCTGTTCGCGCGCGACTGGGCGGATGCGGACATCGTCACCGGCGTCCGCACCCAGACCGGGAGGATCATCTCCGCGCCGCCGTCGTCGGCACTGGTCAGCTGGTGGCCGGGAGAGGGGAATGCCAACGACATTGTCAGCACCAATAATGGCATCGCCTATGACATCACCTACACCAACGGCGAAGTCGGGCAGGCATTTGTCTTCGACGGTTCCAGTTCCTTAATCAGGGTTCCGGCCAGTTCAAACCTGAATGTGGGATTGGGCAGTGGTTTCACCCTCGAAACCTGGGTCAACCCTGCATCACTTACATTGAATGACGGCGGCTATCTACCACTCCCTCTGTTTGAGTGGAACACGGGCAGCGGCAGCGGTGATGCTTCCGTCGGGGTTCAGTTTGTGATCGGCATTAATGCTGTGCCGGGCAACTTGGGCGCCAATCTCGAGGATCCCTCCGCCGGTTTCCACGTTATTTCTTCGGCGACTAGCATCATGACCACCAACGCCTTCCAGCAGGTGGCGCTGACTTATGACAAGACGACGGGCCTGGCGGCGCTCTATCGGAACGGCGTGGTGGTGGCAACCAACAATCTGGGCGTCTTTACCCCGCAAACCAGTTTCGATTTGTACTTCGGTAAAAGAGTGGCCGGTCCCTTCGCGCCCTTTTATTTCGCCGGGATGTTGGACGAAGCCAAAGTTTACAACCGCGCGTTGTCATCCAATGAAATTGCCGCCATCTACTACGCAGAAAGCGCAGGGAAGAATTCGCTTTGTACCGGCGCGCCGCCGCTGGATTCCGACCAGGACGGCATCCCGGATTATTGGGAAATCACCTTTGGCACCGATCCTTACGTGGCGAGCAACAATCAGCTCTCGACGAACGCCAACTACATTGGCTACACCGACCTGGAGGAATACCTGGGCTGGCTCGCCGCGCCGCATGCGCTCACGGTCACCAACACCCCGGTGGGTGTGGACCTTTACCGGCTGGCCGGTGATACGGGCAACCTGACCTTCTTCGTCACCAACGCCGTCAACGGAACCGTGTATCTGACCAATGTCCTGGGTTCAGTGACCAACACCGGCCCCTTCAGCAACAGCATCGCCGTTTTCACGCCGGCAGTGAATTACAGCGGCTATGCGTCGTTTGACTTCTTCGTCACGAACAACGACACTGTCGCCTATTTCGGCCCCGTGACCGTGAGCGTCGTGGTCAGCGCCGTGCCGGTGATTTACAGCAGCATCGTCACCCTGACCAACCTGATTCCGTACATGGACCCCACCGGCACGAACGGCGTGGATTACTACCGCTACGATGTTTCGACCAACGCCACCGGGGTGATGTTCCAGGTGCTCAATCCGACCGGCCCCGTCGTGCTGCTGGCGCGTTATGGCCTGCCGCTGCCGCGGCTGGACAGTTATGATTACATCAGCGCGAACCCCGGCACCAGCAACCAGTTGATCCTCGTCTGGACCAATTCCACGCCGGTGCCATTGACCAGTGGCTGGTGGTATCTGGCGGTTTCCAACGCATCGGGCGCACTGGTGGATTACACCATGCTGGTGACCGAGCTTACGAATACTGCGCCCACGCCGCCGATATTGCCGTCCCTTCCCGACCAGACCATCGTCGGCGGGACGATGCTCCTGGTGACCAATACCGCCACGGACACCAACGCGGGCGCGGTGCTGGTTTATACGCTGGTCAATCCGCCGGCTTGGGCCGCCATTGATGGCAACGGCATCATTACCCTGGCGCCAGCCACCAATAATGCCCCCACCAACGCAGTCATCACCACGATCGTCACCGACACCTTCACGGCCCTCGGCGCGAGCAACAGTTTCATCGTCGTGGTGGTCACCACTAACGGCCTGTCGGCGTTCCCCGGCGCGGAAGGCGCGGGCGGCCTGGCCATCGGCGGCCGCGGCGGCGATGTCTATCACGTCGTCAACCTCAATGATTCCGGGCCGGGCAGTTTGCGCTACGGCATCCAGACGACCCCGGGCAGCCGGACCATTGTCTTTGACGTTTCCGGCACCATCAACCTGCTTTCCAAGCTCAACATCAACAAACCCTATCTCACCATCGCCGGCCAGACGGCGCCGGGCGACGGCATCGCCATCGCGGGTTGGGTGACCTCCGTGGAAGACACCCATGACGTGCAGGTGCGCTTCCTGCGCTGCCGGCCGGGCGACATCAATTCTCCCACTTTCCAGGATGATTCATTTCATTTTGTTGATGTGACGAACTCGATTGCCGACCACCTTTCCGCGTCGTGGAGCATTGACGAGGTGTTGTCCACCACCCTTTCAACCAACATCACGGTGCAATGGTGCCTGATTGCCGAGCCGCTCAACCATTCCGCCCATTACATGGACAGCGGCGCCCCCGGGTTCCAGGCGCACGGCTATGGTTCGCTGATCCGTTACGGCTACGGCGCGGTGAGCTATCATCACAACCTTTACGCGGACAACTACAGCCGCAACCCGCGGCCCGGCGACAACCTCCAGTTGGATTTCATCAACAACGTGGTCTTCAACTGGGGTATTTTTGCCGGTTATAACGAGGATGACAGCGCCTACAACCCCGGCGGTTACACCAACTTCCTCAACTGCATCGGCAATTATTACATCGCCGGCAGCAACACCACGGCCAACCCCAACATTGCCTTCCAATCCGGCGTGCCCGATCCCGCGTTCACGCAGATTTACCAGTCCGGAAACCTCATTGACAACAATCCCTACGGTCCGCTCAACGGCACCGACACCGGTTGGAACATGTTCAGCGGCTTTTATACGCCGCTGGGAAGCCAGCTCGTCCTGCCGGAAACCCCGGTCACCATCACCAACGCTCCGCAGGCGTACGAACAGGTGCTGGCCTTTGCCGGCGCCTCGGTCGCGGGCGCCTCGGCATCGGGCACCTCCCTGGCGCGCGACCCGGTGGACACGAACATCGTCACCGGTGTCCGCAACAAGAGCGGCCAGGTCATTGACTTCATCAGCTCGGCCAGCTTCCCGGGCGTTTACCTCCCCACCAACTTCGGAGTGACCTGCTCCGGCTACGCGGGCGCGGCCACGTATTGGACTTCCCAGGGGTTTACAAACTTTGTCGGCGCCAATCCCTGGCCGCAGCTCAATCCCGCCCCGCTGCCGGTGGACACCGACCAGGACGGCATGCCCGATTATTGGGAAATCACCCTCGGCATGAATCCGTTGGTGCCGAACAACAACCACCCCAACCCGGACGGTTACACGGACCTGGAACATTACCTCAACTGGCTGGCCGCCCCGCATGCGTTGACCGTCACCAACACGCCGGTGGCCGTGGACCTTTATGCCGTCGCCGGCCGGAGCGGCAACCTGGGCTTCAGCGTGGCGAACGGCACGAACGGCACCGTGACCCTGGCCAACACCATCGCCACGTTCACGCCGGCGAATAATTATTCCGGTTTCGCCTCCTTCAGCTTCACCGTCACGAACCGGGATACCGCCAACAGTTTCGGCCCGGTGACGGTCAGCGTCATGGTCAGCGCGGTCAGCATCGTCACGACCGGCGGCCTCACCCCCCTCACCAACGGCGTGCCGCAGACGAACTCCCTTCCGTCCGGCGGCTTCACCTACTATGCGGTCACGGTGCCGACCAATGCGGATTTCGCGACCAACCTCCTGCTCTTCGCCACGGCGCCGGTGAATGTGTGGTTCGGCACCAATTTCCCGCCCGCGACCAACCAGTTGTTGTTGCCGGACGCCGCGTATCCGGCCGGAACGAATGGCTCCGCCGTATTGAGCACCAACACCGCGCCGCCGCTGGCGCCCGGCTCGATTTATTATCTGGGCGTGCAAAACACCAACAGCTCCACGGTGACGTTTGCGCTGGAAGTTGATTTTCATTTATTGACTTCGACCAACGTGCCGGCGTCAACCAACATTTTCATTTCCAGCATCACCCCCACCAATATCGGCGGAAAGTTCGGCTTCCTGCTTCAGTGGAGCGGGCCGACGAATTATCAATACGAGGTTCAGTGGACGACCAATCTCGCGCCGGCGGTGTGGAACACGGTGCTGAACCCGGTCATCAATGTCGTCGTGACCCCAACCAATGGACAATACAGTTTCTTTGACGACGGCACGCTGACCGGCGGGTTTGGCCCCATGAAATTCTACCGGGTTCTGGGCGGCCTGAATCTGGGGCCGATCACCGGTTCGGGGCCTGCCACCAACACCGTCCTGGCCGGGGCCATGTCGCAGGCGGTGGTGGCCGTGCCGGCCAACGCCATCTCGGCGAGCAATGTGCTACTATCCGCCACCGGCCCGTTGAACGTGTGGTTCAACCAGACCAATCCGCCCACCGGCAACACCAACGCCGGAGACCGCCTGATGCTGTCCGCCGCCACCTCCGGCGCCTTCGTGCTCACGAGCAATTCCGTGCCGCCGCTCGTGCCGGGCACGAATTATTACCTCGGCTTCCAAAACCCGGGCGCCGGCAACGTCACGTTCGTCTTTCAGGTGGCGTTCGGTTTCGCCCCGACCAACGCGGTGTCCAATTTCAGCATCACCGCGGCCAACGGCGGCATCTGGCTCAAGTGGAACGGCCAGACGAATTATCAGTATCAGGTGCAGTGGACGACCAATCTCGCGCCGCCGGCGGCGTGGAATACGATCTCGAACATCGTCCTGACCTCAACCACCGGAATCTTCACCTTCTTCGATGACGGCTCATTGACGGGCGGGTTCGGCCCCATGAAATTTTACCGGCTCATCGCCTGGCCGTTTATGACGCCGATACCGCAAACGCTGTCCATTTCCAGCGTCACCGTCACCAACATGGCCGGGACCAATGATCTGGTGCTCCGGTGGAGCGCGCCGACGAATTATCAGTATGGGATTCAATGGACGACCAATGTCTCGCTGCCCTTCAGCAACTGGTCCATCATTGCCAGTCCGGTTTTCACGGTGACCAATGGCGTCTATACCTTCGTTGACAACGGCCAGACCGGCCCGCCGGCCGGCGCGAAGTTTTTCCGGCTCCTCGAGAATCCGTGATGGCGCAGGAGACGATTTCCCGGTTGCAACCGGACACGGCCACCGATCTTCCCGTTCTTGGGAGCGCCGGCGTCCACCCTCCGTCCCGCTTTGCGGGACTACGGAGGACGGGTCCCGCCGGCACGTTGTTTGACGACTGATACCATTTCCCAGAAACAATCGGTGCAATGGCAGGGCGGCGCTGCTCAGTTCGTCCCAAAAACAATCGAAAACCAACCAAGCCGACAAGGATTATCAATTATAAGAACCGACCCCTTCACTAATAGTTTGTTAACCCCAATACACCCACCCCTACGCCTTCCCACGGTAACTTTCTTTTTGAGTCAATTCGCCCGCTTAATTGTCTAAATTATTTTTCTTGACACAGGTGGGAGGGAATGACATTATAGGCCCGAAGGTCAGACAAACCAACCAACTAAAGTGAAAGGATTAATCTATGATTAAATATAAGTCGTTTTCAACCTGTGCAACGGGGAGCATCAGGAATCGTGCTCAAGGCATATTCTCGCTAATCAAAATTGTTTTGGCTGTGGCGGGAACCGTAACAGCGATGGGGCTATCGGTTGCGCCAGCAAAGGCAGCATCAGCTCTGTGGATTTCCGCGCCGACGTGGAGCTATTCGGCCGCCGCCGCCGAGAGCCCCGTAGGATGGGCCTATTTCTGGGGCTTATCCGTTGGGGCAGGAACTTATTCGTGGGCCTATGCCTACTCGGTTGGCGGGGGTGGCGCGGCTTATGGCTTCGCCGAGGCCGCCGTAGCCCAAGGCGGCATGGGCGCTGTTCAGGTGGCTGGTTTGGCCGATCCCTATGCAGGAAATTCAATCGATATCGGTCTTGACAATCCTGCGAATCCAAGCGGTTATCCCACAAGCGACCCGGCAAGCGATCCATTCTCGTCATCATACACCGTCTCGGGATCGGGCATCACTTTCACCGGGACCGGTGAGGAACTGAATGGCGACGATGAACTCGAAGCTTTCGTCTACGATGGCAACAGCAGCATGGCATCCCTGGAGTCCGAACTCGGCGCTTCGTCGAGTAGTGGAAGCACGAGCAGCGGTGATGTGACCGGCCTTTCCACGTTGGAAAGCGATTTGAGTCTCATACCTCTCGATGCTCCAATTGACGATCCCAGCAGCCTCAGTTCCCTGAATTTTACTGAAAATACTGGGGACATTGACCCGAATTTTGACAATGTTGTTCTGGTCGGCATGTCGGATGCGGAGAGCACCCCGGAACCGTGTGCGGCGTGGCTGTTGGGAATCGGGATGGCAAGCTTGTTGATTTTCAGAAAGCGCCGGGCAGCGGTGGTGGCCTGATTTCTCGTTAAGAATTGAAAATGGCGGTCTGCCTGGGTGGCGGACCGCTTTTTGTTTTCAGAGGGTGTTCCGAAAGCCATTTTGTGAAAGTATGAATTTGTTAACAATGGGTTCCAAAGCTGGCGTAAAAGGCGTTATATGTCTTAAATTATGTTGGAGTCAACATTCGATGGCGATGGCGCACCGGGTGACGTTTGCCAAACGGACATGAAAAGAACCTTCAAGTGGGTGGAGGGATTTACGCTGGTTGAACTGCTGGTGGTTATTGCAGTCATCTCCATTCTCGCTGCCTTGTTGTTGCCGGCCCTGAACCGCGCCAAGGCGAGTGCACAGCGAACCACCTGTGGAAATAATCTCAAGCAAATCAATCTTGGCCTCCGCATGTATTGCGACGATTCCAGCGATACCCCGCCGAAAACTCCCAATACGAAGCATTCCTTACCTCTCAATAAATGGACTGGTTACAAGATACTCATGAAAAGTAACGTCGGCAATCAGGACCAGCTGTTTGCCTGTCCGGCTGACACGTTTTACTTCGATTGGAACAGGGATGTTTATGTGCCCAAGAGTTTCCATGATCAGACAAATTCTGATTATTCGAGTTACCTGTTTAACGGAGGAAACTTGAGCACCAATCTGTCCGATGGCGGCTATTTCCCCGGCATTGCCGGCCGGCAGCTCAGTTCGATAAAGAACCCCGCTAGAACCATTTTGGTCGCGGAGGACCCGGCTTGGTTTCCCTACTCATGGCATCAGCCAAAATGGCCGCCGACTCCGAGCTTCAATGATGCCATGAACGTGGTGAGTTTTGTGGATGGCCACGTCAGTTACATCAGAATATATTGGGATTCGGAAAGACGCTTCGTGTTTAGAGGCGGGTCGTTTCCAACGTACGCTTCGGAGTACGATCCTCCTGCGGGCTACGATTATCAATGGAGCGGGGATTGGTGACCGCAAAGGGTTCTCGGACAATTTAGCGGAGAATTCAACGCCGCTTTGGCCGCACCATTCAATTCCGGGGAGTGACGAAACCTGGCTGCCGGAAGGGAGCGGCAACCTGGGCGGAGTGCAGCGGTGGCGCAGTTCGGTCGCGTGGGGTGTCTTGGGGCAACCTGGTCGGCCAAAGATTTACCGGCACGGCTTGATGTCACAGCGACGGCGAAACTGCCCGGCTTCGCGGAGAGTGACATTCAGGTTTTGATGGCTGTCGGCAAGTTGACGCCGCTGGGCGATCCGGCCCCGAATGCGCCGAAATGGTTTGCTGCCGTCGAAATGATACGGCTCGCGGCAGACCAGGACTGGCTGCACAAGGCCACGAAGGAGGTTACAAAATTCTGGCGAAACAAGCGCGAGCGGCACATGAAACTTCTCCCCTCGCCCCGCCTTGGCAAAAGGGAAGCTGATGAAGTTAATTAATTGGCTTCGTCATGCTCGTTGGGATGTGAATAACTTAGAATGGACATAAAAGGAGGACGGCGCATGATCGCCATTAATCAGTCGGAAAAACTTGAATTGTAGAAACGCTACGAAAACGAAATTCAAACCCATGAATATCCTGAAAACAATCCCACTCATTGCTTTGGCGTTGACCTGCAGCCTGGCAGCCACTCTCAAGGCGCAAAACATATACGTTGCAAATGGGGGAGGCACCACCATTGGCGAATACGGGCTGGACGGGTCAGTAGTCAATGCCTCCGTGATTTCCGGGTTGTATGTTTTGAATGCTCCTTGGGGCATTGCGATTTCGGGGAACAACCTGTTTGTCGCGAACGCGGGAAGCGGCACCGTCGGCGAATTCACGACTTCCGGGTCAACCGTCAACCAGTCGCTAATTTCCGGGTTGAGTGGCCCCACTAGCATCGCGATTTCGGGGAACGACCTGTTTGTCGCGAGTTACGGTAGGGACACCGTCGGCGAATACACAACTTCCGGGGCGACTGTTAATGCGTCGCTGATTTCCGGGTTGGATTCTCCCGATGGGATTGCGATTTCGGGGAACAATCTGTTTGTCGTGAATTGGATCAGCGGCACCGTCGGCGAATACACAACTTCCGGGGCGACCGTCAACGCGTCGCTGATTTCCGGGTTGAATCAACCCCAATGCGTCGCGATTTCGGGGAACGACCTGTTTGTCACGAGTCTTAACAACAACGGCACCATCGGCGAATACACAACTTCCGGGGCGACGGTCAATGCGTCGCTGATTTCCGGGTTGGATGTTTTGAATGCTCCTTGGGGCATTGCGATTTCGGGGAACGACCTGTTTGTCGCGAATTACGGCGGCGACACCGTCGGCGAATTCACGACTTCCGGGGCGACGGTCAATGCGTCGCTGGTTTCCGGGTTGGGCGCCCCCACTGGGATCGCCATCAGTCCGGTGCCGGAGGCGTCCAGCAGTGCGCTGTTGTGCTTGGGCGCGGCAGCGTTGTGGCTGTGGCACCGTCGCAATTAGTTCGGAACTTCATTGGCGTAAACTCGGGGAAAGACCTTCAACGAAACCTTCAACGATTTCTTCAATAACCGAGTATGCGGCGGGTAGGTGGCGGGTTAAGTCTGGTAGGTGGCGGATAGTGTTAAAAACCGCTTGAAACCCTGCAAAACCAGTGTTAAAATACCCTTGAAAATCAGGGTATTGAGGCTGGCAGTCAGTGAAGACATCGTTCGATTCCGACCTCCGCCTCCAATTAAATCGCCTGTATTTACAGGGGTTTGGTTGGTGTCATGGGTCTGAGTTTCACCGGAGTCTTCACCTTCTTCGATGACGGCTCATTGACGGGCGGGTTGCCAATTTGCCGTAGCAGATTCAGTTTCGAGACTGCTGGAATGATTCTGTTTCTTTTTTTCATCCCTGCTGTGTGGCAGGGCCAAACAAATCATCCCAGCAATTTTTCAAAATCCTGTGTGATGGCTGTGGAAAAAATACATTTAGCGATTGCAGTCGCGGGGGCAATGGTGCTGTCCGCCATGCCCGTTGAGACTTACGCCCAGCTTTTAGCTGGCACCAGCGGGTCTGGAGAAGGCATGGTCTACGCCTATCAGGGCGGGACGAACTGGACTGCCATCTCGCCCTCGCTGGGCGGTGCCGTTCTGGACATTATCGAGTTCAAGGGGACACTGTACGCCGCCACGATGTCCTACAGCCTCGGTGGCGAGGTGTGGCGATACGATGGCGGCACTTCATGGGCGGTTGTTGGAGACAACATGGACAACGAAGTCTGTGCTCTGGAAATTTACAACGGTCAGCTCTATGCCGGCACTGCTGAGGAAGGCGGCAACTTGTATCGCTACAACGGCACCAACTTCGTTTATGCAGGTACCGTAGCAAACTTCTCTGGAATCCGGGCAATGCACAGCTCGTCGTATGGCTATCTCCAGCTCGGTGAAATTGACAGCGATATGTTCGGACGTTATGATGGAAACAATTTCTACTACGATACTAATTTTGCCAAAAGTTGCATCGTTAACTTCGCCGAGTACAACAACAAGTTATATGCTGCGGGGGAAGAGCCGGCTGACCTCTTTGGTTCCACCAATGGCATCAACTGGTCGTTAGTTCTCAGCGATAGCAGCGCTTACGCACTATGGGGAATGGAGCCATTGCAAGGCCAGTTGTACCTTGGCTACAGCGATGGGACGTTGGCCTACATAGACTCTTCAGAAGCCTGGCACAGTGCCTTGACCGTCTCCGATAGCATCATCTCAATGGTTGCCGGCGGGAACACCATGCTTTACTTCGGTACCGGGGCAGGGGCGGTAGGGGTAGCCACTGGCTCCGGACCCGGGTATGTTTACGCCTACACAGGAAATGGCGCAACTGACGCTACGCTGATCTCTGGTCCGCTGGGGACTGGCGTTCAGTGCCTGTACTACCCACCCGACCCTTTGCTCATAACACCGGTCGCAGGCTTTGATGCGTCGGTATATGTTGGCGGGCCCTTCAGCATAACGAATGAGACTTTCTCTTTGACCAACACCGGGACAAATTCACTAGACTGGTCCCTCACCAACACTTCAAGCTGGCTCGATGCCTCGCCCGGCGGCGGCACACTGCCGGCCGGCGGAACAACCAACGTAACCGTGAGTTTGAATTCCAATGCCTACTCCCTGACATCAGGGATTTATACTGCGACTGTATGGTTTACCGATCTGAATGACGGGGTTGTGCAAAGCCGCCAGTTCACTTTGACCGTGATCGGCCCGCCAGTCATCACATGCCCCAGCAACATCACCGTAACGACCACGAATTCAGGCGGGGCGGTGGTCAATTATACCGTGACGGTCAGCGGCGGCTGTCCGCCGCTTGCGACCAACTGTGTGCCGCCCAGCGGGAGCGTGTTCCCGATCGGCGCCACCACCGTCAATTGCAGCGCCACGGACTCCTGCGGCCAGTCCAACAGTTGCAGCTTCACGGTGACGGTATCGCCGCCGCCGCCGTTGAGCATCGCATGCCCCAGCAACATCACCGTAACGACCACGAATCCAGGCGGGGCGGTGGTCAATTATACCGTGACGGTCAGTGACGGCTGTCCGCCGATTACGACCAACTGTGTGCCGCCCAGCGGGAGCGTGTTCCCGATCGGCGCCACCACCGTCAATTGCAGCGCCACGGACTCCTGCGGCCA
>Ga0074045_10003212_pt1 | contig 14790 bp, 13 predicted proteins | sample BogForMeECP23OM2_FD_94442 | JGI IMG/M metagenome (GOLD analysis project Ga0074045, IMG submission 94442) | Bog forest soil microbial communities from Calvert Island, British Columbia, Canada - Bog Forest MetaG ECP23OM2 | ecosystem: Environmental > Terrestrial > Soil > Wetlands ...
ATTCGTACCGTGATACATTGCCTGCGGCAGAAGGGTTTTCTGTATTTAATTAAATCCCGATGTCATTCCGGAAATCGTAAATTCGATGAGACTGAAATCCGCTATCGAGGATTTTCGAGCGAGCACCCTAGGCGCTGTCCCGGGCTTGTTGGGCAGACTTTCCTACGTGGGCAGATTGCGTGACGGCAACGCAACGGGCAATGGAAGGTATGAACACTGGGGCTTGGCGAAGGTGTATGGCGACGATGCCGCACAATGCGCCATCCGTGCGTCGCATCGGGCACTACTCTCCGATGTCTTGAAGAAACCTTTGGCTGTGCTGCTCAAAGACGTGGTCGCGTCATGCTCGAACGAGCATCTAACGGAAAGGGAGTTCCTGGCTTCGCTGACGCACTGTCCACCTAAGCCCCTCTCCCCAGCTGCCCTGGCGCATCTGAGGTCAGTACTGAGCGCGCTTTCGGCGTTAGTTGAAAGTCGGGATGATGCCAATCTCCGAGGTGCATCGCGACCCCGACAACCTGCCCCAGAACCTCGGCCTCCTGCGGGTGTCTAAGAACTCGCACTGAAGCGGGAGACAGGGGATGCGGTTGCAAGACGATGGAGTCACGCTTCATCGAGCACCAGCAACACGTATATCCGTCGCGCATTTCCACAAAGTAAATAGGACGCTCGAACTCCGAACGCCATGTTCCATCGCTTACCTTGTTCTTGGCTTCGTCTACTTGCACGAAACTGCCCGGCGGAAGAATGGGATACATCGTGAAATCTTCCGATCCAATATACCCATAGGTGTACCGGTCGTCCGCAAACTGCGCCAGATAAGACAGGGGCACAATGCCCCATTGCTCGATGGCGCGTCCCAAGTCCGTCGTTTTCTGGAGCGAGAATCCGGGATCAAGCCTCGTCGGCATCCGCACTTGTCCGACGTTGCTCAAAGCTTCGGACACGTGCGACTTCTGCGGACGCCCAAAGCTGATATCCGCTGAGATGTCATCAAGTTCGAGGCCATAGAAGGATAGCAACTCCCGATATTCTCGCCGATAAATAGCGGCAAACGAATAGAGCCGAAAAATGCTCGGGATTATGCCTTTGGTCTCGATGTCGGACAAGCGGCTGGGCGGAATGGCGAATTCCTCACTGTCAAATCTCTGTGCGATCTGACTACTGGCCAGTTCCACATCCCTCATACGATATCCGAGGGATTCTCTCAGCTCCCGCAGCCTCTGCCCACCATTACGTTGCACGCCCGCTGACCTCTGAACATATTCTATCATCGGTTCCGATGGCGCAACGAACATCACCTTCCGCCTGAATTTCCTGATTTTGGAACAGAAAAGCCCGCACGGTTACAGTGCAGTCTCTTCAGAATGAATCCGGACGGACATCACCAGCCGCACCCTGCGGGCAAGTCCCCGCAGCGTCTGTTCGGCTTTCGTAACAGAAAAACTCGCTCCCTTGCTTATGACCGGGAGATGCGGTAAGAATTACTTTCCGGGAAAGCACGAATCCCGGAAAACGGTGACGCAGAACCTGAAGGTCTCCCCGACCGGGGAAGAATGAGATTGGTTCCCAAGTAAAGGAGCCGACGCCTGCGGCTAACCGCGATGTTGAACTGTAGTCCAGCAGCTTGGCAAGCTGCGATGACCCCCAGTTCCTGCTCAAATCAAGCTGCCCGACATATTGCACACGGCAATTGCAAAGAGGTCTGCATGTCAGAAGGCGGAATCGCGTTCGACAAAGATGCCTCGCCGGAACGCAACCGGTATCGGGGGCTACTCGAGATCACCGACCTGGTAGTGCGAGCCAAGAGCCTGCCCGACGCATTCAAAGACTCCGCCCCTCCGGTGCTGGCCCTGACGGGAGGGGAATTGCTGAATTATTCCAGCCATGACCCGCGCCGGGATTGCATGCTGACGCACTACTGGAAAAGGAACCAGGAAAGTGGAGAGTTTGACCCTTTCCCCGTGGACGATGCGGCGACCGGGTGGGTATGGAAACATCAGGAACTGATAGCCATTCCCGATACCGAGCGCGAGCAGCGCTTTCCCGGCTTCGTGCCGGTGCTGCTCAATCACGGCGTCCGGTCATACATCGCCCTTCCCGTGAGTACGCGTGAGCACCGTTTTGGAGCACTTGGTTTGGGCATGAACGTCCCCGGGGCCGCGAAAGACGATGACGTCGAATTACTCTCTCGCGTCGCACTGATGGGAGCGCTGGTGCTGGAGAAGGATAGAGCCTACAGCGCCTTTGAGGAACAGCAGAGCCTGGTCGCAATCAGCCGGGAATTGAGTTCCAGTCTGGAGTTGGAAAAGCTGTTGCCGGTCATTCTTTCGAGTCTTCGGAACATCGCTCGCTACGAGCGCGCCGTCCTGGGCCTGCTGGACGAAGATGGCAAAAGCGTGCACCTATTTGGAGATGCTAAAGAGTGGGAGCCTTTCGTCAACAGCGAGACTAAGGTTCCGATTGAGGAAGCACTTTCGGGGCGGGCGATCCGGACGCGAAACGTTGCACTTTTCACGGCGGACGATTTGCGAGAGATGGAAGCGCCCATGGCGAAAGCCATGTACGAACTCGGGATTCGGTCGGTTTGCAGTGTGCCCTTGATCGCGGGCAATCGGATCTGGGGAGCGCTGAATCCGAGTAGCACGATGGAGAATGCTTTCGGCCGCGCGGAGGTTGAATATCTGCAGCAAGTAGCCAACCAGATCGCGGCTGCGCTCCAGAATGCGCATGCTTATGGCGAGATCGCGCAACTCAAGGACCGCCTTACCCAGGAAAAGCGCTATTTGGAGTCCGAAATCCAGAGCGCGAATCAGCCCGACGATATCGTCGGCACCAGCCCCGCCCTGAAACGAGTGTTGGACTATGCTGCCATCGTCGCCGAAACCGATTCCACCGTCCTCATCACCGGCGAAACCGGGACCGGCAAAGAACGCATCGCCCGAATCATTCATAGCATGAGCCGGCGCAAGGACCGCAACTTCATCAAGATAAACTGCGCCGCCATTCCCACGGGACTGCTGGAAAGCGAGTTGTTCGGCCACGAGAAGGGAGCGTTCACTGGAGCGATAAGCCAGAAGATCGGACGGCTGGAATTAGCCGATAAAGGCACTTTGCTGCTCGACGAGGTTGGAGAAATTCCTCTGGAGTTGCAGCCCAAGTTGCTGCGCGTTCTGCAGGACCAGGAGTTCGAGCGCCTGGGAGGAACGAAGACGATCCGGGTGGACGTGCGGCTGATCGCCGCCACCAATCGCGATCTGGTTCGTGCGGTGGAAGAAAAAGAATTCCGCAGTGACTTGTTCTACCGCTTGCACGTGTTTCCCGTGCATCTGCCGGCGTTGCGCGACCGGCGCGAGGACATCCCCATGCTGATTCGCCATTTCGTCGAGAAATGCGCGGCCCGGATGCACAAGCGAATCGACGTTATCCCCGATGAGGCCGTCCAAGCCATGATGCACTGGAGATGGCCGGGAAACATCCGCGAGCTGGAGAATTTTATCGAGCGCTCGGTGATCCTGTCGGAAGGCAACCGCTTGAGCCCGCCTCTCGACGAGTTGCGCGGGGAAATCTCACGTCAGCCTTCCGAGTCAGACGGTACGTTGCGCGACAGGGAACGCGAACACATCATCGAAATTCTCCGCCAGACCCGGGGCGCGCTGTCGGGTCCGGCAGGGGCGGCAGCCCGGCTTGGACTCAAGCGCACCACCCTGCAGTACAAGATGCAGCGGCTGGGAATCAATCGTCTGGACTACTTGAGCTAGAGCCTTTGCCCGCTCTTCACCAGACCCAGGGCAAACGGGAAAAGATCTACAACGCCGCGCGCTTTCAGCAAGTCCTCGGCTACTTACCCCCGCAGCAATTCCTGCAGCAGAGCTCATCTCAACGGAAGGACTCAAAACTGTAAGAGATCTACACCTTCGTGGTTGCCCAAGACGGGAAAGTCTGCAATGATAGCGCTATAGGTACCTATAATTCCCGTCATTATGGTCTTCCCGCGTTGCGAATAACCTGGAGTTCTCGGGGCCAATCAGCGATGTGATGCAGACCGGGGGTTACCATGGGACCCGAAGGCACAAGGCAAGCGAGAATGGCGGTTTTGAGCGAAGAGATCGACTCCATCCATTACGCCAACAGGCTATTTTGGGAAAAGAAGAAGGCCCACGGCCGCAGAGCCAAAGTTGGATATTACCTCAGACAAGATCGGTTAGAAGAAATCCGGAGCGAACTTGCTGAACTGAGCGACGTAGGGGAATGAGGTTGAGCCACTACTTGCCGAGATTCGTAACCATTGCCACGAACAATTGTTAAGACGGAACAGCCCGCCCCGCACACCAGTTCATGACGATCACCGACCTGAGGCCGGTCTGCGATTCCTCAAGCAAAAGTGGGCCGCAAATGGCGCAATTTCGGTTGTGCTGTTGCGTAATCTTGTGCCGTAGAAGCGATGCGGATGAAAATTCTTTCACCTTGACGCGAACAGGGATTGAGGGGAAAATAGCAGCCGTTTTCGGGATCAAAAAGGAGATTCAGGCTTAGCGGGTATGGCAACGGCCCAGCAGATTCCACCTAGCCGCAAGAATCAACGATGCGGGATTGAGATAAGTCCAAAGATGGATTGGACGCCAGAATGTATCCCGGTGGTTGGAGCAATAGGACCGAAAGGACGCAGACGATGAATTCCAAGAGCACAATTTTCCTCTCTCAGGCCATGCGCCAAATGATGGCGCTCATGCTTTCTTTGCTGCTGATTCCGGCGACACAATTGGATCTGTACGCGCAAGCGCCAGCATCTGCGTACGTCGAACTGGACGCGACGCAACTGGATCAACTGGTGGCCCCGATTGCTCTCTACCCGGACTCGCTGGTCGCTCAAGTATTGACTGGCGCCACGTATCCGGACCAGATTGCCGCGGCGGATACCTGGCTGAACCAGAACATGGGACTGCCCCCGGATCAGCGCGCGGCCGGGGCGAACGCTATGGATTGGGATCCGGCCATCAAAGGCCTCACAGCGTTTCCTTCCGTCCTTGACAATCTCGCGAAGAACACCGCTTGGACGGCGCAGCTAGGCAACGCCTATTACAACCAGCCCGGAGACGTCATGAACGCTGTCCAGGCCATGCGATTGCAGGCGCAGCAGTCGAACACGCTAGTTACGACGACGCAGCAGCGTGTGGTTGTAGACGCCGGCGTGATCTCGATTGTGCCGGTCAATCCGGCTGTGGTTTACGTTCCCTATTACAATCCCTGGACCGTCTGGGGGCCGTTGTTTGTGGCCTACCCTGGGTGGGTTGTGCTGCCGCCTCCGCCCGGCTTCGTGGTGGGAGTCGGACTTGGCTTCTACGCGGGCATCTCGGTTGGTGTCTTTGGGGGCTTCGGCTGGGGTTTCGGCGCATGGGCGCCTTCCTGGGGAGGCGGGACCGTAATGTTTGGTGGCAACACTTACATTTCGAACAGTATGTCGGTCTACAATCATGGGCATTTTGGCGATCACGACAGGGGCGCGTTCGAACATGGTGGTCGCGGCGTCCCAGGAGGCTTTCATGCCCACGCTCATGCGGGGGCCGCTCGGGCGGCCGCTGCTCATGCGGGTGGCGGTCATGGGGCGGGAGGTAGCCATTCGGCGTACGGGAGCCATGGAGCGGCCGGGAGCCATTCGGCGTACGGGAGCCATGGAGCGGCCGGGAGCCATTCGGCGTCCGCTGGTCATGGGGCGTCCGCTGGCCATGGAGCGGCCGGCAGCCATTCGGCGTATGGGAGCCATGGAGCGGCCGGGAGCCATTCGGCGTCCGCTAGTCATGGAGCGCCCGCTAGTCATGGAGCGCCCGCTAGTCATGGAGCGCCCGCTAGTCACGGAGCGTCCGCTAGCCACGGAGCGCCTGCTAGTCATGGAGCGTCCGCCAGCCACGGAGCGCCCGCTAGTCACGGAGCGTCCGCTAGCCACGGAGCGCCCGCTAGTCACGGAGCGTCCGCTAGCCACGGAGCGCCCGCTAGTCACGGAGCGTCCGCTAGTCATGGAGCGCCCGCTAGTCATGGAGCGTCCACTAGTCACGGAGCGCCCGCTAGTCATGGAGCGCCCGCTAGTCATGGAGCGTCTGCTAGCCATGGAGCGTCCGGTGGCCATTCGGCACCCGCTGGTCACTCCGGTGGTGGTGGTCACGCAGCCCCAGCGGGCGGAAAAAAGGGCAAGGGGAAGTGAAGCAGGGCTAGACCTGGCGCGAGTCGGCCTTCAGTTTCCCGTTGAAGCACTCGAAAGGTTCGGGTGATGACGATGAACGGCATGTGTGTCGCCGCGCTGCGGCCAGAGATCCGAGCACTGCCGGGCCAGACTTAAGCGCCGGCTGAATGGGGCAGTAGAGTCCCGCGTGACTTTTGGGGCGTCCGGGCTGAGCGGCTATCCACGTCTGCTATGCGGTGGAAAGTCAGGAAGCAAATCCTTTCGGCGAAGTCGCCTTCGCCGTGCGAGCTGCGGAAAAACTCGTTCCCGCGCAAAAAGTGTGACCTCAGCGGCTAAAGCCGTAGATGAAAATGAGCCAGTTATCGCAGCGGTAAACCGCTGCGCCACCCAAAATCAAGTGCAACACCGAGTTTTTCCGCAGCCTGTTAGAGTGTCTGGCGACGGAGTGTAGCAATGAGTAAGAAGACAATCATCGTAATTGGACTTGCGGCGGTAGTGGTTGCCGCGGCTCTGGTCTTCGACGGAGTGTCACGCCGGCGCGCCGCGAACAGCGGCCCAGCAACTTCGCAGAATCCCGTGACCACGCCCCCCGCAGGCGGGTCAGCGAACTCTTCCAACGCAGGGACCGGAGGCCAGCCAGCCGTTCCTCCTGCTGACAGTACGCCAGTGACGGAGCCTGGACAAAATCCAGCCCCGGGAGCCGATTCCCAAGCGCCAACCGATGAGAATGCAGCCGCTGCGGCCCAATCGCTGGTTGTTCCCGCTGGGACCACGCTAACCGTTCGCCTCGGCGAACAACTCGGCTCCAAGATCAGCCAGGTGGGCCAAAGCTTTTCGGCCACGTTGGATCAAGATGTCGTCGTCGACGGTCAGACCGCGATTGCCGCAGGCGCGAGTGTCACCGGCAAGGTTGCGTTCGTCAGACCCGTTGGTGCGCTGGCGGGCGAGGCCAATCTGCAACTCAAACTAACCTCGGTGAATGTCGACAACGCGGATCTGGCGGTCGTGACTTCCATCCGGAGTTTCGGGCCCAAGATCAAAGGCAAAAACAAGGTGGGCAGATTCATGAAGGGGCTGGCTAAGCGCGCCGGGGGCGAAGAGAGAGAAGTTGTCCTCGATGACCGGTCCGCTTACAGCTTCACTTTGCGGCGGCCCCTGCAAATCCAGTAGCCGTTCCATTTCGGTCGGCGTCGTGGATTCAACGACCATCACCACTACTCTTGCTGGAGCTTTAGCGACGCCGCTTAAGGCCCAAGAGCTTCAGTAGATTCCTGATTTACTCCAAAGGCTCGCCGCTACTTATTTTCTTAATTCCTGGACCCTTCCGCGGGATCCAATGCTCCGGGCATCACCTTGAGCGGAGCCGAGCGCTGCTCTTCGAGTTCAGGATGGGGCAGTGGCTTGCGCGGCAGCATCTGATCGCGCATGGCAGCGTTATATACGAAGATCGCCTCCACGGTCGCCGCCTGCGCCAGGTCGCCGGGTTGCAAGCGTTCGTACGTGTCCATGTTCGAATGATGCGTGCGCGATTCATAGTCGAGGCGGTCCTGAATGAACTGGAATCCGGGGATCCCGACCGCATCGAACGATTCGTGGTCGGTGCCCCCGGTGTTGCGCGCGGTGATGGTGGTTACGCCGAGATCTTTCAGCGGCTCCATCCATTGCGCAAAGATGGGGGCGATCGCGGCGTTTTCCTGCAGATAAATCCCCAGGATTTTTCCCGTACCGTTGTCCACGTTGAAGTAGCCGGAAACTTCCGGCTGCTCAGGTTTGATTACGAGCGGACCGGCAGGTTTGCGCAGCCAATCGGGCTTCTCCAGTTGATCGGGCGCGGTCGAGAGTGGCACGTATCCGAAATGCTGCTTCACGTAGCCGCGGGAACCAAAAAGTCCCTGTTCTTCTCCCGTCCAGAGACCAATGCGGATGGTGCGCCGCGGCTTGACTTGCAGCGTGTTGAAAATCCGCATAACTTCCATCGCAACCACGGTGCCGGCGCCGTTGTCGGTTGCGCCTGTCGCCGCCGCCCACGAGTCGAGATGGCCACCCACCATGACCACCTCATCCTTGAGCTTGGGATCAGTGCCGGGAATTTCGGCGATGGTGTCAAAGCCGTGCTCATGGTCATCGAAGAACTTGACATCGACATTCATTTCAATGCTAACCGGCACATTGGCTTTGAGCAGCCGGTAAACGCGTCCGTAGTTCTCTATCGCGGCCACCACTACGGGAAGGGGATTGGCGTGATCGCGCTTGTAGGCGGACCTTCCCAGACCGCCGTCGTCGAAGATGGTGCCGCCGGAGCCGCCGCTGTCGCTGCCGTCGCGGCTGGGAAGAAGAGTCGCCAGCGCATGCTCAGAGGCCAGAAACTTTCCGGCTTTATCGAGCAGGGCCGCCCGCTTCATATACTCCTGCCTCCTGTCTGAGTAAGCCTTCTGCTTTTCCAGCGGGAAATCGGCAGTTTTGGCGAGATCCTTGTCGTCCATGCGCGTAAACAGCGGCTTATCCACCGGATTCACCTCGCGCATTGCTCCCAGCAAAACGATCTTCCCGGCCAGCTTGCCTTTGTACTTGTCGAGATCTTTCTCGTCCTTGATATCAATCCAAATGGCTTGGCCATTGACCGCGCCGTTGGTGGAAGGCGACCAGGGCGCGGCCTGGGCAATGAAAACGGCCGTGTCCGGCGATGTCATCCGTACCCAGGTGTTGAGCTGCTGCCAGCCCATGCCAAACTCACCCCAGTCTTCGAGATGGGCGTTGCTGCAACCCATCGCAGCCAATTGATCGCGCGTCCACTCGTTGGCCCGGCGCAGGTTGGGTGAACCGGTAAGGCGCGGGCCAATGCCATCCATCAGAGCGGAGGCGAAGTCCATCACGTGCGAATGGGTCAGGCCTTCGTCGCGAATGCGCTGGTACATGGTGTAGTCGAGATTTTCTTTTGCAGGCTGCGGCAGCTCGTACGATGGCTTGTCAGCTTCGGCCGCCGCTGCCTTCGCTTTGTTCTTGTCGGCGGCAGAGATGGACAGTGGCAGAACAAAGCAGAGAAACAAAGCAAATCGAACTCTGAAAAAGTTATGGAATTGCATGGACCGGTTTCCCTCGGAAAAAGTTCCAAAGCAGAGTAGCAGATAAGGGCTGAACTAAGCAGCTACAAGGCATCGCTGGGGGAACATGCGTTGGAGGTGGCAACCAGAGACATTCGATGCACCTACGGTACTCCGCGACCGGAGCCAAACGCAAAATGGATTTTCCGGTAGTGGTGCAGTTTGAGAATTGCCATCCCTCAGCGGCTAAAGCCGCTTTGGCGTGTGGCAGCGCCGATGACTTCCTGGCAGTCAATCGCGAGTTCGTGGCACAACTTTCGGCTCAAGCCGATCCTTACGAGTATCACGAGACTGCCGGCGGACACGCGTGGGATTACTGGGACCGTTCAGTAAAGGGTCTGCTGCGGGCAGTCGCGGACCTTATATCGAGATGATGATTTCTGAGAAGACAGCATGAAACTCGTACGCTTTGGATCGCCTCACCTGGAGAAGCCAGGTATTCTCGACTCCGACGGTCGCATTCGCGACCTATCGCGGATAGTGCCCGACATTACGGGCGAGTCCTTGTCGCCCACGACTCTTGCGTCTTTGAGAAAGATTGATCTTGCAAGGTTGCCGGTCGTACCGAACAATGGTTCGGACAAGCCCCGGTTCGGTCCCTGCGTGGGCCGCGTGGGTAAGTTTATTTGCATCGGGCTGAATTACTCCGACCATGCGGCGGAAGGCGGCATGAAAGTCCCGAGTGAACCCGTCATTTTTACGAAAGCCACCTCCGCCATCTGCGGGCCGAACGATGATATTGAGATTCCCAGGGGTGGCACCAAGACGGACTGGGAAGTCGAGTTAGGCGTAGTCATTGGAACGCCAGCAAAATATGTTGCCGAGGCCGATGCGATGTCGTACGTGGCTGGCTACTGCGTCATCAACGATCTCTCGGAGCGCGCGTTCCAGCTTGAGGGCACCGGGCAATGGGTCAAGGGCAAGAGCGCGGATACTTTCGGCCCGATTGGGCCGTGGCTGGTGACCGCCGATGAAGTCACCGACCCTCAAAACCTGAAAATGTGGCTTGAGGTGGACGGCCACCGTTACCAGAACGGATCGACCCGAACGATGATTTTTGGCGTTCGACGACTTGTCAGCTACGTTAACCGGTTCATGAGCCTGCAACCTGGAGACATTATCTCCACCGGTACTCCACCGGGAGTGGGTATGGGGCAGCGTCCCCCGGTTTATCTGAGAGCCGGAAACCGGATGCGGCTGGGCATCGAAGGGTTAGGCGAGCAAAACCAACGCGTGATCGCGGCTGCTTGAGCTGCGCTTTGGCGAACCCAATGGAACGCTCCAACAAGATAAGTATGGCGGAGAAGGTGGGATTTGAATCCGCGCACCAACGTAGTTTCAACAACTTAGACCGCGGCAGATGGCGTCTTACGCGGATAGTTCGGTGCAATTCTTTGCGAACGGCAGGGAAACGGCACGGGGACCGAAACGCAACTTCCCCGTTAGTGTAAACGCTTTGATTTCGGCAACTATTGCAAAAGTGGCCGGATTGCGCTCAGTTGCGGTCTATGAAACTAGCTTTCGTCCGGGGTTGGGCCACTTGCGGTTTGCCCGTAATCCGCACAGAATTGATGCCAAGTGCGGGGAACACTTCCTACAAGCCGACTACGCTTCCGAGTGATCTTGTGATCACGGGACAGGACTATTTCCGGATTGCCGACGATCCGCCCAGTGGGTCGGATACCACCAACATCTTCCTGATCGAGAGCGGAAATCCGTTGACGGGTGATCACCAGACGTGTGGTACCAACCGGTAACGCACCTTCTGGAGATATTCCTTGTAGCCTTCCAGATCGCGTGCCAACAACTTCTCCTCGCCAAAGATGCGCAGAATGAGCAACCCGACAATGGCTAGGGCTACAAGAAGGCCACAAACGGAGCCGAGCAGCAACGCGCCACCAACGAACCATAGACTTGCCCCAAGATACATGGGGTGGCGAACAAAGCCATAGACGCCCGTGTCGATGACGTGCTGGCCGCGCTCGGTCTGAATGCGCACCAACTGCGACAGATACGTGTTATCGGTGATCGCGCGGAACGCGAAGAGACTACCTGCGAGGAGCAGGATGCCTCCGCAGACCTCGCACCACAGCGGCAGACGAGGCAGCCAGCCGAAACGCACGTCCAGCGGCGATAGGACGATCCAGGCGAGGAAGCCCACTTTTATCCCGAGGAGGATAGCCATATCGGCGCGCGATTGACCGGCGGTGCCGGGCAGGCGCATGCGCTCGGCCAGCAGCGCAGGATCCTTGTAGTGAAGCCACAAGACGACGGCGGTCATGAAGGACACCCACCAGACGCCGAAGATCCAGCCCTCCACCCAGCGCCAATCGCCCGACAGCCATAGCAGCAGGGTCGTTCCCCCTAGAACGTAGGCGCCGGCGGCCACGAACACTAGCCCGGTGATGATCGGTGTGGAGCGCATCAGAAGCTGAAAACATCATAGTGCCGAGACGTACATGCCTTCTACTGTCGGAGCGGATTGCCGCGTGGGTTTGACAGGACGGCAAGACTCCTTCGGGCGGATCACGGGCAACTCTTCCCTAATCTTGTAAGGTAAGGTTTGCCAACAATTCACCCAGAATGCTTCTTTCGCTGCTCATTACCCACTTTTGGGCATCTCCGTCGTGGCTTCCCGCCGAATAGTTTCGGACCAGCTAGCCCCGTTTTTCGCGGTCGCAGAAAGGTCGCGCCGCGTAGACTCTAGGGCGGGAACCTCCGCGTCCGAGCCATTCGGGGTGAGGGGCATTTCTTGGAAGAGCCGGCCCGAGCCGTTCACGACTACCGATCCCCGCTTGAAACCCACATCGATCTTCTGCCGTCCAGCCTGAATTGCGTCTGATTTCAGGCGGCCTTGCAACGCACGAAGATTTTTCATCAACGGTTCACGCCAGCTCAACGCTCCATTCACATGCCTCTGTTCCGATGGACTCCGAAATATCGCCTCGCCGGATCGCCACGCCCTCTAGCGTCACTGGGCAACACCGGCGAAAACCGCATGCGCACAAAACTTTCGATCACAAGAATCAGAAAGGAAAAAACTATGACCACCAAAGAATGGGTGAAGGCCAGTTGGGCTTCCCTGACGATCGCTGCGTTGATGCTGCAGCCACTCCCCACGCCGGCCGAGAGCCAAAAGAGTAATGGGGTTGCCGACCAGAAAACAGTTGTCGAAATCGCACCGAGATCAAGCGCTCTAGTCGCCCGCTACACCCGTAGCTTGGAGAGCGAGCCGAGTCTCACGCACGCTCAGAAACTCGCTCTGCTCCAAAAGAACATCAAATATGTCTTCGTTCTCTTCCAGGAGAACCGATCCTTTGACTTCCACTTCGGCACTTACCCTGGGGCTCGTGGATTGTTCTCTCAGCCCGCCGCCAAGACGCCGGGCTTTGTCCAGCCGATCGTTCTGAAGGACGGCTCGGTGGGCACCATCTCCCCGTTCCTGATCCCTCAGTCGATCACCGACATCAATGGCGCCACGGTGCTCCTCTATCCGGAGGACACGGACTCGGTGAATCACGGCCACACCGCCATCGACGCCAAGCTCAATCTCAATGCGAGTAACATTGCCCAGAATAATCGTTATGCCTTCACCGAGGAAGGCCTGTCTGGAACGCTGAGCTCCGATGGAAAAACGTATACCGGACCGGCGCCGACCGAAGCTCAGGTGCAAAAGGGCGAACTGGTCGCAAGCCATGTGGATTGCACTACCGTTCCATTTCTCTGGCAATATGCGGATCACTTCACGCTTTTCGATAACTTCTTTGACACGGTGATCGGGCCTTCGACGCCAAACGCGATTGCCATGATCGCTGGCCAGTCGGGGATGACGCAGTGGGTCAAGCATCCGGGCTTGGGCCTCAATATCAACACCACCAACGCGGCACTGCCCGTGGTCGGCGATCCCCAACCGTTCTGGGGATCCGCTCTCGATCTCACTGTCGGCAAAAGGCAGCCCACTGAGAGTGGGGGCGCGCCCAGCTCCAACCCGTCGTCCAACCTGACGTTTGCCAGCCTGCCGCTCTCCTTCATGGGAAACCAGATTCAAAGCATCACGGCCAACGATCTGAACCCCGCCTTTGACCTTCTGGATGTGCAAAAGGACATCGAGAAAATCGCCGGCAGCCCGAACGGGCCGGTGAACTGGGCCTGGTTCGAGGAAGGCTATGATCACGAGCCGACGGATCCTGCCGGTGTGACCACCAATGTCACCTACATCGCCCATCACGATGCCCCGCAATACTTCGGCTATGAGGCCAACAACCCGAACGAGACCGCGGCGCACCTGAAGGGCCTCGGCGACTTCTTCACTGCGATGAGCAACAACGCGCTGCCCGCGTCAGGTGGTGTCTTCTATGTTCGCGGCGGGTACGGCAACCTCGATGGCCTGATCCCTCGCTCGCCCAGCCCGGCGGTCAAGGCCGCTTTCGCTGGCAACGACGACCACCCAGGCTACTCCGACGCGCAGATCAGCGAAGCCCTTCTGGCCGACTCGATCAACGCCATCGCCAACAGTCCGTATTGGTCGCAGAGCGCCATCATCATCACCTACGATGAAAGCGATGGCCTTTATGATCACACGCAGCCGGTGATTCGTTCCTGGGATCCCAGTGGAAACGCGCTCGATCAGGGGCCGCGCATTCCCGCGATCGTGATCTCGCCTTACAGCCTGGTCCATGGGATCTCCCATGAAGCGACCGAGCATGGCTCGATCATCAAATTCATTGACGAACTCTTCAACCTGACTCCGCTGGCCAATCTTCCCGACGAAGCCTCGGCTCGCGCTCTCGGCAAAAAGACCTATGGCCAGAGCTATCTTGGCCCCTCCGACGCCAACACTCCTGGCGTGGGCGATCTATTCACCGCGTTTGACAATGGCCGCTTAACCGGTGTAACGCCACCATTGCCAGCCGGGTACGCGACCATTCCGGCCGCTCAGGTTGTGAGCTTGCCCCACTACGGTGGCCAAGGTTGCCGCATCCTGCAGATCGTCCCGACCGACGTCAAAGCAGGCGGAGTGATCGATCCCGCTCCCCAGGACTTCAATCCTCGTCCCAGCGCCAACCCGGGTACTCCGTACCAAGGCGGCTGGCCGTCGAATTAGTACAGTACCCGGTGGAGGGACGGGCGCTTCGCCCGTCCAGCCGGGCGGGGACGCCCGGCGCTCCACCACTTTCTCCGGCGACCGGATTTTCTCTCTGGCCGCCGGATTTGTTACACGTGTGCTGGCGATTGATGTTTGGAAGGAACAGGGACCGCATGATCAGAATTTCCGCAATTCTACTTTTTTCAATTGCATGCCTATGGCTATGGTTGATGACCGGAGGAACTGCAACGGTCTACGCCGGGGCCACACTCGATCGAATCAAAGCGACCGGTTCACTCCCCTGCGGAATCAACACGGAAGAGCCCGAATATTCCACCCAGGACGCGCATGGAAATCACACCGTCCTCGACGTGGATATCTGCAAGGCAGTGGCCGTCGCCGTGCTCGGGCCCAACGCCAAGTTC
>Ga0074045_10003213_pt1 | contig 14789 bp, 7 predicted proteins | sample BogForMeECP23OM2_FD_94442 | JGI IMG/M metagenome (GOLD analysis project Ga0074045, IMG submission 94442) | Bog forest soil microbial communities from Calvert Island, British Columbia, Canada - Bog Forest MetaG ECP23OM2 | ecosystem: Environmental > Terrestrial > Soil > Wetlands ...
CGCCGCCACATTGTGGAGGCAACCATCTCTGGTTGCCAGTGAAAGCAGCATCCTTGCTGCGTTTGGGAAAGAGTGACATTATCACATGCCAACTTGCGGCAGGATGCCGCATCACTGGCACGCTGGAAGCGTGCCACCACATTGTGGAGGCAACCATCTCTGGTTGCCAGTGAAAGCAGCATCCTTGCTGCGTTTGGGAAAGAGTGACATTATCACATGCCAACTGGCGGCTGGAAGCCGCCATCACTGGCACGCTGGAAGCGTGCCACCACATTGTGGAGGCAACCATCTCTGGTTGCCAGTGAAAGCAGCATCCTTGCTGCGTTTGGGGAGGATCGTCGCATCAGGTGACACCTGGCTCTCGCTTGAACCTTTCTGCCAAGGGACTGGCGCTGCTCCATGACCATTCCTCCGGCCGCGCACACAATCCCGCCTTCACCGGATTGTCTGCCACATAAGCGCACAATCGGGATCGTTCTTCGTCATTCTGAATCACGTGGTCGTATGCTTCCTTCTGCCAGAAACGACTGCCGATACGGCCAAGCATTTTGTTCGCCCGGTTGGCAGTAAAGGATTTCCAGCTATGTTCGATGCTGCTCAAGGTGTGTTCCGATCGAGGCCAGACCACGACATGCACATGGTTTGGCATGACCGTCCACGCGTGCAAGTCATAGCGTTCACCGTTAAAAAAGTTCAACGCCCCGGCCACCCAATCAGCAATTTCCGGCCGTCGCAGCCAGCACTCGCCCGCCCCGGCATCAAGAAACGCCTCCACCCTCTCCGAATACCAAATGAACAATTGCTGCTCCTCCTGCCATGTCAATGGACGTTTGGCTGCCATGGCGCTCTGGATGACAGTTTCGCGCTCGTGCTTCAACTTGAGAACGGTTTCACGTGGCAGCGAATCCGCAAGACGGAAAGTCACGAAATACGCCGAGCCTTCACGCTTCAGGTGCGGCAGCTTGCCACGAAAATGAAACCCGGAAACCAATCGGCTTGGATTGGCATTTGTTCTGGAAGGCTGCATTATGCCGCTGTATATCCTAAACGGGGCCAGTTGCCAATCCTGACGACCCCTCCAGGAAAGACATCATTCTTTGCGCGTTAAAACTGGCGGCAGGATGCCGCATCACTGGCACGCTGGAAGCGTGCCACCACAACCGGCTTCTCATTTCACCGCCACGTCCCAAACTTTTGCCCGGCGCGATTTGCCTTCCGGTCCTTCGATCCAAAGCACGACGACATAATGTCCGGCTTCCTTGTAGGTGTGAACCGGGTTTGGTTCGATGGAAGTTTCGCCGTCGCCGAAATCCCATTTCCAGGAGGTGATTTTACCGATGGAAAGGTCCTTGAAAGCGACGAGCCGGCGGTCCATGTCCACGACCTGGAACGACCATTGGGCTTCGATGGGTTTGCGGAAGCGGGGTTCCAGCGGCATGAGCTTGAAGGCGACCAGTTGGTCGGCGTTGCCATACATCGTGTGTTTGCGCGAGAGGTTCCAAAAACCGTTGTTGGTGTCGCCGGAATGAACGTCATCGTAATCAATCACCGCCCAGGACAGGCCGATGATTTTGTTTTCCTTCAGCACGGATTCCACGGCGCGTTGCGGGCCTTCGGCGCCGGCATAATCGAAGGGCGTGATCCAGAATTCCAGGACGAGGCGGCCGGGCTGGCCCGGTTTGAAGTTGTAGGCACAGGCGGCGTTGGCGTAGGGCAACTCCTTGAGCCATTGGGCCGGCCCCCAGACCATGCACCAGTCCTTGCCCTCCGCCGGGGTGAAGATGTGGTAGTTCTGGGCGTGCGTGCCTTGCAGGGTGAAATACGTCTCCCAGGTGCCGAGAATATTCCGCGCCGGAAGAAATCGTTCAATGAATGGTCCTCCGGAAAGACTGCCGTCCACCACCAATTCGAACGTGTCGTTGTGCAACCCCGGCCCGGAAAAATCCCAGTAATCCTTATAGGCTTCGTAGAGAAAATAAAGCCGGTTGAGGCCCTTGACCCAGCCGACCTTGACGCGCACGTCCAGCATTTTCGGGTCCGGCGCGGGATGTTTGCCGGTGTCGTCCACGAGCTGGTCCATGCCGATGACATAATCCTCGGGGACGATGTCCCAATCGTTCGTCTTGCCGTCAATGGTCGGAATCATATTGGGCGGGAACTGGAATATTTTGAATACGACGTTCGTCCGTTCCAGCGCGGCGGCGGGATATAAAAACAGGAGCAACGCCGCGAGCGTGAAAACGGGCCGGAAGAAGTTCTTCAACGAAAACGGGCCGGGCCGGGGCAGGCGCGGGGAACAGGATTCAAGTGGCTCATTCATGCGAAAATGACTCCATGATTACGCCGGCGTGTCAACACTCATCACGCAAAAACCGGTTGCAACCCAAATTACATTTCAGGTGAGGCGCGGCTGCCGACAAGCCGGGTCCGGTCCGCGCGCGCGCCCGCCCCGGCAAAGGGCAGAAGACATCCGGGCGCCATTTTTGGTGATGCATTACGAAATGGAAGGGGCGCCCACCTGGGCGCCCATCTGAAATCAAGCCGGACAGCAACAGCCGGAATTATTCCGCAATCTGATAATTGTTCCACAGAATATCATATTGCGCGGCTGAAGTGGCTGTTTCGTCCGAGATCAGGTGTTGCGTCGCCAAGATAAAAGCATTCGGGGTATAGGCATAACCGGCTGAACCCTCCGTATAACAAGCCATCACGCCCTTGGACGGCCAGTGAGCCCAGTATTGGGCCATGAATGGAATCCCCGGAGTCGTATCACCATTCGCACTCGGATTTTGCTGATAATCCGTCATGAACACATCCCGCGCCATGGCGTCGCTGGTCTTCTGATATCTCCGCAGATAATTTGCGGTCCCAGTCAACGTAGCGTTGACCATGCGGGGATTAAATTCATAAGAGGAACGGACATTGCCACTGCCATCCGTACTGATAAATACCGGGTAGGAATACTGCTGCCAACTTAAGGAATTGGTTGCGCCGGTCGAACTGGAGTAGGCCGGACACCACATGGCCCGCCCGTCGGCGATAAAACCGCCGGCATATAAATAACCCAGGTTTTGGTCATCGTTCCCCACACTCGCGGTGAAACCACCTCCTCCAAGACCGCCCAGCACATAAGTCTGAGGAATCTGTTTGCCCGGGTCGCCATTGGAGCCGAACACGTATCGGGTGTAGTGTTCACCTTTGAGCAAATTCACCGGATGTTGGCCGTTGTCCGGTTGGTACCAGACCGGGTACCAATCGTTGAAATCGCCTGAATACATTATACAGGCGGCGTAAAGCTGATGCAGGTTCGACAGGCATTGGGTCCTTGCCGCCTTGCGTTTGGCTGCCGACAGCGCCGGCAAGAGTAACGCGGCCAGAATGGCAATGACCGCAATCACCACCAGCAATTCTATCAGCGTGAAACCCTGCCCCCTGCGCCGGTCTGAACTTTCTGTCATTCTTTTCATTGGTTTGCTCATTCCTTTGCCGGGCCGATGTCTTGACATCGGCCCGGCCTGCATAAACTTCAACTTTTTTCAATGTTCCCCGCCGGATTTACGGAGAAACCATGCGGTAGAACACTGTTCCCTTGGTCTTGTCAACTGTCAGGATCACCTGATTGGTTGTGTTCGCGCCCGCGACATCAACCCAGTTGGTGGAGAGGCCGACCGTCGCCGAGTTGGTCTGCGCCTGCAACTGCCAGCCGATGTGGTCCGCCGGCCAGGACAGGGTCAGCACACCGGTGCCGGAGTTGAACGAGGTGACGATGTTCGTCGGATTGAGGTTGACAGCGATCAATCCGCCGTTGGTCAGTGTAATCGTGCCGTCCACGGCAAGGTTGTTTTTCCAATAGTAATTGGTCGTGAGGGTCGGGTCCATGGCCGGCAACGTCACCGAAGCGAAGCCGGAAACGTGCTGATTGAACAATGTGAATTGGGTGCCATTGTAGAGGCCGGAACCAGCGTTGGTGACCACGAGGGTTCCCGGATCAGTCGTGATGGTCCCCCCCGCCACAATCTCGCTGGAATTGGTCGAGGTGATATTCAGGACCGTCTGGCCGCTCAGTTCCACATTGTTGGTCACGGTGAGCACGCCGGTGACCGGCGAGCCGTTGGTGTTGGGACCGAAGCCGACCTCCACCAGGGTGCCGCTGCCCGCCACCAAGCTGCCCCTGATTGTGCCAATGCCGGTGAGGGTCTGAGGTGATGCCAGCGTCAGCGTGCTGTTGGTGATCAGCGTCACGCCATCGGGTGAATAACCCGCGCTGGACAGATCCAAAACCGCCGTGCTGCCCGCCAAAGTAAACAAGGTGAAATTGGGGAGATTAAAATTGTTCGGAGCAATCAACGCCAGCACACCGTTGCTGACGGTGGTGGCGCCGATGTAAGCCACCACGTTGGTCAAAATGTAATTCGTGGTGGTATCGCCATATTCATCAAGACCGTAAGTGACATTGGTCATTCCATTAAAGGTCAACCTGCCAGCACCGGTTTTGATGATGTTGTTGGAGCCGGAAATGAATCCGGAGAATGTACAGTCAATGCCCTTGGAGCCGATGACATAGGTGCCGGGAGACGTGACACTCGGCCCAGTAATGGCGCCATTGCCTTGCAGAGCGCCGAGAAAGACAACATCGGGATCCCGTGTGAACATCGTTCCCGTTCCATCCACTTCAAAGGTGGTGTTGGTGCCGCCTTGGGGACTGCCGTACCAACGGAGTCCAGCCCCACTAGGAACAAGGACGGTGCCAGCAAACCCATTCAATTGTGGCACTACCGGCGTATTGCCGTTATTCTGGAAGGTGAAATTATTGCCAATAGCGCCCTGTATAATATTCGTGCTCAAGGCGTCTCCGGAGACTAACCCGGAGTAAGTGTCGCTGCCTGCCGCCCCGGTTGACTCCGCAAACGTGACGGTGGAAGCCGGCGCGATCGTCACGGGATTGCCCACAAAGGTAATGGTGTTCCCACCCAGGAGCAAGGTCGTCGCATTGCTCAGGGTAATGGTGCCGGTGCCAGGAACGCCACCAATGTTCGGTCCGCCTTGCCCGCATTGCAACGTGCCAAGTCCGACAATGGTGCCGCCTCTGTAAGTATTGCTATTTGTGGTCAGGATTGTCGTGCCTGGATTTTCTATCACCAGTTCTATCGCTGCATAGTTCGTGTTGTCCATGATAAGGCCGGAGAAAGTGTTGGTCGTGTTAATCAAACCATTGCCAATCGTGAGCACATTGGTTCCCGTGGCCGCGCTGTTGGTAATCAAGCCACCAACGACCCCAAGGTCGGTCAAGCCGTTGACCGTTTGATTGTGTCCGTTCAGGTCCAGCGTGCCGCCGAGACCGAAAATGCCCGTGGAACCGGAGACGGTGACAGCGTTGGGAATTTGATTGTTGGCCGTCAGCTTCAACGAACCATTGGTGACAAGAGTATTGCCCTGATAGCTCAGCGCACTGCCCAAGGTAATGGTCAAGGGTTCAAAAGTAACCGAGCCGGAGCCGGAAATATTGTTGACCGTAACGGGGGCTTTGACATCAAAGAAAAGCGTGCCGTTATTAGTCACGGAACCGGTGCCGAGACTGCCGACGGCGCCACCGGTGCCAACCTGGAGCACACTGGCGTTGCTGATGCTGGTCAAGCCCGTGTAGCTGTTGTTCACTGACAAAGTCAGCGTCCCCGAACCTTCCTGTATCAACGGGCCACTGCCACTGATTGCCGCCACGGTGGTATTTACAGTCTGGTCAAAGATCAAAGTTCCGTTATTCGTGACATTGCCGGTGCCGATGCCACCGTTGACGCTGCCGTTGCCAACCTGAAGCGTGCCGCCTTTGATGCTGGTTGCCCCGAGGTTGCTATTGGGGGTCAGAATGGTCGTAATATTTCCGTTGGCGCTGTTGATGATAAGCCCGGTGTTGCCGGAAAGATTGCCGGAACCACCGAAGGTATAATTGTTGTTGGTGACATTTATTGTAACCGCGGACGGCAAAAACATGCCGGCCAGGCTCACCGCCGGACTGAAGGAACCCGAATCATTGAAAGTGACGGCGTTGCCATTGGCAAAATCCCCCAGAGGAGAAGGGACGCCGTTGACCATCCAATTTGCGGTGGCCAAATCCCAGGCATTAGCGCCACCGCCCACCCAAACGACGCTGTTGGTATTGCCGGAAATGACGACCAGGTTAAGCACACCACTGCCGCTGGCCAAATACGCGAGCTGGCCGGACTGCGAAAAACCGGTCAGATTCATGTTCGCGACTCCGCCACCCAGTGTTCCTGTATAGGTGATCAGCGGATAAGAGTTATTGGCAAGGGGGGTGCCGGTGATGTTCACATTAATTGTGCCGCCATTCAAAATCAGGTTGCCGCTGCCGATGCCGCCAGTGTTGTTGATGGCAATCAAATCCCTGGTACCGGCGGTTCCATTAAAATCCATCTGCAAGGTGCCGCCATTGACCGTCAGATCCCCATTAATGGTCAGCGTGCCAATCGTGCCATTGGTCGCCGGCGTAATTGTCGTGCCATTGCCCATCGCGATTTCGCCCCGGACCGTGCCCGTTCCGGCCAGAATCTGGCTGGCCGGAGAGCTCAACGTGAGCGCGCTGCCTATCGCATTCAGCGTGCCATTGACGATGATGGCTGCGCTGTTGCTGATGTAAGTGCTGGCACTTAAGAGAAGCGTTGATCCGGAATTAATGATGGTATTGCCGGAATAACGGTTGGTGCCGTTCAACGTCAGGGTGTTGTTACCGGTCAAGGTAAAGCCACCGGCGCCACCGTTGCCGATCACATTGGCAAAGGTAACGGCATTGCCGTTAAGATCAATGGTCCCGTTGCCGGCATTGAAGTTCACGGTGTACGTCGAAATGTCGCTCACATTGCCCGACGCGTACTGCAGCGTGCCGCCGCCGAAATTAATGGGACCCCCGCCGAGATTGGTCAGCGTCGTGAAATTCAAGATACCGCCATTGATATTCAGTCCGCCGGTGAACGAATTTGCCGTTTGAATAAAGGTTGTGCTTGGCCCGGATATGGTCACACTGCCGGCGCCGCTAATACTTCCGCTTCCGGTCAAGGTATAATTATCGGCACCCGCGAAGGTCACGCTTGCCGGAATCGGATTTGTATTAAGCGTCACCGTAGGCGAACCGCTGCTGTAGATGTCATCAAACGAAACATTGTCTGCCAGCGCACCAATCTGTTGATAATAGGTCGAGTTGGGGGTCGGAGTTGCGCTGTCCTTCCACGAGTTATTTCCTGAATTATTAATGTCCCAAGTGGTGCCGCCAAGGGCGGTGTCCCAGTGGAGGGGTTGATTATCTGCAGTAACCAGCAAATCAATCGAACTGTTGGCGGTATCATTGGAGATGACTGCAACGCAATGAGGCTCAAGGGTTCCGAGAACGAAATTCGTGCCGCTACTGCTATCGCTGCTGGGGAGGATCGTTCCCGAATACCGGATCAGCGGGTAGACGCCGACACCAGGAATACTTCCGCTAAGCACATTAACCGTGACCGGGCCGTTGACGACAAGACAATTGGAACCGGTCGAATAAGCGTTGGTGACCAACAAGGGAGCCACTGAAGTACTGGGACCAACACCGGAGCCATAGACAAATTGCAGTGTTGACCCGGAACTGAATGTCAAAGAGAAATTCGTGCTGCTGTTGACCAAAGTCTCCGTCTGGCCGCTGGTGCCATCACGAAGCTGCAAGTTCGCCTTGGATATCGAAATTGTATTGGTTGCGCCGCTGTAAACGGTGATGGGAACAGAATTCGTATTAGGCGCAGCCTGTGTCAAATTACCTCCATAGACATTAACGCTGTTTGTCCAACCAAGAAATGTTCCTGTGTCATGCATCCGGACAGACACGCCAAGCGACCCATAGCTATTCTCAGCGATTAACGCGCCGTTAGGCGTCGTACTGTAAAGTGCCTGATCGCCTATGGCATCAACTCGAAGCGTGCCTTCATAAATCTTCGTTCCGCCCGAATAGCCACTGCCGGCTTCCAAGTCCACGGTTCCGGCGCCCATTTTAACAAGCGCGTTGGGAAGGTTGGTGGCAGACTCCGAAACCGGATTCTGAAAAATCAGAGGCGCGACTGGATTGTTCTGAAAGAGGAGAAAATCCCGGGTGTTGATGTTGTTTATGTATACGTCAGAGCTTGCGCCGTTCTCAATAAATGCAGATGAGCCTAAATTGGTCGTCATAAGGATGGTGCTAATATACCAGTAACGACCGCCGGTATGGTTAAGGCTCCATGCGGGTTGCCCGTTGTAATATAGGGTTGTGCCAGAAACGTTATAGGTTTGCGGAGTATTTAAATACGCCGCCTGCCAGGTTTCACCGCCAGAGAATCTCCATCCAACGCTTGCGCCTGAACCGGGTCCTCCAAAATTCGCCACTTGGAAGGTGCCATTGTCGGTTGGAGTTCCTCCCGTGGAAGGATTCACGGTGTAAAGCCCTGAAATCGTCGAGCCCCCAACCACCTGCAAGCTCGGACCCCCGCTCACGAGTCCGGCAAAATCAACGTCGTTCAGGGTTGCGAAATACAAATTGCCAAAAGAACTGTTGCCGTTTGTGCCCAGCACCGCATTCGGTGCGCCATTGGTAAGATACACATTCGCCGCGGGGCTCGCCAGAGAGCCCGGCAGATAAATGCGCAACGCGCTGCCGCTATTTCTAAGAAGATTCCCGGCCAGGTTCAGCGTTCGTCCAGAGGCGACATTCCAATTTTGAACACCATTCAGCACCACGCAGTCGCTCAACGTGAGGTTCACGCCGGCACTGGACATATCAATGCCATTAAGACCCACAACCCCCACCGTGCCCAAGGTATTGGTGAATCCGTCGTTGAGGATTGCCACATTCCCGCCGGGAGTAAGAACCTGGATGCCCTCCCAATTCGTGCTGGCGCCCAAACTGCCCGTGGTGTAGGCACTGGATACATCGTTGCTCCAAGCGGCGATGATGTTGGGCCCGGGCGCAATTCCGCCCACCCAGGACGTGCCGAGGGAGAGAGCGACCGAGTTGTTGGCTTTGTCAACGGGTTGTGCCTGGGCGAGCGTGCCGCTCAGGACGGCCAGAGCGCCGGCCAGGACCAGTGCGCGTTTTATTAACAGGCTTGGCATATTTTTCGTGGGTTGGAAACGATGGGATTCAATTTGGTTCAGGGTATGGGTTTTCATAAATTTGGATAAATATTCAAACAGCCCTTGCGCTCCAGTAAAACCGGGCACATCAGGCTCAAATTGAGCATTCAGTTCGACGCAGGGTTTAACGTTTTCCACTGTCAATTTTTGGTTTACATTCCCGGCCCGCTACAGCCGGCTTCCAGGTTGAAAAACCTGGCCGCCCTTCCTCACGGGCCAACACAAACGGGATTAATTTCACATTACCACATACCTAATATTTGTCCATCGCCAATTCTGGTGATACCCCCGGGCTTAAGAAATCCCCACCGGTTCGCGCCGGGGCCGGGGCTGGCCCAGGTGTTTGGCCACCGCCTCTGTGCGCGAACGCACGTGGAGTTTTTCGTAGATGTGGCGGATGTGGGTGTGGACGGTGGCATAGGTCACCTGCATCGTCTCGGCAATTTCCTTGTAGAGATAACCTTTCGTCAGCAGATTAAGAACCTGCACCTCGCGCGGCGAGAGGCTTTGCTCCCCGGGCGACGCGGGGGATGGCTGTTGGAAGGATTGCACGATTTTGCGCGCGATGTGGCTGCTCATGGGCGAACCGCCGGCATGCACGTTCTGGATGGCGGCAAGCAGTTCAGCCGGCGGCGTCTGTTTGAGCAGATAACCGGTGGCCCCGGCCGCCAGGGCGTTGAAAATGTTTTCCGTGTTCTGATACACGGTCAGCATGATGATCTGCGTCGCCGGCAACAAGGGCTTCAGCCGCCGCACACATTCGACACCATTGATGCCGGGCAGGTTGATGTCCATGAGCGTTACGTCCGGCTTGATTTTGGGAATCTCCTGCAAGGCATCTTCCCCGCTGGCATGGTGGCTCACGCACCGGCAACCCGGCGAACCATTGATCAACTTCGCCAGGCTGGTTCGCACCTCGGAATCGTCTTCAACGATGGAAACGGAAATGCTCATACCAAGGAATCCTCCCTCCGCCTTCCACCAAACCCATCCAGCCCGGCCGGCAGGCCCCCGGCCCCGGCCATGACGAAATTGCCCCTGCTCAACACACAGCTCATTGCTTCATCCTAGCTCGCCGGGCAGGTTTTGACCAATCGCCATAACTGGCGATGCCACGTCGTTGACGACCAGGGTCATTTCCACCCGCGTTCCCTGGCCGGCGGCGCTGTGGATTTCGCAACGGCCACCGATGGCCGCCAGGCGCTTCTGCAGATTGACCAGCCCGGAGCCGGAGGTGATTCGACCCGCGCCGGCGCCGGCCGCGCCGTTGCCGCCGGCGGCGGGCATGCCCTGGCCGTTGTCCTCGACGGTCAAGGTGAAAGCCCGGGGTTCAATGCGCAGCCGCAGCCAGACCTCGGTGGCTTTGGCGTGCTTGACGACGTTGTTGAGCACCTCCTTCAACGCGAGGAACAAATTGTAACGCAGTTCGGCATCCACGCGCATCGCGGGCAGCGCCAGGGGCACGTCCATGCGGCAACGGATTCCCGCCGTGCGGAGAAAATCCTCGGCGAAGGCGGAGATGTAATCCATCAAACCGGTGAACGTGTCGTGCTGCGGATCCACCGCCCAGACGATTTCGTCCATCGCCCGGGTCAGTTGCCGCGCGGATCCGGAGATGTGTTCGAGATGCGCGCCGACCTGTTCGGGCTCGCGCCGGGCCAGTTCCGTGAGGAGGGTGATTTGCGTCAGACCCGCGCCGATGTCGTCGTGAATGTCCTTGGCGATGCGCGCGCGGTCGCGCTCGATCGCGTGCTGTTGCTGCAAGAGCGCAAGCTGGCGGCGGTATTTCCGCATGGCGCCGCGGCGCACGGCCAGGGAAATGCCGCCGACCACCGCCACCCCGGCAAAAGTTTTGAACCACCAGGTCTGGTAAAAAAACGGCTGCACCTCAAACCGGACCGCTGCGCCGGTCCCGTTCCAAACCCCCTCGCTGTTGCAGGCGATGACCCGGAGACAATAGTCGCGTGGCTCCAGGTTGCGATATTGCGCCGTGCGCCGGGTGTCGGCGTCCACCCAGTTCGCATCCAAACCGTCCAGGCGGTAACGGAACCGCGCCTTGTCGCCGGCGTCAAAACTCAAGGCGGTGAACCGGAAATCGAACTGCTTGTGCCCCGGCGGCACGATGATTTTTCCACCGTTCAACGCCACCAGCTCGCCGTCCACGCGCAATTCCTCGATGATGACCGGTGGTGGGAGCGAATTGGCGGTCAATTTATCCGGATCCACACAAACCACGCCGCGGACGGTGGTGAACCAGAGTCGCCCATCGGCCCCGCGCCAGCACGCCGGCTGGTATCCATCGGAAAACTCCAGCGCCGGCAGGCCGTCATGCCGCACGTAAATCACATAATCCAGCGTGTTGGTCCGCCCGGCGGCAACGGCGTTCAACGCCGTTTTGGCAACGCAGTAAATGCCCTGATGTGTTCCCAGCCAGAGCCGGCCGTGCTTGTCGTCCAAAATTTGACTGATCACGTCCACCGGCAATCCCTGCTTGGCGGTGAACCGCGAGAATTTTCCGCTGCTGAACCGCAGCAAGCCGCCGCGGAACGTGCCCGCCCAAATGGAGCCGCTGTCATCGGCAACCAGCGAATAAATCGGCTGTTCCGCCAGCGCGTCCCGGGGCCGGAAGGCCTGCAAATGATTCGTTTCGCAACGGTAAAGCGTGCCGTCATCGGCGCCGGCCCACACGGTTCCATCCGGCGTTTGCACCAGTGCCCGGACCGCCGGCAACGCAACATTGTCGTTCGTGGTCAGAAACCGCCGATCATTTCCCGACCACACGGCGATGCCGGCTTTCGTACCCATCCACACCCGGCCCGTGTGATCGGTTAAAATGGATTTGATTCCATGCACCTCCCACGTTGCGCGCTGCACCAGATCGTCGTGGAACTGATGCAATATTTCCCCCTCGGCCGCGCTCAACCACAGCCCGCCGTCCGCGCGCGGAAAAACCGAAAACACAAAATTTGCCGACGCGCTGGCGCCGACCGGAAAGCAGGTGATTTTCCCATTGCTCCAACGGCATAATCCACCCCCGGCGGTGCCAATCCAGACCGTGCCGCTGGCATCCTCGCAAACCGACGATGCCGTCCGCGCCGACAGGCCTTCAGCGGTGCCAATCACATGAAATTGCCGGTCGCGCAATCGCGCCAATCCACCATGATCCATCCCCACCCACACGCCCCCGTCACTGCCTTGGAACCAGGCGCCGACCCGGTCGCCGGGCAGGTTGTCCTGGGTCGTCAGACGCTGGTATTTCCCGTCCGGCGTGATGTGAAAAAGTCCGTTGCCATAGTGGTTGAACCACAGGCCGCCTTCGCGATCCTCATGCACGCCCATCGCGCGCCCCGAAGCCCAGCCGAGCAAGCCGCGCCACCCGGCAACCTCCGCCACCCACTCGCGCCCGGCCATTTTGCGAAAACGATCGCCAGCCAAAACCCACATCTCCCCGTTCTTCGTAGGAATAAGCAGTTGCGGCTGAAGGGCGGCCTCTCCGTTCGTGGGCGTCATATCTTCGAACCGGCTGCCGTCCCAGCAACCGATTTCATTCTCGGCACCGGCCCAGACCCGGCCGGAGGCGTCGGCAACGAGCGTGTTGATATGTTTGCCGGCCAGGCCGCCGTCCTGCGGCAATTCCTTGAACGCGCCGGCGGCAAACTGAAGGATGTGTCCGTCGCGCGACAAAAACCAGAACCGGCCATCGCTGCCGGTGCATTGAAAAATCGGCCGCGAACCCGGCGGCGGCGTGCAAATCTTCCAATCCAAATTGGTTCCGGCCGGATTGCGTTGCAGTACTTCACCAAATTGCGTGACGAACGTGACCAGATTCGACGACGAATACACGAGCGTGGTATGCAAATCGAACGTGGCCTGGTCCGGCCATTCGTTGCGGAACACGCCGTCGTGATAGGAAGTCAGCCCCCCGCGAAACGTGTTGATCCACAGCGTGCCATTGGCATCGAAGAAAAGCCCCTGGACGCGTGTCTGGCTCAACGCCGGCGTGTTGACCGGGTCAAAGGTGACAAAACGCACCCCGTCGAAACGGGCCAGCCCGTTGTAGGTGCCAATCCAGAGATAGCCGTCCGGGGTCTGGGCGATGGCCGTAACGGTGCTGCTGGGAAGGTTGTTCTCCGTGTCCCAGACATCAACGAGATAATCCGCCGTCGCCGCCTCCGCGACGCAACCCGCGCGCAGCAGCAGCCCGACCGCCATCCCGGCAAAAAACCAACGGCGCATCATCAATGAAAAAATTTGGAGGCGCACCGATGAAATAATAGGGTGACTATGAGGAAAATGCCACCGCAAAGCAAGACGAGTTTGGCCGCGCATCAGCCACGGGACGCACCTGGACACTGCGACAAACAAAGTTGCATCGTTTCTTAAGGAACGCTGGATTTATCCGGCAGGGCATTCAATCACGCGGACCCGCTGCCGCATGAATGCGGCGTTCCGTCGCAGTGTCCAAGTGCGCGCATCGGCCACCTGCATCATGGCAGGTCAAAAAAAGCCGAATTGGGTGGTAAAGTCAGTAAAATGAGAGGGAAACGTGCCGGGTTGGCGGTACTCCCGCACAATTCGCACTTGCTCTTTACCTGCTCGCCCACTTCAAGCCAACGGTTTGAAATTTGCGCTGGCTGACGCAGCGGTCTTTGTGGCAGCAACCTCCTGGTTCAAAGAATGACCCCTTTGCATTGCGCGCATTTACAGTTGCCACGTGCGGGCGGCAATTTAGAGTATTCCGCGTTCACGTGAAGCTTTCATTGCCCATTTTCGGCCTGGCCTTGCCGTCATTTTTCTGTGCGGAGGCGCAAAAGGGATGTCGAAGGAGGGGATGAGATCATTACTGCCAATTGTGGGGACCCCTTTTACAAGCGTTTGTTCAACCCGATGAGCCGAAGATCGAAGAAAAAAGCCGGGCCCGAAAAAACCCCAGCCGTGCAATCGGGCGCACCCGGAGCGGAAGGCTCCCTCTCGCTGGAATCCGCAAGCCGACCGGCTGTTTTGCATGACCGCTGGACGGTCCCCGGGGTCTGCATTTTTCTGGCGGCGATCACGTTGGCCGTTTTCGGCCAGACGTTGGGGCATGACTTTGTCAATTACGACGACAACATGTATGTGTATGAGAACGCGCAGGTTGCCAAGGGTCTAACTTGGGAGGGATTTCGCTGGGCGCTGACTTACGGCCAAATCGGCCACTGGCACCCGCTGACCTGGCTCTCCCACATGCTCGACTGCCAGTTGTACGGATTGAATGCCAGCGGGCATCATCTCACCAATATCCTGCTTCACACGGCGACGGCGATCCTGCTTTTCCTGGTGCTGCAGCGGATGACCGGCGCGCTTTGGCGCAGCGCGTTTGTGGCGGCGGTGTTTGCCATTCATCCGTTGCGGGTGGAATCGGTGGCGTGGGTCGCCGAGCGCAAGGACGTTTTGAGCGCGTTTTTTTTCATGCTGACGCTCGAAGCCTATGTCTGTTATGTGCGCCGCCCGCCTTCGGTGGTCCGCTATAGTGCCGTGGTGCTGTGCTTCGCCTTGGGACTGCTATCCAAGAACATGCTGGTAACGATGCCCTTCGTCCTCCTGCTGCTGGATTACTGGCCGCTGAACCGTCTTTCAGACTTCTCTCCCCGGGTTTTGCTCCG
>Ga0074045_10003215_pt1 | contig 14788 bp, 15 predicted proteins | sample BogForMeECP23OM2_FD_94442 | JGI IMG/M metagenome (GOLD analysis project Ga0074045, IMG submission 94442) | Bog forest soil microbial communities from Calvert Island, British Columbia, Canada - Bog Forest MetaG ECP23OM2 | ecosystem: Environmental > Terrestrial > Soil > Wetlands ...
CCACCAGCGGCTGGTGACTACGGCGATGCTCACGAGCATAGCGAACACGATCTCCGCCGTGCAGGCATGCATCACGGGAAGCCAGTAGTGCAGCAGTTTCAGCACGGTCAGGCCGCCGAGGCCTCCTTGCAGACACACGCCCACCACGGCAAAGGCACCCAGCCAACGGACTCCGGGGCGCTCATCCTTCCGCCAGAGCAAAAAGGCCAAGATGATGACCAGGAGCCCGAGAGCCGCGGCAATCATGCGATGCGAATGCTCGAAGGCGATGCCGCCCACCATCGGTGGATTCAGCGTGCCGTAGGAGAGCGGCCAGTCGGGTACGGCGAGCGCCGCATCCTCGGAAGTGACCAGGGCTCCCGCGGTCAGCAGCCCCACGGTCCAGCACACCACGAATAGGGCGTAGCGATGTATGCCAGGATGGTAGGTGGCTTTCATGAGTTTCGGGTCCCACTACCCGAAATGTGCATTATAGCGCAACAAAATCCACAACGTGTCCCTTCACGACGCCCCCCGAACCCTTTTGGAGTGCGGCGCCTTGGCGCCGCTTTCTCGCCCGCAACCCTACCACCCAATTGTCATTCCGCCTGCCCTGAGCGAAGTCGAAGGGACCGGAGCGGCCCGATCTTCTCTTCCGCGCCGTCTCCTGGCGCGTCGGGCCGCGTAGTGGAGGAATCCCTCTTCGATTTCAGATGTCAGTTTCTTTGTAAGTTCAAGGGGGCCGGCCAGTCCGGAGTCAAGCGGTAGTTAGCAACGCGGCGGCTCATCCGCAGGCACTTCCACCGCACGCAGCACCAAATCCTTTAAGGCCGCAATGAACAATGGCCCATCACCCACCGCCGGCATCATGCGGAACCGCTCAATGCCCCACTTCTTCGCGTCGGCGCGTCCCTCGATGTTGACTTCGTGCAGCGTCTCGATGTGCTCGGTAACAAACGAAATCGGCACCACCAGCGCCTCTTTCGCGCCTTCCCGGCCCAGGCGTTCGAGCGTCTCAACGAACGAAGGCTCCAGCCACTTCGCGGGGCCGACCTTGCTCTGAAAGCACAGAATATGCGTGCGCGGCCAGTTCGGATATTCCCGTTTACCCTGCTCGCACACCAACCTCACCGTCTCTTCCACATGCTTCGGATACGGGTCGCCCTTCTCTACGAGGCTCATGGGCAAGCCATGCGCGCTGAAAATCAACTGCGCGCGCGTGCTGTCCGGAAACTGGCGCAGGATCTTCCCGATATTTTTCACCAGCGCCTCGATATACAGCGGGTGATCGTAGAAATATTCGATCGTGCGTTCCGGGAGAGTATCAACCGGCTCGCCATAGACGCGCCGCCACTCCTTCAGGCTGCTGAGCGTGGTGGCATAAGAGTAGTGGGGATAGAGCGGCAGCAGCACAAGTTCATCGAGGCGGCCAGCACTCTTCAATGAGGCGACGGCATCCTCGGTCAGCGGCTTCCAATAACGCATCGCTGTGAATGCCACGGGCTCGATGTACGGCTGCAGCGCCGCCACGAGCTTGCGCCGCTGGCGCTCGGTAAGAATCCCGATGGGCGAACGCCGGCCGATCTGGCCGTAGCGCTGGGCCACCGGCACGCACCGTTTTTTGGCAATGTACCGCGCCAGCGGCCCACGAATGAAATTCAGCGGCCCCAGCGGGATGATGTCCGGATCGAGAAAAAGATTGCGCAGAAACGCTTCCACGTTTTCCAGCGAGTCTGGCCCGCCCAGTTGAAACAGGACGATGCCCACCCGTTTTTTGCCGTTCGAGGTCACGGTTTCTCCCAGGCAATCTTTCGCGGCTTACTTCCCGCGCGGCAACGCGTTCTTGAGCCGCTCGACTTCCGCGCGGAGATCGGAGGTGCGCTTGGCGATGGAAACATAGAAGAGAAAGAACACTCCCCAGCCGATGATGTACGCCGCAAACACGCTGTCCAGATTCTTCATTGCGCCTCCACTTCCCGCCGCAGCAAATCCACTTCCGACCTCATTTTTTCCAGCACGTAACGCTCGACGATCAGGAACGCCGCGAACACGTGCATCGCCAGAACGTTGAACAAAAGTACTTTTCTCATTGTTGGATCCAGGTACGAGCCCGGCCCGCCCATGATCACCGGAGCGGGATGCTGTGTGCGCCACCAGCGGATGGAGAAGAATACCAGGGGAACGTCGATAAACGCGAAAATGCCAAACAGCGCGCTCAGCAGCGCCCGCCGCTCCTCTTCTTCGATGAGCGTGCGCAACAGAAGATAGGAGACGTACAGCAACCACAGCACGAACGTGGAGGTCAGGCGCGCATCCCACGTCCAATAGATGCCCCAAGCGGGTTTTGCCCAAATCGGCCCAGTGATCAGAACCACGGTCGTGAGCACAAGGCCTACTTCCGCGCTGGCCACTCCCAGCCAATCATATCTTTGCCCGCGCTTCCAGACGTAAAGCAAATTAGCGATGAAGCAAACCAGGAATGCATCCATGCCCGCCCAGGCGCTGCTGACGTGAAAATAAAAGATGCGCTGAAGCACGCCCATGGTGCGCTCTTCCGGCGCCACGTAGAACGATGCGTACGCCGCCGCGATCACCAGCAGTATGGCCGCCGCGCCGAGGACGATGCGTTTACCCATTGCGGATTACTCCTCCAGAAGATATTCGCCGAAAAGCCATAGTGCAGTCAAAAAAATGAGGTCAAACACCACCAGGAATCCGATGCCCTTCCACTGCATAATCGGTTCGCGATCCAGAAGGCTCGCCGTCACCAGCGTGCTCACCACCAAAACCGGCGTGAGCAGCGGCAACAGAAGCAACGGCAGCAGCAATTCTCTCATGCGCGCCTGCGCGGAAATGGCGGAGATGGCTGTCCCCGCGATCGAGATGCCCAGGCTCCCAACAAATAGCACCAGGATCAACACTGGAAGCTTCGACCACAACGGAATATTGTAAAAGATGGCAAAGAACGGCAGCATCAGCAACTCGGTCAAAAGAAGAAAGAGCGTATTGGCGATCAGCTTGGCAAGAAAAATCGCAAAGGGGTCGCTGACCGCCAGGCGCAGAGAGCTGAGCGTGTCGTTGGTCTGCTCGCGCAAAAAGCAGGATTGAAACATCAATGACGACGCAAACAAAATCGCCAGCCACAGCAGCCCCGGCGCGAATTCCCGCGCCTCTTCGGTGCCGGGATTGATCGCAAAGCTGAACAGCACCAGCACGATCAAAATGAAGACGGCGGTGGTTGTCAGCAATTCGCGCGAACGGAATTCCGTGCGCAGCTCTTTCCCGAGGAGGATCGCCGTATTGGAGAGCAGACCCATGGCGTCGCTCAGGCACTCCCAAAAGCAAGGACCGAATGCAGTGAAGCGCCAGACTGGGTGTCCGCAATGACGCTTCCGGCGTCGAGTTGCACGGCCCGCGTGGCCAGCGCGGAAATCTCCGATTCCCCGTGCAGGCTCATGACCACGGTGCAGCCCGTGCGATTCACTGCCCGCAAGGTATTCGCCAGCCAGGTGATGCCCGGGGGATCAAGGCCCGTGGCCGGCTCATCAAACAGCAGCACCGAGGGGCGATGAATCAGCGCGCGCGCAATGGCAATGCGCTGGCGCATGCCGCGCGAGAAAGTGCGTACCAGGGAATCGCGGCGCTCGATCAGGCCGACCTCGCGCAACAACTCTTCGGCGCGCACCGCGGGATTCTCGACATTCTGAAGTCTAGCGAAGAACAGCAGGTTCTCTTCTGCCGTGAGCTCGTCGTACACCATGGTTGTGTGCGCGACGTACCCGGGCCGGCCACTGGTGGGCAGCGCCGCTTCGCCGCCGGGGAAACTCAGCTTCCCCGCCGTGGGCTTCACGATCTGCGCGGCCACGCGCAGCAGCGTGGTTTTGCCGGAGCCGTTGCGTCCCGCAAGGACCACGCATTCGCCGGCAGCAATTTCAAAAGACACGCGCCGCAAGGCGAAGAGTCCGCCATACCGTTTGTCGATATTCTCGAAGCGAAGCCCAGTTGGAGGTATGCGCAGCGCAGTCACAGAAGCCATTTCAACGTAGTATCCACTCTCTCTGCAAGCACGAAAAAAGGCCTCTCAGCGGCGAAAGCCCAAATTCGACTAGAAATGGCGGCAGCGGAACATTGTCCCGAAATAGTCAAGTTACTTGTCATTCCGAGCGGAGCGAGGAATCTGCTTTCGGCGACCATCCAAGTTAGAAGTACATTCCTCGGGCGAAAACCGCCCTCGGACTCAGCCATGCACCAGATCCCGCAGCAGCTTTTCCACGCGCGCGCGCTCCCGGGCGTACTCTTCCTCGGAAATCGTACCGGCTTGCTTGCGGAGTTCCAAGCGAAAGATGGTTTCCTTCAGGGCATCGAGGTTCGCACTAACCTGGGCGTTCACTTCGGCGACGCTGCTCGCCGAGGCGCCAGCGGCAGGAATCGTCTTGCCGCCCTTTGCGGACGACTTGCGCGGCGCGACAGGAGCATCTTCGATCTCCCCAGCAGGACCCGCGGCCACCATCACTTGCTTTCTAGAAAGCATGACCGCGCCCAGGGCAAACAGCGCCGCAAGCCCGATCATCAGCGGCCATTTCAGATCGTCCAGCCGCGCGGGAGCTACCTGGATTCTCTCACTCTCCGTGCGCGAGTTCCCTTCCTGCCCGCCCTGTTGCCCTTGCGCGCCACCCGCCTCCGCGGCTTGCGGATTGCCGACGCCCGAAAGCTGCACCAGCAAGCTCGCCTTCGCCTCCAACGGTTCGTGCGTGTACACCATCATTCCCTGCTCTTGTCCGGCTGGCGTCAAGCCGTCGCCGGCTACGCTGACCCCCGGCGGCGCCACGACAAGTATTTTCAAGCCGCCATAAGTGGCCGGCAATTTCAGACTGGCCGCATTTCCGGGATAGGCGATTTCGTAGGACAGGCGTACGTTCGTTTCGCCGGGGCGGAACGGGTAAGCAATCGCATAGCGGCTCTTGCCCTTATCAATCGACGCCTGCGGCACGGACATGCCCAGCGAACTGATCGTGCTCACCTGCTGCAGCGTGGCCCCATCGGGAATCGCGAAATCGAAATTGCCTTCGCTGCGGAAATAAGCGGCTGGAGGATTCGAGCTGTTTTGCACGTGATATTCTTCCGCGCCAATCAGTTTGTCCCCGCTCGGCTGAAAAATGATGATGTGCGAGTCCGCGGTGATGGATTTCGCATCCTTGGTGGTTTCGTAAATGTCCACATCCACTTCCGGGCGCCCTGGCGGAAGAAATGTATTGAACGAATTGTCCCTGTAAGTAGCGCGAATCAGGATCGGCCCCGTGCCGATCGCGTCGCTCGTCACCGTGAACTGACCCTGCGCATCGCTTTTGCTGGAGCCAACCTCCACCATGCCCGCCGTGGGATTCAGCAGCGTCAGCGGAATGTCCGCTGCGGGCTTTCCGGTGGTGCGATTGATGACCGTGCCGTGAACGGTGCCGGCATAAGCCGCCGAGCCAGCGAGAAAAGTGGCGAGAATGGTGAGGAGAACTCGCGGACCGCACTGACTCATCGAGCGCCCCGCTCCGTCACTGTAGCCTTAACTCCCCGCGGGCGCCGCACCTGGAATTCCGTGGCCTGCTCGATTTCCGTCAGCACCACCGCGGCTTCGTTTTCCAGCGTGGTTTTCATCGTCTCGTAATCGCCTTCCGAATATTTTCCCGCGCGGTATTCGAATTTCAGGTCCCGTAGGTTGTCATAGATGGCATCGCGGCGCTCCAGCAATTGGTCCAGCTTGGTGCGGTGCGGAGCCAGATCGGAGGCGTCCGGATGAATGTAAAACACGAAAAGAAAGGTCGCCGCCGCCAGCGCTAGGCACGCGCCGCCGATGGCCAACTCCTGTGAACCTGTCGCCAATGCGAGAAACACTCCTGCCAGCATCACCTTAGTCCTCAGTCTCCCGGGCCGCTTGCGCCCGCCCGCGTTCCATGGCTTCCTGGGAAATTTTCACGCCCGAAGCGGTGACCGGGGCCGCCGCGTCCACGCCCGCGGCCTGCGGCCTCTTGCGCCACCTAGAAATCACCAGGAGCACCAATCCGGCTCCCACAACGAAATATACCACTGGCATAGCCCACGCGATTAGGCTGAAGCCGCTTTTCGGCGGCTCCGCGTAAACCGTGGTCCCAAATTCCTGGACGAAGGCTTGTGTAATGACGGCTTCGGATTCGCCGCGATTCACTCGCTGCCCCAATTCCTTGAGCATCGCGGCGGACATGGTACAGCCCACATGGTTGCATTGTGTCAGGACTTGGCCGCAGCCGCACATGCACAGGAACTTCCCGCCAATTGCTTTGACGCGGTCCTCCTGCTGTTGCTGCGCCACAAGCGGAAGCACTCCCAGCGCAATCACCAGGGCCAACGCGAACACGTTGCGGCGTCTAATCATGACCCTCTTTCAGCGTAACCGAAGGATTCAACGCCGGCGCAACACCTGAAGTTGCCGGCAGCGTCGCACCGGCAATCACCAGCGCAGCGCGGCGGTTGGGCATCAGCGCCAGCAGCGTGCCCATCACCACCCACACGCCGCCCAGCCAGATCCACTTCACCAGGGGATTCAGGAACGCGTGAATCACCGGAAGATTAGTGTCCGGGTCCGTCCCTGCAAATACAACGTACACATCCTCACGCAGCGTCGAATAGATCGCCACCATCGTGCCGCTTTGCTGGTCCCGGCCGCCGAATTGACGTTTTTCCGGGTACAGCATCATGAGCTGCCTGTTGCCTTTCATGACTTCCACGATCATGCGCTCCGCGGTGTAATTCTTCTCGGGTTTTGTGTCGGCGCTCTGCAGTATCAGCGTGTACGGCCCCAGCTTCATGGTGTCGCCAAGGTTCATGGTCTTCTGCACGTCCGTATTGAACGCGGCACCCGCCAGCCCAATGAAGATCAGCACCATGCCGAAGTGTATGACATAGCCGCCATAGCGGCGCGTGTTGCGCATCGCCAGCTCGTGCGCCGCCATCATCATGCTCATGCCGGAGCGCGCGGCAATCACTCTAGCCCCGCGATAGAACTCCATCACAATCGTCCAGAATACGAAACCACAAAGGAAAAGGCACACCAGTGAAATCGCATTGCGATATTCAAGAATATAGGCAAGAACCGCGGAAAGCGCGCCCGCAACCAGGGGCCAAGTAAAATTGCGTTTCAAGCTGTCAGTCGATGTCTTGCGCCAGGCGAGCAGCGGACCAACGCCCGTCAGGAACAATATCGCCAACCCGATGGGAATCATGATCTTGTTAAAGAACGGCGCGCCAACGCTGATGCGCGAGGGTGTGAACCACTCCGTAAAGACCGGGAAAAGCGTGCCGGAGAGAACCGCGATGCACGCCACCAGAAACAGCAAATTGTTAAACAGGAAGCTGGACTCGCGGGAGATCATCGAGTCCAGCTGATTCTCGCTTTTCAAGTAGTCGTGATTCTTCACGTAGGCGGCGAAACACACCACCAGCGTCAATGCCATGAAGCTGACAAACCACGGCCCGATCTGCGAGTTTGCGAACGCGTGCACCGAACTCACCACGCCGCTGCGCGTGAGGAAAGTGCCAAGAATACACATCAGGAAAGTGCTGAACACCAGCCACACGTTCCATACCTTCATCATGCCGCGTTTTTCCTGCATCATCACCGAGTGCAGAAACGCCGTCCCCGTCAGCCACGGCAGCAGCGAAGCGTTTTCCACCGGATCCCATCCCCAGTAGCCGCCCCAACCCAGCACCGCATAGGCCCAGTGCGCGCCAAGAAGTATGCCAATGGACTGGAAACACCAGGCAATCATGGTCCATTTGCGCGTAAGGTGAATCCACTTCTCGCCCGGATAACGCGCCAGCAGCGCAGCCAGCGCGAACGCGAACGGAATCGTGAAGCCCGTGTATCCCGCGTAGAGGTTCGGGGGATGGATAACCATCTCCGGGTATTGCAAAAGCCCGGTGAGTCCGTTGCCGTCCTGGCGTACGAACGGCTCCAGAACGCCGTTCGCATTCGCAGCAGCCAGAATCTTGAACGGGCTTTCTACGAAATTGTTCAGCGTAAGGAAGAAAATCTGCACGCCGGCCAGGATCACGCCCACATAAGGCATCAATTCGCCGTTCTTATGGCGATACGCGATAAGCACCGAAATGACGTACACCGCAAGCAGGAAGCTCCAGAACAGCAGCGAACCTTCCTGACCGGACCACAGCGCGGCGAACTTGTAGAAAGTGGAGAGGTCGCGATTGCTGTGCGAAACCACGTAAGCTTGCGAAAAGTTGTCGCTGAGAGCAGGTATTCCAGACTAAAAGTTGCAATGAAGATCAGCACGCAAGTGGCGATGCCCGCCTGCCGCGTGCTCTTCACCAGCAGCGGATGCCGCGTGATGATGGCGCCTATACCCCCTACAAACGCATACACGGCGCAAGCAAATGCCAGCAGAAGTGTAAACGAACCGAATACATCCATAAGCCTTCCGCCTCTCCCCCGTAGGTTTTTCTGCTGGGCTCGTTACATGCTGCTCTGTTGGGTCGTACTGGAAGTTACGGGCTTGTCTCCACCGGGTGCCGCTTCATACTTCGAAGCGCATTTGGCCTGCACATGTTCGGCAACGAACTGGCCGTTGGCACCCGGGCGCCCTTCCACCAGCGCTTGGGACTTGTCCACGAACGTATCTGGAAGGGGATCGCTGCCCACATAGCTGACGGACAGGGTCTTGCCCTCTTCTTCGAGCACGAAATCGGTACGTCCCGTGGAGTGATGGATGCTGCCGGATACCACATTCCCAGCCAGCCTCATGCGATGGTTCCGCGCCGAGCCCCGAAGTTGCTGGTATTCTGGGATGGTGTGGTAGTAAGTCTTGCTTTCGCCGTAGCCCATCCAAGCCAGAAACGCCAGCGAGATGACGATTACGCCAATACCCGCGCCAAATTTAGCCCGATTCTGCACAAATCACCCTCTTTGATCCAGACGCCCCATGGTCAACTCAATGCTCCCACTCCGTTCTATTACCGGGCTCATGCAAAAAGCGCGACACCGGAATTCCGTGCAACGCAACCCGCCGGTCACTGGAACGGAATCTCCACTTCAGCATAACTTCCGGGTGTGGCCTTGGCCACTGCGAAAGCAATCCTGTCAAGATACAGTCGCACAACCCGCCACGTTGAGTTCCCAAGTACAACAATTGCTATTCTTCGGCCCGTCAAATTCTGCTGATAGCGGATTCGCTTGTCGGTCGTGAGCAATATGTCGAAACCTTCGGTTTCAGCCGCCATGAGCAGTTCACCGTTGGAAATCCTGTCCCACCCGCGTTCTATCGCCTCTGTAACATCGTGGCCAGAAAGCACCCCAGCAATGCCGCTTGGAGTGCCGTGGTCAAAGAGAATGCGCATCAGTCGGACTTGCTGCGCCGACAGGAACCCCCGGCGCGTCGAGGCTGCGAGCGGCAAATTCGAGCACAGCCTGAATCTGCTCCCGGGTCACATGAAACTGCTCGATGATCTCCTCTATGCTCGAACCCGCCTCAAGATTCTCAAAAACCGTGGCAACGGGCATCCGGGTACCGCGGAACACCCATTCCCCGCTACGTCGGTCCGCCACGCTTTCGACGGCGGGACACTGGGACCAATCGAGAGTTGGCATCTTTTTACCCTCCTTCCCCCATGATTCTCCCCCACAATCGGGCTGCAACCTCGCGCCCGGGTGCGCTTGAACCTGTCACCCGCACTCCACCAGACACCCCCAATTCAGCCCGCCAAGCAGTAATCTTACCATAATCAACAGAATGTGCGGTTCACTCACAGTCTCAGTCAGCCCATCACTCTCCGCAGTGACTTCCGTCACAAAAGGCTTCCCGGTCATGTTGGGTTCCCGGCATGTAGGGCCTGGCGAAATTCGCTAAAATCGCTCTCACCGGGACTGGCGTCGAGCGAAAATGGCCCGTAAGAGGCTGTGAGCACGGGACATCCTAAAATTGCATCGGTGAACTCTCCTGCCGGCGCGGCCAGCTCCCTGGAGAATAGCACCACCCGCTTCGGTTTAAGCGACCTTCGAATACGCGCCATCACCAAAGGCAATTGCCTCTCGATCAGTTGCTGAGCTGCGGACGGGTTCACGCCTGGCTCCAAGGGGCACTCCAGAACATGCGTGAGAAGCAGCCCGCGCTTCTGGAACTCGCTGAGTATCGCGTCCGCGGACTTCCCCTCCCTGGAAATCTCCAACGCGTCCAGCAGGTTGGCCACTTCACCCTGGAAGTTCCCTTCCGGGCAATAAAGAAACGCGCCGTCAGCCTCGGGCGCAATTCCGCCGAGCAGCAGCGCCTGGATGTGCACGGGACGGTACCGCGTGGTCCATTCCAGCCGCTGCAACCGCCGCGCAAAGTGCGCCGGCGAAGCGCTCTGCCCGCACCCGTCACACAGTAGCGAAATTGGTGTCGTCATGGTGTTTGGCAGATCATCCCAAAATGCTGCGACTTGTCATTCCGAGGGCGGTGTGTGCCCGAGGAATCTGCTTTCTCTTTGGCCCTTCGCGAAAAGCAGTTCCCTCGCATGCGCTCGAGATGACCACATGCCACATCAGTTGGCAATCCGTTAGAGAGCGTAGCCGAAGCAGATCAGAGGTGCAAATGGACTCCAGGACCAATAGTTCCGACTGCCCTCGTGACCCGCTCTGATTGATGTTGGTCTGCGTGTCGTTTCCAAGTCGCGGCGATCAGGCCGCAGGCGTCGCATAAGCGCGAGTTCCTTCCGAGCATCCGTCGCTCAGAGGGATCGTCAAGGTGCACGTAAAACGCACGCTTCGTTATGTCCGCTCCACAATTCCCGCAGTCACGAGGTCGGCCAAGAACGCTGGCGCGAACCCGCCGGACTGTGCTTAAATCCGGGAGTCATCCACACCGTTCACTTCAAAACGAGGGGCTTCATGCACAGAAAACTGTTTTGGTTCTCATTCTGCCTTCTGCTCTTCGCTATCCCCAGTTTCCCCGGCGAGGTTGCCAAACGCGCCTTCACCCTCGAAGACCTTTACCGCATTCGGGGAATCGAAGACTTGCACGTTTCTTCCGACGGCAAGACCCTCCTGTTCACTCTGAAGACCAGCGACCTGGGGAAAGCAAAGAGAACCAGCCACATCTGGCTGATGGATACCGCCACCCAGACCGCGCGCCAGTTTACCTTTGGCGAAAAGGGTGAATCGTCCCCCATTTTCTCACCCGACTCCAAGTGGATCGCTTTTATCAGCTCGCGGGACGGCGACTCCAATCTTTACGTCATCTCCACCAGCGGTGGCGAGGCCCGGCAACTCACCAACATTTCCACGGGAGTTTCCGATCCACTCTGGTCTCCGGACGGCAAATGGATTGCCTTTTCCAGCGATGTTTACCCGGAATGCGGCGCCGACGATGCGTGCAATAAAAAGATCGAACAGCGCTGGGGCAATGGCCCGCTCCATGCCCATCTGGCTGACGCGCTGTTCTACCGCCACTGGACCGAGTGGAAAGACGCCAAGTGCACACACATCCTTCTTGCCGACGCTTCCACGGGTACGGTGCGCGACCTCACGCCGGGCGCCTTCGATTCCCCTCCCTTCCAACTTGGCGGATCCTTGCAATACGATTTCTCCCCGGACAGCGCGGAACTCGCCTTCGATTCGAATCACGACCGCGACCTCGCCTCGTCCACCAACAGCGATGTGTGGGTCGTCCCGCTCTCGGGCAATCAAACCCCGCGCAACATCACCGCTACGAACCCTGCCTTCGATGGCCATCCGAAATACTCGCCGGACGGGAAATACATCGCCTATCAAATGCAAAAACAGCCCGGCTATGAATCGGACCTCTTTCGCCTGGCCATCTTTGATCGCTCCACCGGCACATCACGCGTGCTTACCGAGTCCTTCCGCAACTGGGTGGATGTCTTTGAATGGTCCTCAGACTCGAAAGCTCTCTACTTCGACGCTCCGCTCGAAGGCGACAATCCCATCTTCCGCGTGGCCCTCGAGTCCGACTCCATCCAGCAAGTGCTCGTGGACCGGACCATCGACTCCTTCGAGCTTAGCCATGACACCCGCCGCATCATCTACACCCGGCGTTCCGTCAGCGATCCGGTCGAGATTTATGCGGTGGACCTGGCTGACGGCAAACCCTCGACGCCGCAACGCCTCTCGCAATTCAACGCAGCGATCGTCAACGAGGTGGATCTCCGTCCCGCCGAGCGTATATGGGTTAGGGGCGCCGACGGCGCGAAGATTGAAGTCTTTATCGTCAAGCCCCACGATTTCGATCCGTCCAAAAAATATCCGCTAATTCTCAACGTGCACGGTGGACCCCAGTTTCAGTGGCAGGATTCGTTTCGCGGTGATTGGCAGGTCTACCCCGGCGCGGGCTACGTCGTCGCTTTCGCCAATCCACACGGCTCCACCGGCTACGGCCAGGATTTCACGGCGGAAATTTCGGGAGACCATGGTGGCAAGGTTTTTGAAGACCTGATGAAGGTCACCGACGAGCTCAGCAAGCTTCCCTACGTTGATCCCGACCGCATGGGCGCTATGGGTTGGTCCTACGGCGGCTACATGATGGACTGGTTCGAGGGCCACACCAGCCGCTTCAAGGCTATCGTCTCCATGATGGGTCTTTTCGACCTGCGTTCTTTTTACGGCTCAACTGAGGAGTTGTGGTTTCCCGAATGGGACCTCAAAGGTCATCCGTGGGATTCCGACCAGTACGAGAAGTTCTCCCCGTCCTACTTCGTTAAGAATTTCAAGACGCCGTGTCTGGTGATCTCCGGTGAGCGCGACTATCGCGTTCCCTATACCCAGTCGCTTCAAATGTTCACCTCCCTGCAAAAAATGAATGTTCCCTCCAGGCTGATCGTCTATTCCAACGCCGGCCACTGGCCCAGCTGGTATGAAATGGCGCTGTACTACACCGCGCACCTCGAGTGGTTCCATCAGTATCTTGGGGGAGGCGCACCGCCTTGGTCCACGGAACAATTCCTTCGCAACGCCGTCTTCGACCCTGCAACCGGTCAACGCCTTAAGTAGCACTTGGCTGCCCTTCGACTAAAGACCTAACTTCATCGAAGTTGCATTCTTCCACATCACCCACGACCCAGAATTTGTCATTTCGACCGGAAGGACGGCGCCTTTTGCCGCCCCGGAGCGGAGATACGGTTCACCATCGCACGGTTTTTGTGCGATGAAATCCCTCTTCGATTTCGGAATTCAAATGTAGTTCTGTCGCAAGAAGGGCCGAACGAATCGCAGGAAATATTACTTGGAAACGGCAGCGGCTGAGGACGCGGGCAGCTTCGAGCGCAGGCACCACTTCAGCTCCTGGCTCAAATCGGTGATTTCCATGCCGGGCATTACGATGAACTTGCAGGACTGCATCTCGCGGGGCTCGTCGTCATCGGGCAATTGGCAGGTCACGCGGCAGTACTGACAATCCTGATTCCAGCAGAACCGCCCATACGGAATCGTCTCCGGGCTGATGAACTGAAAGCAGCGCAACAGCGAATTGCGCTCGGGCACCTGGAACTTCTTCCCCATGATGGTGATCTCCACCAGTTTTTCGTACGGACGAAATGGTTCCGACATGATTGTGCCCTGCTCCCTGTGCACTGCCTGTGCCGGCATGGCGCGGGCTCCCCCGAGCCTCTCACTCGCGCGATGCCTTATCAGGTTAGTGCGGGGAACGCACCCGGACAACCGTGGCATGTCCGGCGCGTAGCCAATGTGCTAAGGGTCCAGTACTACCAAGCCCGTCCCCCGAGGGGCCCAGACATCTTGGAGTGCGGTGGCTTGCCGCCGCTTTCACACCCGAAGCAACTCCACCATAATGCCTTTCTTTGGAGACCGTGTTGGCCGACCTTAAAGTCGGTTCATGGGTTAGGCGCGCAGAAACGAAGCGCCGTCAGCGCACAATATCGAAAAACTGGCACATGCGCCGGTATTTTTCGTAGCGCGCTTGCAGCAGTTCCTTCGCGGGCTGGTTGGTCAGCACCAGAAGTTGTTTCTCAAGCACTTCGGCAAACAATTTCGCGGCCGCTTCGTGATCGGTGTGGGCGCCGGCATCGGGCTCCCGAATAATTTCGTCAATGATGCCCATCTCGCGCAGGTCATTGGCCATGATCTTCATGGCAATGGCCGCAGTTTCCGCTTTGGTGGAATCGCGCCACACGATGGAGGCGCAGCCCTCGGGCGAAATCACGGAGTAGAAGGCGTTCTCCAGGATGTTCACGCGGTCGCCCACGGCCACGGCCAGCGCTCCTCCAGAGCCGCCCTCGCCGGTAACCGTAACGATGATGGGCACGGGCAGGCGCGCCATCTCCCGCAGATTGCGCGCGATGGCTTCCCCCTGGCCGCGTTCCTCGGCGTCTATGCCGGGATACGCGCCAGGCGTATCAATGAACGTGAGTATGGGCCGGCCAAATTTCGCGGCGAGTTGCATAACGCGCAAGGCCTTACGGTAGCCTTCGGGCTTGGGCTGGCCAAAATTGCGCATGACGCGCTGTTTGGTGTCGCGGCCCTTCTGATGGCCGATGACCGCGACGGGGCGTCCGTGGAATTTTCCCATGCCGGTGATGAGTGCTTTGTCATCCCAGAAGCCGCGATCCCCGTGCAGTTCGATGAAATCGGTGAGCAGGAGGTTGATCCAGTCCAGCGTGTACGGACGCTGCGGGTGCCGCGCGATCTGCGCCCGCTGCCACGGGCCCATGTGCGCGTAGAATTCGCGGCGCAGCTCCAACACCTCCTGCTTCAGCCGCTCGACTTCGGCTTCCCCTTCATCGTTGGCCGCCAGGCGCCGCAACTCCTCCACGTCCTTTTCCA
>Ga0074045_10003216_pt1 | contig 14787 bp, 8 predicted proteins | sample BogForMeECP23OM2_FD_94442 | JGI IMG/M metagenome (GOLD analysis project Ga0074045, IMG submission 94442) | Bog forest soil microbial communities from Calvert Island, British Columbia, Canada - Bog Forest MetaG ECP23OM2 | ecosystem: Environmental > Terrestrial > Soil > Wetlands ...
CCAACCACCACGTCGTGCCCGTCAAGCGCCTCGAACGCGCTGGCAAGAACGGAAGCGGGCAGATGTGGGCTGTCGCTGTTGAAAGCAACCACGCGTTGCCGGCCAAGCGCTGCGAAGTGTGCAAACACCGAGGTCAGGGCTGCTGCAAGGCCCTCGCCCGTCTGCGCCACGACAACCACGCCGCCTTGGGTCAACTGTCTTAGTTCTTCGACATCCGAAGCGGGGCACATAATGGCAACCTCCGCATTGCCCACGGAAGAGTCCGACGATCGCGCCAGCGCCAGGGTGTCGTCCAAGAGGCAACGATAGAGCTCGGTGACCGCTTCCACTGAAAGGCTCTGAGTTAAACGGGTTTTGACCCGGCCCGGCCTGGGTGCTTTTGCCATGACAACCAGGGTGCGGCCACGGTCGGGCGAATGTGCCGGGCTTTCGCGGGTGGATTCCATAGCAGATTCCTGTGCCAAGAGTCACGTGGCCCGTGGCATTGCGGCCCTTCGATGCCGAAAATAATAGCGCACTATCAGGGAAAGGATGAACCATGCCGCTCCGATTGTGCCCCTCAGCGTACCGCTAATCTTCGATTGCCCAATGCGGGGATAATAGCTGACCGGCACCTCAACGATACGGAATCCACCGAGCGCACCTTTCAGAATTATTTCGACCGCCCAGCCGTACGTCATCTCCTGGAGCTCAAGGCGGCGAAGGACATCGGCGCGCCCGGCGCGGAACGGTCCCAGGTCGCTTATCCGCAGACCGTACAAAAGCCTGATCAAGAAGGCTGCCAGGCGGTTACCGAAGGCGGCGTGCCACGGCATCGCCCCGGGGATGCGCTGCTTCCCGAGGCGCGAACCGAGGGTGATATCGGCACGCCCTTGAATGATGGGGGCCAAGAGAAGTGGGAGTTCAGCCGGTCGATCGCTGTAGTCGCCGTCAAGGAAGACGACGACATCGGGAGTGCTGGCATTCGCGAACCCGGTCAAACAAGCACGACCGTATCCGCGGCGAGGTTCGTGGAGGACGCGAGCTCCCATCTTGGAAGCGATCTCGGGTGTCCCGTCGGTTGAGTTGCTATCAACAACCAGGACCTCGGTGACAATATCGGACGCGAGATCAGCTAAGACGCGACCGATGGATTGGGCTTCATTGTGCGTAGGAATGACGACCGACACTCGCACTTGGTCTTCGCTCAAGTCACTTCACTCAAGTCACAACGCTCAATTCAGCACGCTCAAGTTACCACCATGGGGAGGACGGCCAGCGGCGAGCCAGCAAGGCGTCGACGCCCCATGCTCGACCGGCCCGGCCCACCGAGAGCGCAAGCGATGCGAGCACCGGAACCAGCAGCTCCCAAATCCATGCCGTGCCCCACTCAGACACCCAAAGGCTGGCCAGATACAGAAACGCGACAAAGGCGAGCGGGCGCGTCAGTAGACCGACGACCAGCAGGATGCCGAGAGAGATCTCGGTCATCGCCTGCATAGGAGCCGCCATCGCGGCGTGACTCGCCGCCAAACCCATAACGGCCTTCCACGCGGCCGGCGAGTGACTCGACTTTATGTAGTAGTTGATCAGGCCTGCGTAGCCCGCCGGAGTGTAGAGACCCTTTCCCAGATTTTCGAAGAAGACCGATACCAACATCGCGCCGATCGTGAGACGAACGATGGCCAGTCCGTTTGCGGCGGGAAATTGGTCGGCCACATTTTGGGTTGGGCTTGCGCTCGTCATGGTCGTGAACCTCGTACCCCGATGCCGTGCCAGTTTGCGACGGGAAGAAGGGGATTCGATATCTTAAGCGGTTTTTCTTGTTCTTGCCAATGGATGGGTAAAAGTTATTTAAGCCCTAGCAGGACGCGGGGCGTACCGCTAAGACGAGCGCAGAGCGCTCTTAAATAACCGTCGTCGAATTCAATGACTCGCGATCTGGTGACTGGCGATCTAGTGAGTGCGCTGGGTGATTCCCTCGGCCGCGGCCTTGAATTGGAAGCTGAGGTACAACGTGCCGTCGACACTGAGCGGATAACCGGTCAAAGAGCCTGGTTCATCGGTCTGGAAAGTAGGAGATTCACCGATCATGATGTTATAGGTTTCGCCTTTGGTCGCATTGAAAGTTGTGTAGGCTTGCAGGGTATGACCGTTCGGAGGATCGTCGTCGCAACTTACTACGGTTGGTTGTGAGGCGGTCCCGGTGAATACATAGGTGAGGGTGTCGTAGCGACTGCTCGCGGTGTTCACGATGATGGTGCCGTCGGACGGCGCCGTATACGAATACCATGCCGTGCGAAAGGTCCTGGTATCCGTTAGGCCCGTTACTTCATTTTTGGGGTTGCACGGCGGCGGATTGGTAAGCGGCAAAGGTGTGAAGCCTTCGGGGTTCTGCTCGGAGCCATCGGCGTTGATCTGCGGGTAAGCCTGCGATGAGTCAGTGTAATCGGTGAAGTGCGGCTTAGTAATGACGGTTGCGGTGGCCTGCGTATTATTCGTGGTCGCGACCTGCTTGGTGGGCGAGGCTGGAACCGCCAGAGTGCCAAGTTGAGTTCCGTCAATCAGGGTGACGAGGTAGTCGCTCAAAGCCGTGCCGATTTTGTTTTTCGCGACTGAATTGGTCACAACGAGCACCGCTTCCCCTAGCGGGAAACTCTCACAGATACCACTGTAGCCGTCGGCGTAACATGCCAGCTGGTCAAAAGGAACAGCGGGAAGTGGAGGACTTAATGGAGGGAGTCCGCCAAAATCCCATCGAGTATTGGTGGCGCGGTCGGCGGCCGTAATTGGCGTGGGTTCTTGTACGTCGGAACCGTCGGGCTCGGGAGCGTAAACGCACCCGATACCTACGCTGCCGAGGGGCCCTCCGCAAGAGACATAGCCAGGAAACGGCAGCACTCCCTTGACCACCACCGATTCAATTCCGGCTGTGTCGGTACCGGACAGGACGACATCGAGAACAGCGTAATTGATCGTCGGCTCTTTATGACACGACTGCGCCGAGCAGGGATAGTATCCCCAGTCATAAAGAGTAATGGTAACCGTGACGGGGTTCCCGCTCGCGTCGGTTCCAGGGAGAGTCGCGGTGCCTTCAGCATTCAGAACCGCGCAGACGCCGCCGTTTGGCGTGGGCGGGCAATTGTCAAGAAAGCCGTTCTGGGAGGCTCCGACATCTGCTCTGCGGATGGCGAACATGGGAAGCGAAGCGAAAATCAGGAAGAACACAAATCCGCGAACTACTCGGTGGGTGAGCACCATAAGCGAAATCCTCTTCACGTTGTGGGTACGAATAGACGAGAGTTCTGGAAAGTCCCTGGGGAGGGTCGATGTAGTGTAGCAGTGTTAACAAATTGGTCAAGGGCTTTATTCCGCGGAAAATTGTGCCCCCGGTTCCGTCAGCGCGATGCAGTGTCCTCGCCGCGACCACTTAGCCGCAGCTCGTTTTCACGGGGAGCGAAGGCGATTGGCACTTGGAGGACCTTAGATAGGAAGGCTTTTCACTTGCTCCACCAGCAGGCCAAATCCGGCGCGGCGCGCTTCGGCTTCGATGGATGAGAGTTCTGTCATCAGTTCGGCACGTGGATGCTGTCCGATTTTGAGCCGCACGAGTTCAAGGCGCGCTTTCAGTGAGATGAAATTCATACCTGCATTCCTGGCTTCCGACGGAAGGGAGGCAAGAAGCTGAATCGCCTCGTCGCGTTTTCCTGTGGCACTCAAGTATTCCGCTATGCTTAAACGGCCATCGAACTCGGTTTCGGGGTCTTTACTTGCGATCTGGTGAATGCGCTGCACGTGAGATGAGGCGCCCGATGCATCTTTCTCTGCAACCAGTACTCTTACCAGAACAGACGCGGCTTCTGCTTCATCGTTTGAATCCTGATTATCGTGAAAGTCTTTGGCCGCTTTGAACGCTTTGTCCTCGGCGCCGTGCAGATTGCCACGTTCAAGATCAAGTTCGGCGAGTGAGATCAAGTCCATGGCGACGGCGTCTTTGTCCTGCAATTGAGTATCGACGGCAAGCGCTTCCTGGTAATTTTTCTGAGCGGCGTTGAGGTTGCCGCTGCGAAACAATACATCTCCCATGTTCATCAGGCACGTAGCCGTGGCCGGCTGGTCCGCGTTTTGTCGTCTCAAACGTAGGACTTCGGCGTAAGTGGCCAAGGCCCGCGCAGAATCTGTCTCCGATTGATAAGTTGCAAGATTGCTCAGGGCAATCGCTTCGGTCGATTGATTCTTGGTGTCGCGAGCAAGGATGAGTGCGCGTTGAACCTCCTTCTCCGCGCCGGAAAGATGTCCTTGTTCGGCGAGAATTTTGCCCCGAAGGATGCGCGCCAGAGCTTCGTCATATTTGTCATCGATCGGAAAGGCCGTTTCCAGAGCTCGTTGGACGTAGCCCTCAGCATCTTCGGGTTTACCCATTCTGTCGAGGACTCGAGCCGCGTTGTAGTAAGCCCCGGCGAGATCCTTCTGAGCACCCGCTGTCCGATTCACCTGAATCACTCGATCGTAGAGTTGCTTCGCTTCAGAGTAGCGACCGCGATCTGTGAGCCAGGTGGCAATGTCGTTGAGAGCCACGGCAGCGCTGACGTTATCACCGAAGGCCGAAAATAGATTCTGCGCCTCGTTGCACGCGGAGTAAGCTTCGTCCACGTGTCCCAGATTGCGATGGGCCCAGCAAAGTTCCAGTTGAGCGCGGGCTTGCATCATTCGGGCGTTGCGTTTTTGGGCCTCGTGGAGGCCAGTTTCCGCGGCTCGCAATTCGGCAGTGTAGTTGTTCATGGTTCCGTAAGCTTTTGCCCGGGTCATTTCGATACGGGGGTCGGTTCCGATTGGCGGCGGAAGCTTGGCCAGTTTGTCGAGCGTCGCGAGAGCATCGGTCGCCTTCGAGCCTTCAATCTGTACCGAAGCGAGGCTGAGGCCGTAATTCAGATGTTGGGGAAACAACGAGGAGAGTGAGCGGTAGTTGTCGATTGCGACCTGCCACTGCTGGTTCATTTCCGCCGCGCGTGCTTGAGCGAGCACAATGTATTCCTGCGGAAGGGAAGCTTTCTCGGCCAGCGTGGAAGCCTTCTGCGCTTCCTGAGCCGCTTCCGCGTCGTGCTTGAGCTGGGCCCACGCATCAGAGAGTCCCCAATGGATGGAGACGTTGTCGGGATCAAGATCAGACGCTTTCTTCAGCAGCGAGAGAGCGCTGGTCGCGTCAAAGGAGCGAAGCTTATCGAGGCCCTGAAAGTAGAGACGGGATGCTTCGGGCACAGTGGGGAAAAGATTCTGTAATTCGCTGAGTTGAGTGTCGGACAACTTGGCGCTTCCCAGCTTCTCACGAATCTGCGAGGCTGCGTCAGCGATGAGTTTGCGGTAGTCGGCGGCGGAACCGCTTTCATGAAAGTCACCGGCTGTTTTCCCGAGTGAGTCTTGAAGAAGAACGTTGATTTCGAGATCGGGACCTGCGACGACCGCGTACCGGCCGAGCAGCAGATAATTGGCACCCAGCGCCTGGCGCACACTGGACAGGTCTTCGCGCTCCAGACTTTGGCTCTGTTCCACCGACAATTCGGTCTTAACGCTAGAAATTTCGCTGGTCGGGACCGCATGGATGCCTTTGGATCCGCCGAGTTGAGTGGTGAGACTCTCACTGAGTTCCGTGGCCAGCCAGTCGTACTGCGAGTCTCCAGAATTGTTTCTGAAGCCGATGACCGCCAGAGTGGGCTCGCCAGTCATCGCGCCTGCTTTTCGCCACTCGTATCCCCCGACCGTGCCGAGAGCAGCCAGGATCACTCCACCCGCGACGAAAGACGGCCAACGTCGCCGCCGAGCAGCCAACGCATCTACAACTTCTAAAGTGCTACTGAACCTTTCTTCAGGCTTCCGGGCCAGGCAGCGAAGGATGGTGCGCTCCACTCGGATCGGTAGATCAGGAACATACTTCGAGGGTGCGATGGGTGCCTGGCTGAGCTTCTTCGCTTGCAGTTCTTCTACTGTCCGGGCGTTATACGGCCAGCGGCCAGTGATCAACTCGTAGAGCACGATTCCAAGAGCGTAAACATCTGTGGCAGCGGAGACTGTTCCGCCTTCAATCTGTTCCGGAGCCATGTAGGCAGGGGTGCCGACGCTTCTGCCGCTACCTTGTTCGGCGGCGCGCACATTATGAGCGAGCCCAAAGTCGGTAATCACGGCGCGAGTCGGGGAGCCGTCGCCCTGCTCCATCAGGATCACGTTGCTCGGCTTGAAATCCTGGTGAATCACGCCAGCGCGGTGGGCGGCGCTTAGGCCTTCCGCCATTTGCCGAGCTAACGCCAAAGATTCATCGAGCGGCAGGCTGCCTTTGTTCTCCATGCGGGTTGAAAGCGTGATTCCGTCGAGCAGTTCCATGGTGAGAAACGCGATCGGGCCGGAAGGGCGCGGGTCGTAAACGAGGTCGAAAATGCGGCATACATTAGGATGAGTGACCTTGCGCGCCAACTGGATTTCACGTTTGAATTGCTCAATCGCAACCGGACTACTGGCAATCGAAGCGAGGACGGTCTTAACGGCTACGCGTTCGTGCAACTCGAGATCTTCAGCTTCATAGACCTCGCCCATCCCCCCTTTCGAGATGAAGCGAAGTATGCGGAAGCGATTGGCGAGCAAATCGCCAGGAGCGAAACAAGGTCCTTCTGGCAACTTCGTCGGTTGCGCGTCCGGACTGTAACTAAGTTCGGCTACGCCGGCGTAGGGCGCAAGAGAGTCGTCCAGGCTCCGCTTGGAGTCTTCCGGGCCAACCGGTTGGGGCGCTTTAGGATCCGAGTCTGGCATGGATCGTGCCGTGGATACGCATTATCCCACAGCGTAAGTGCGCGAACCGATGGGTAACTCAAGCCGACGATCAGATGTGTGGATTCCGAAATTGTGCGAAATTAGTGGCATGACAAACACGGCTTTGTCTCCGGGCGTCAAACTGGCATGGCAGCTGGCCGGGGATTTAGCGGTCCGTGAGAAGTTGGATATTCTGCCCCGGCACATCTTGTACGGAATCTGTGCGGTCGAGAAGCTGTTGAACGCGCGGCAGAAGGAGAACAAGAACAACGATGATCCGGCGTTTCTGGCCAAGTCCGAAGTCGACCAATTGAAGGAACTCTTTGGACGGCACGGGCTGGATTTCGCTTCCTTAAGGCGTGCCCTTCGGCTTTCCTCCAACGTGGCCGTGACCGATGCTACTACCGTCCCTTCGAGCCAACGCGTGAGCCGAAGTCCTGCGGCCAAACAGATTTTTGAAACCGCTGAGCATGTTTCAGCTCAATCCGGAGTATCCCAACTGAACCTGTCAGGGTTGTTTCTTGCGGTCCTGCAAGCGCGTGATCCTGAAATCGAAGCCGCCACCGCCTCTCAGAAACAAGAATTGTTGAACGCAGTTCGAGAGCTGAGCGCTTTGCAACCGGAGCAACCACGGTTTTCCATCAGCCTGGATAGTGTTTTGAAGGATCTCGATGCAGCCGTTTCCCGGGATGCCGGTCCATTGCACATTGCCGAGTCACTCGACGCCAGCGTCGTTTTTGAAGCACGGCGTCAGCCGGATGCCATCGAACGCCTGGCTGCGTTAAGTGAACTTACCTGGGAGTGCGGCACGCTCGGTCTTCTCGATTCGATGCTTCAGAAATCTGTGGATCTGCTGCTTCGCCTCGTGGGTAAGGGCGAGCGCGGCGTCATTCTGGTTCGGGATCCGAAAGATAACGAGCTCCTGCTCAAGGCTTGCGCTCCCGGTGGCGCGGTTCCGATGATCAGTATGACCTCGGCGAAACGAGCGATTGCCGATAGAAAGGGCTTCATCTGGAAGCGCGGCGAAGATCTCACGATGAGTCAAAAAGATTCGAACGTCGAGTCGGGAATGTATGTGCCCCTGGTGGTTAACGGCCAAGCCCTCGGCGTGATTTGTCTGGATTGCTTTTGCCCGCGGCAGTCTTTTGGCCGGGAAGATCTCCTTCTGGTGACCTCGTTCGCGCACCAGTTGGCCCTGGCAATCGCTAACCACGAACTGCAGCTCACACTAAAGCAGAATGCCGAAGTTCTCGAAAGGCTGCTGACCAATTTCTCTCCGAAAGTACGGACCCATTTGCTGCGGCGGGCCCAGATGGGTCGCTTGCGCCTCGGCGGCGAGAAGTCGGTCGTGTCCGTGCTGTGCGCGGATATCCGCGGTTTCGCGCGCTTGACCGCTGATATGCCTACCGAGGAAGTGGTTTCCTTGCTGAACGAATATTTCGCCGCGCTGACGGAGTCCATTTTTCGCCATGACGGCACCATCGACAAGTTTGTCGGCGATGCGATCCTAGCAGTTTTTGGAAGTCCCGAAAGCGATCCGCATCATTGCCACAAAGCGGTGTTGGCCGGCATGGACATGCAGGCAGCGGCCAAGGAGGTAAGTCAACGGCGAAGGGCAAAAGGGGACGTCAGCTGCGAAATCGGAATCGGGATCCATACTGGAGAAGTGCTGCACGGATTCATCGGGTCGCCGGAACGAATGGAGTTCACGGTGATCGGAGATGCGGTGAATCGCGCATCACGCTACTGTGATGGGGCGAAAGGCTGCGAGGTGCTGATTAGCCCGGAGATCCATCAGCGCACGTGGAATAGTATCGAGGCGCAGCAGATTTCAATTCCCACCAAGCACGAGGGCGATCTGGTCGCGTATCGCGTGGATCGGGTCCGAGAACGGCGTTGAGGTGCTGCCCGGAGTGGTTGATGGAAATTTCCGCAACTGATTTCCCGGTACTTTTCAAGTTGTGGCGCCGGCCGACCTGGCGTCCTTTCGCGCCTCCCGAATGTCTTTAATGTTGCCCATCACGATAATTGCGGCGCCGGCTTGAATCAGAAGTTTCTCTGGAGGATTCACCCATAACCTGGAAGCTGCCGATGGGCCCGCGCTCTTCACCGCCAGCACCAAAAGGTTGTGCCTGGCATGAATCTTGATCTCGCTTAAAGAAACGCCCACCCAGGATGAAGCGCCATCAATTTCAATTTCCTCGACCCGCAAGGTTTGCGACTGATCTTTCAACATCAGATCAAGAAATCCGACGACTTGGGGACGGATCAGTTCACTCGCCATCCTGAGTCCACCAATATGGCTCGGAGAAACTGTGGCGCCCGCGCCTGCCCGCAACATGCGCTCGGCAAACTTCTGGTCGGAGGAACGCGCCACAATGCGCAGATTGGAGAATGCCTGGTGCGCGATCACGGTTACCACCAAGTTGTCCTTATCTTCAGGTAAGGCCGTGATCAGGCCTTTGGCATGTTCGATGCCGGCTTTGCTCAGAACTTCTTCCTCTGTGGCGTCGCCAACGATGTACAGCATGTCGCGGAAGAGATCGGGGTGCGTCTCGCCCACCTTCTTGAGCGAATCCTCACGGAGATCGATGACCACATAATGCGTCCCCGTGCGATGCATCTCCTCCGCCACATGGCGGCCCGTGTCTCCAATCCCGCAGACGATGTAGTGTCCTCTGAGCACGCTGATTCGCTTCTGCATTCTGCGTCTCCAAAACGGATTTGTCGCTTCGATTTCCACCAGGAAGGCTGCCACGACAGAAAAGACGTATACCGTAACGGCCACGCCGAACAGCACCACGCCCATGTTGAAGACGCGGAGGGCGGGATTGTGAGACGTGTCGACAATCTCGCCATAACCGACTCCGGCGAGCGTGATCACCGCCATGTAGAGTGCTTGCAGAAAGCTGACAGATGATCCGCCCAGCAGGCGATAGCCGACGATGCTGATTGTGACCAGGGTCAGGAACAGGATTGCGGCCGAGATCAGACGTCTTCGCAGCATCAGCGGCGCCACTCGTCGATTAGATTGGCCACGATGCCGGTCCAACCCGTCTGATGACTGGCTCCCAGGCCCTGGCCCGTGTCTCCGTGATAATACTCATTGAAGAGCAGGTAATCCCTCCAATGAGGATCTTTCTGGAACTTGGAATAGGGGCCGAAGCACGGACGATGCCCCTGTTTATCTTTCCGGAACAACCCGATCATGCGATCGGCGATTTCCGCTGCCATGGCGGCGGGGGTGATCGGTTGCCCGCCGCTGCCGGGCGTTCTCACCGCGAAATCCGGGCCCAAGGCTCGGCTGAACTTCAATAGCGAACGAATGAACAGGTAACTCGTGGGAAACCACAAGGGACCTCGCCAGTTGGAATTGCCGCCCTTGATTCGCACTGTCGATTCTCCCGGCTCATATCCAACACATTTTCCTCCAAAGCAGAACGGGTGCTGCTCGTGATATTTCGAGAGGCTGCGAAGTCCATGGGGTGACAGAAATTCGTCAGGGTCCCAAACGTACTGTAGAACGCGGGCAAACTGCTCCGAGTCTGCGATGGATAACACGTAACGCTGGCCCTCGGCCGAGTAGCACGCATTGCCCACCAGGTCGGGACGATTCCTGATGAACCATTCCACATTGCCGAGAAATTCCGGATGAGGATCCAGATCTTCGCGCTCGATCACCTCCACCGCGTAGAGTGGGATCAGGCCGACCATGGAGCGGAGGCGAAACTTGTTGAAGTTGCCATCAGGCAAGCGCAGGACGTCATAAAAGAAGCCGTCCTGTTCATCCCATAGCTGATAGTTTCGGCCGCCCATTTTCTTCATGGCCGCGCCGACGTAGATGAAGTGCTCAAAGAATTTCGTCGCCAGCAGTTCGTAGGATTTGTCAAAGTTGGCCAGTTCGAGGCAGGCTCGCATGAGATAAAGACAGAAGAAGCCCATCCAACCGGTCGCGTCGGATTGCTCGAGCACGGCGCCTCCCGGAAGTTTTTCGCTGCGGTCAACGACGGTAATGTTGTCGAGACCGAGAAAACCGCCCTCAAAGACGTTGTTCCCGGTGCTGTCCACGCGGTTTACCCACCAGGCGAAGTTCATCAACAGCTTGTGCAGGCACTTTTCCAGAAAGGCGGCGTCGCCTTTCCCGGTGCGGACTTTTTCGTTTTGATAGACACGCCACACGGCCCACGCGTGCACGGGCGGATTGAGATCGGAAAATTCCCATTCGTAGGCGTGAATTTGTCCGTTGGGATGCTGGAACTGCTCGAATACCATGGCCAGGAGATTTTCCTTGGCAAACTCCGGATCTACCAGAGAAAGTGTGGTGCACTGAAAAGCCAGGTCCCATGCGGCGAACCAGGGGAACTCCCACTTATCGGGAATGGTCAGCACGCGCATCGAATTAAGATGGCGCCAGTGGATGTTGCGAATTTTCTTATGGCCTTCCGGCGGGGGAACACTATCGCCTTCCAGCCAGCGCTCCACATCGAACAGGTAAGTTTGTTTTCCCCACAGCATGCCGGCAAAGGCTCGACGCTGAATCAGCTTTTCTTCTTCGGTGGCCTGGGGAGGATGAATGGCTTCGTAGAATTCGTCCGCTTCCTTCTTTCTCTCTGCCACTACGTTGTCGACGTCTTGCAGTGGGTTAGCGATCTGCTCATTTGTTAAACGCAGATGAAAGACAGTCGAACTGCCGCTTGCCACTAGAGTGCGGTAGTGGATGCAAGCCTTGGTTCCCAGTTGCAGCGGGTTCACGCACTGCTCGCCGTTCACGATGTGACGATGAAACGCGTCCTTCACATAGAGAGATTGGCTGCGCACCGGCGGGCCATAAAGACGCGATGCGTTAGTCTCGTTGTCGGTAAACAGCAACTTGCCGCCCGGCGGAGCGTAGAGGTAGCGGCGGCCGAGAGCATATTGCAATTGAATGTTTTCCAGCGGCTTCGCGGTGGAATCGTCGGCCACGAGCATCACATGCTGTTTTTCAAATGCTTCGGGCTGAATCATGGGCTTGCCGCTGGGCGGATCGGTCCATGACCAGGTGTTGCGGAACCAGAGGTGTGGCAATACGTGGAGTTCGGCGGCATCCGGACCGCGGTTGAACGCTTCCACGCGGATACACATGTCTTCTGGCGATGCTTTGGCGTAGTCGATGAAAATGTCGAAATACCGATCGTCGTCGAAGATGCCGGTATCAAGCAGTTCAAACTCCGACCTCGACTCGGAGTCCGACCCTCGGCGGCGGCTCTCTTCGATCAGTTGCTGATAGGGATATTCTTTTTGCGGGTATTTATAAAGGAGCCGCATGTAGCTGTGAGTGGGGGTGTTATCAAGGTGAAACCAATACTCCTTCACATCCTCGCCATGATTTCCTTCATTGCACGAGAGTCCGAACATGCGCTCTTTCAGAATCGGATCACGGCCATTCCAAAAGGCGAGCGAGAAGACCAATAATTGATAGCGATCGCAGATTCCCGCAATTCCGTCTTCGCCCCAGCGGTAGGCTTTACTGCGAGCCTGATCGTGGGTAAGAAAATCCCAGGCATTGCCATCGGAGCTGTAATCTTCGCGGACGCTTCCCCAGGAGCGGTCGCTGACGTACGGTCCCCACTTGCGCCAAGGCGGTACCGGGCCGGGATGAGACTCGGCTAAGCGCGCGTGTTCCTGCGTAGGAGCGGCATTTTTGGTCTGAGGAGAATGAGACTGCTGCTTACGATTGACCAATCAGCCCCCTGTGATCGCGGCTTGGCTACGACGAACGACGAAAATTGCGGCAGAAAACCTTGAGGGCGAAATTGTATCCGAAGTTGCGAGAATTAGTTGACGAACCTTCTCCAGGAACCACCATCGATCGAGACTCCGAAAAATTGGCGGTTGTGCCCGCACGAGTACACAGTCAAGCTATTTCATGCCGGAGAGGAATCCGCAAGGTGAAGCCGAGCCCTCGTCGAGAACCATTGAACGAATTAGCCTATCGCGCCCATCCGGGACGCGATGTTAACGGCCCAGGATCTCGCCGACTTTTTGCATTTGAGCCGCAAAACGAGGAGCGGAATAAGCTGAAGGATCCTGCAGCAGAGCAAAGAGACCGTCGATAGCCGTTCGTATCTCGACGCTATTGGCCCGCTTTGCATTCTGGTTATAGCCGCGGAACAGGGAGTCCAGTGTCATGGCTGCCTGTTCGGCCGAACGCTCGCCTTCGACGGAGATCGCAGCGCCGTCACGAGCAACCCGCCGCATCAGGCGCAACGTCAGCGCCGAGTCGTAACCCTGCGCGTTCACCTGTTTCACCAACTGGTCGGCCGAGGCGGAGGCTCTGGTGGCCGAGGCTGCGATCTGTTCCCGATTTCCGTTGAGTTCATTCATCAACCCCGCCAACTGCGAAACTTCATCCTCCAATTGTTTGCTTGCACTGGGATTGATCTCTTCAACCAGATCACGGAATACGGCAACCCGAGACTCGTTCCAGGTGGTGCTGCCGGGCCGCCGTCCGGTGTAGCCTCGCTCCTGACGCCAGCTATCCTCTGGCCGCGTAAGACTGTGGTGGCAGGCAAAGCAGTCCAGCTCCGCGTACTCAGGCCATATCGGACCTTTGGCGCGCCGTGCCAACCGGTTGAAGGATTCGCGCAGTTGCACGGCTTGCCCCACGCCCCACGCCTGCACCTGCCTCCAGGGATTGTCTTGCTCGGGCATCTTCCAGTGCGGCGGCATCACAAAAGTAAACAAGCCCAGCTCAAACGTAAGATCCGGATGTCCGGCTGCGATCATCTCGTGGTCGACAAATTTCTCCGCTGTGCCAAGATGGCAGGTCAGGCATTTTTCACTGCGGTTCTCCAGGTTGCGAGTGTCATACATGCCTAGCTGAACCGACTTCTCATGCGGCCAGTTCTTCGTCGTATGCGGACCGAGCCATCCCGATGCCGGACCGTGACAGTTTTCGCAACTGACTCCGTCGCCAAGCTCGAAGGTTTGCGCTTGTTGCTCAGGCGGCACATAGAGCGAGTGGCAGACCAGGCACTTAGCGGCTTGGGCCGGCGGTCCGATATTCAGAATTTTGCCGATTCGCTGGGAGACGCTGTTCTGGAGCACGCTGAAAGCACGGGCGTGCTTGTCTTGCGCAATCCAGATCGTATATTCGTTCTGAAAAATGCGCGTGGTGGTCTTCGGCTGCACGCTGCCATGGCAGCTACTGGCCGCGCATCCGCCGGGACCGTTGTATTTACCGGCAGCAACCGCTCTCTGATCGTAGAGCGGCGTGATCGCGGGAGCAGTCGTTGGAGCCTGGCTGGTGGAGTTAGGATTTTGCGTGCTTCCCACGGCGAGCAGCACGAAGAGCGGCCACGCGACCGCCAGCCACGACCTTCGCAATTTGCTCTTTCGTACGAACACGCCGGGAGTCATCTCTTCGGAGTCGGTTGTTTATACGACGAATCTGTCGAAGAATCAACGAAAAGCGGCAACGCCCCGCCCTTACTCGGAACAGTCGATCCACGTCTGGACATGCAATGCATTTTGCTATAGCATTTGCGCTCTCGCCTTACTTATTTATGCGGAGTGTACGGAGTCGTGTTTGAAGAACTGAGGGCCATCCAACGCGATTTCGGCTACTTGCCCGCTGACCAGCTCAAGACGCTAGCTGCGAACATTCATGTTCCGGTCAGTCAAATCCATGCGGTCGCTAGCTTCTACCCGCACTTTCATCTGAGTCCTCCACCGCGAGTGGACGTGCGCGTGTGCGCGGACATGAGCTGCCATCTTCGCGGTGGTGACCAGGTTCGGTCCGCTCTCGACTCCGCTTTTCAGGGCGCTGACTCGAAGGAAGTTTCAATCCGTGACGTTTCCTGCCTCGGACGGTGCGACCACGCTCCAGCGATCATGGTGAATGACAATATTTACTCGCAGGTGAACAGCCGGGACGCAGTCACCATGACTCAGGATGTGCTTGCCGGCAGGCCGCTTCCCGAGAAGCGTCATGCAGAACGGATGGTTGTGACCTCTGACCCGTACGGCGGA
>Ga0074045_10003217_pt1 | contig 14786 bp, 8 predicted proteins | sample BogForMeECP23OM2_FD_94442 | JGI IMG/M metagenome (GOLD analysis project Ga0074045, IMG submission 94442) | Bog forest soil microbial communities from Calvert Island, British Columbia, Canada - Bog Forest MetaG ECP23OM2 | ecosystem: Environmental > Terrestrial > Soil > Wetlands ...
CTGTGTGTCGCTGCCGCACTCGGCGCCCTCCTCGCGATTGGCTATGCACTTTACGGGGGCACCTCCGCCGCCCAGTCCTGGCAGCTGGCCGCGCGCTACACCGCGCGTTTCTCATTCACGATCTTTCTCCTGGTGTTTCTCGCGCGGCCCTGGAATGTCCTCGCTCCGAGTACGCTCTCGCGTACGCTCCTGTTGCGGCGACGCTCCCTCGGGCTCGCCTTCGCGACCGCCCACACCGTGCACCTCGCGGCGCTTACGACGTTCTTCGTCGTGAAGGGGACGCCCCCGGATCCGATCACGGCCGTTGTGGGGGGCGGGGCGTATCTCACGCTGTACGCCATGGCTGCGACCTCAACCGATGCTGCGGTTCGCCGTCTCGGCCGCAACTGGCGGAGACTGCATACCTTTGGTGTCTACTACCTGTGGTTCGTGTTTGCGTTCACCTATGGAACGCGCACGCTCGAGCGAGGCTCGTGGTACGCCCCCTTCTTCGCGACAGCGATCGCGGCCTTGGGACTCCGGCTGGTGGCGCGGCGGAAGCGGCGGCTCGCGATCGCCGCACGCTGAGGGATCGCTTCCCGGCGCTCGGGGGTTCTCCGAAGAGCGCGGTGCTTCGGCTCAGACCAGTCCGACCAGCGGCCGTATCAACGCGTGGACGTCGACGCGCGCGCGCAGGCGTGCACAGAGCAGAAACGAGCCTACGAGCTTGCGGTGCAGGAAGACCGTCTCAGGGGGCGGTGCGTGCAGGAAGCCGCGGCGAAAGGCCAGGTCGAGGCCGATGTCGCGCACCCGCGAAGGCAGCGTGGAGCGGCCGAAGTCATAGGGCCCCGGCTGGCGGAGCGGCTCGCAGACGGCGAGGATCAGCTCCACGAGGCCGCGCGCCCGGTCCTCGCTTTCGTCTTTGGGCAGATAACCGATCTCGACCGCGGCGGTTCGCACGGCCCCGCGATCCCCGGCGAGAACGGCGCGCACGATCCTCGCGTACCGTTCCACGAGCGCTGGTGGGAGCTCGCGGGTCGAGCCGAAGTCCAGGAGAGCGATGCGCTCCGAGTCCGGCAAGACGCGGTAGTTCGCGAAGTTCGGATCGGTTTGCATGAAGCGAAACTCGAAGAGCTCGCGGAACGCCAGCCGCTCGAGGATGGAGCCGGCCGCGTCTCGGCGTGCCTGGGGCATCCCCGGCGCCGCCAGCGATTCGATCGGCTCCCCGCCGACAAAATCCATCGCGAGGATGCGCCGGGTCGTGAGGTCGTCGTGCACTCCCGGCACGAAGAGCGCAGGATCGTCCGCCACGAGGCTACGGTAGCGGCGCAGGCTCTGGGCTTCGAGCAGATATTCCGCTTCCTGTCGGAGCTGGTGCTTCGCCTCGGCGATGATGCCCGAGACGTCGAGGTCGACGGGCAATAGCTTTGCCAGCCGCAGGAGCGACGCAACGTTGTCGACGTCACTCTCGATGCTCCGAGCGACGCCCGGATATTGGACCTTGAGGGCGAGGTGACGCCCGTCAGCTGCCACTGCAGCGTGAACCTGCCCAATCGAGGCGGACGCCACGGGCTCGAAGTCAAACTCCCGAAAGCGGCCTTCCCAGCCCTTGCCGTACTCACGGCCAAGCACTCGTCGCACCTGGGAAGGCGGCATGGTGTCCGCCGAGTCGCGAAGCACGCTGAGCGCCTCGGCAAACTCCGGCGGGAGGATGTCGGCGCTCTCGAGGGAGAGCAGTTGCCCGAGCTTCATGGCTGCGCCGCGGAGATGCGCGAGGCGCCGTGCCAGGCGCTTGGCGTTCGCGAGGGAGAAGAGGGCACTCGTGGCAGCACCGCCGCCGAAGAGCCGGCGCGCGCCCTCGACTAATCCACCGGCCGCGAACTCACCTGCCATGAGACCGATGCGCGCGAGCCGCTCAATCCGACTCGCGGGGACTCTCGACCGCTTGCGCTCCACCAAAGGCGCCTCAGCTCTGCGCGGTGAACTCCGCGCCGCTTGCGTAGGCCAGACCGAAGCGTCGACCTCTGAACATGCTCCGCGCCCTTAGTCCGCTGGGTGTGCGGGGTGCACGATCGCCTCTGGCTCCTCGCGTTGCCCGCTGATCTCGGCGCCCGCGCTGGCTGGGAGCGGGAGAAAGAAAAAGAGGGAGAGGAGACTCACCGCCGCAATCACAAAGTAGGCAGGTGCAAAGTCCCGCGGGCCGAGTGCCTGCCTGTGGCCGAGCACCAACGTGGCGTGGAGGACCAGCGCGCCGAGGCCCACACCGAAGGTGAGCGAGAGTTGCTGCGCAACGCTCGCGAGCGTCGTAGCGCGGCTCATGGCCTCATCGGAGATGTCTGCGTAGGCAAGCGTGTTGAGGCTCGTGAACTGGAGCGAGCGGAAAAAGCCGCCCATCAGCAGGATGGCGAGGATGATGAGGTGCGGCGTCGTGGGACCGAAAAAGCCGTACGTGGCCATGAAGATGGTACATACGATCGTGTTTGTAAGGAGCACCCGACGGAAGCCAAGACGCCGAAGAATGGGCGCAGCCGTGAGCTTCATGGTGATCGCCCCCGCGGCTCCTGCAAAAGTGATCATTCCGGAAGCGAAGGGCGTCAAGCCGAAGCCCACCTGCAGCATGAGGGGAGTCAAGAAGGGGAGGGCGCCAATTCCCATCCTGAAGAGGAATCCACCCACGACCGATGCTGCGAAGGTGCGAACCCGAAAGAGCGAGATGTCCAAGATCGGGGCATCCGTGGAACGCGCATGGCGGGAGAAGAAGAGAAGGAGCATCCCGCCCCCCGCAAGAAGCGCAGCCACCACGGCGTTTGACAGCACCCCCCGGCCCAGGTTTTCGAAGCCGAACATCGTGCTCGCGAGGCCCAGGCTCACGATGCCGAAACCGAAGAGATCGAGCGGCTCGTCGCGCGGCTCGCGCTCGTTCGCGATAAATCTCGTGGCCAGGGCGAGCCCCAGCGCGCCAATCGGGAGGTTGATGAGGAAGATCCAGCGCCAGGAGCCGTAGGTCACGAGGAAGCCGCCGAGTGGCGGCCCGATGACCGGGCCAATCAGCGCAGGAACAGTGAGATACGCCATCGCCGAGACCAGCTCGGGCTTCGGGATGGTACGCAGGACCACGAGGCGGCCGACGGGCACCATCATCGCACCGCCCATCCCTTGGAGGATCCGCGCGAGCACGAGCTGCGGTAGGGACTCGACTGCAGAGCATGCGAGCGAGCCCAGGGTGAAGACCACAATGGCAGCGCTGAAGACAGTTCGCGCCCCAAAACGATCGGCGAGCCATCCGGAGAGCGGGAGGAAGATGCCGAGGCTCAACAGGTAGGCCGTGATGGCCAGGTTGAGCTGGAGGGGGCTCTCGCCAAAGGAGTGCGCAATCGTGGGGAGCGCTGTCGCGATCACCGTCGCATCCATGTTTTCCATGAAGAGCGCGCACGCGATGATCATCGGAACGAGATAGCGGGGTCTGTGCAAGGCGAAGGCCATGGGTCTGCTGCTTCCCGCCTGCTTGTCAAGCTCGCAGGCAGCGACACTCGTTCCTTGGAGGATTCTGTAAGTGGTTCGATTTTATAAACTTTTATGGTGGCCCAGGGCGGAATCGAACCGCCGACACTGCGATTTTCAGTCTCGTCCAAGCGACTTCGACCGCTTGCGCCCGCCTCCTCCTGCCTGCGCTGCTCTACGAAAACAAGTACTAATAGCGTCGAGTGCCTCGCCCTTGCTACGATCTTCTTCGCCACGATCCGCTTCCCAGCAGATTTTCATCGTATTCGGGCATTTTCTGTACGAGTACTCGACACGCGAGCCGAAGCCGCACTGGGAGCCGGCAGCTCTGCGATGGTGGCTCGGCGTCTAAACGCAGCGAGCGAATCCACGCTCCGGGAGAGACCTCGGCAGCGCCCGCATCGCACTGCCCGGTTGAGCTTCAATCGCCTCGCGCGTGCCGCCTCTCAGCCCGCCTTGAGCTTCGCGGGAATCCCCTCGCACCTGCCAAAATGGATCTCGTCGGGCGTCTGCCCGGAGAATGCCGCATAAGAATCGTCGCATTGTACTCCGCGACATAGAACGCAACGTGACGCCGAACTGCCTCGGCCGTCTCGAGCCGGTGCAAGAAAGGCCACTGGTGCTCAAGCTTGCTTCACCAACTCTCGATCATCGAGTTCGAGAATCGCACGTCCACCAGAGCGCGGACACGGCTAAGCAGTCCCTCACCCACCAGCGCATCCACCTCGCCGTTGAAGTTCTTTCGGCAATCTGCCGCGGAGAAGACATCGGGGAAGCAGGGCGGTTCTTGTACGTGTTGAAAATAACCGGTATAATCCACACGTGTTCGAGAGGCTCCTCATGCGCCGGCTCCGGGCCACTCCCCGTAGCGTTCTGCTGCTGGGCCCGAGGCAGGTAGGGAAGTCCACCTTGCTCGGGCTGATGAGGCCCGACCTCGTCTTGAACCTCGCCGATCCTGGCGCGCATCGCCGCTACCTGGCGCATCCCGAGCTGCTGTTGGAAATCCTGGCAGCGGCCCCGGCTTCGACGCGGATCGTCTTGATCGACGAGATTCAGAGGGCTCCCGCCTTGCTCGACGCACTTCAGGTGGTTCTCGATTCCACTCCGAAGCGGTTCCGTTTTCTCCTTTCCGGATCGAGCGCACGCAAGTTGAAGCGTGGGCAGGCCAACCTCCTGCCGGGCCGCGTCGTGGTCTACTCCATGCACCCGCTACTCGCGCGAGAGCTTGGGACGAGCTTCGAACTCGACCGCGCCCTGGCGCACGGCACATTGCCGGCGACGTGGACGGAGGACGACCCTGAGCGACGAGCGGAGCTGCTGCGGAGCTACGCGGACGTATACCTGCGCGAGGAAGTCCAGGCCGAGGCGCTCGTTCGCGATCTCGGTGGCTATTCCCGGCTGCTCGACTTCGTCGCTGCCGCGTCGGGTACCACCGTGAACGTCAACGCGCTCTGTCGCGCCGCCGAGATCCAGCACGAGACGGCACGCAGGTACCTCGACGTACTTGAGGAGACCCTCGTCATGTTCCGAATCCCCGCCTGGAGCGGCTCCGATCGCGCCAGCCTCATCGCCCATCCGAAACTCTATCTATTCGACATCGGTGTGAGAAACGCGCTCTTGCGCCGACCGCTGGATCGTCCGCTGGAGGATGAGAAAGGCCTGCTGCTCGAGCACTTCATCGCCCAGGAGCTGCACCGAAGGATGGGCACTCTCTGGCCCGAGGCGCGGCTATTTCACTACCGCACCAAGCATGGAGCCGAGGTGGACTTCGTCGTCGAGGTCGGCCGCGAGCTGTGGGGTATCGAGGTCAAATCGGCGCGCAGGGCATCCTCCGACATGTTCACGGGCCTCGAATCGCTCGCCGATCGCACGAGGCGCTTGAGGCGCAAGGTCCTCGTCTGCATGACCGACCGGCGCGCCAGGATCGGCGATGTCGAAGTGCTTCCGATTCGAGACTTCCTAGCGGAATTGCCGGCCTGACGAGAATGGCGTAGGCGCTCGCCATCGTACAACAAGTGAGTCACCTCGAGACGGTCGAGCGGGCTGCGTCGGGGGCCCTTCGACGGGGCTACCGCAGATGCTCCTCTGCGTAGAGGCAGAGTTCGATGAGGCGCTCGAGGAGCTGGTCGCCGGGAAGGCCCGGGAAGTTCTTTCGAACCATCTCTTTCGCGTAGAGACGGACGAGGTAGCGAAGCTTGAGGGTCTTCATACGTGAGGCATACAGGAAGTCTCGGTGACCGCTGTTCACGACGAGCACGTTCTGCTCCGGGTCGTAGCGCGAGCGCCAGAGCTGACCGGGGGCGTGTTGGAGGGTGTAGCCGGGGAGACCATGCCGGCTCGCGCGACGTTCCGGCTGCGGCAGCAGCTCGTCGGTCACGGTGACGAGGGCCTCAGTGTCGCAGGTGATCTCACCCTGCCGGGCGGTCAAGGCGATCCGAACGATTGAAGGCACCTGGGGAGCCTCGAAGGTTGCGATCTCGGCGCTGACGTCCTCGATCCGACCTCCACCCTCGACGATGCGCCACGCGAATTCGACGGCTTCTTCGACACGGCGGCGGCTCGCATCACGGGCGAGCGCGCGGAGAGTCCGGGAGGTGCCTACGGCGAGCGTGGACCCAGCCGGTGAGATGCGCACGCTGTGGAGCGGTCCCGCGAACTCGAAGAAGCGTCGCTGGCGCTCCGCGCCTGACGCCTCCTCGGCCACCTCGATTCCACTCTCGTTCTCGGGAGGCGCCGCTCCACCCCCCTGCCCGTTCGCCCGGCGTCCAGCGACCTCGAAGAAGTCGTACTCCTCCTCGGGCAGCGTGAGCATCGCCTCGCGAAACGCCCGCTGGATCGAGCGAAGCGTGTCCTGCGTCGCCTGCTCCTCTTGGGCGCGTCTCTGCTCCTCGATCAGTCCGACGAGCTGTTCCTCGAGCGGTCCTGCTGCGTCGGCAAACGCGGCCAGCGCCGCGTCCTGTATCACGCCGGTGCGCGTTGCGGGCGTCAGATTGAGGAATGGTGCGTCCACGATCCCTTGCAGGCGACCGTCCGTCCACGGGCTGCGCGCGAACGCCTCGAGGTCCCCGATCGAGGACAGGACACGCGTTCCATTCCGGTAGAGGCCGACACAATTCTCTGGGTTCGCTTCGTCCAGGTAGAGTTCGACATACACCTCGCCGTGGGGGGTCGCAACAACCGGCAGGTGGTGCAGCAGCCTGCCCGAGAACTGCCGCGGCTCGACCGCGAACTCCTTACGCGCCTGCCGATCGACGATCTTGACCTGCACCCCTGCCGCGCGGATGCGCTCGCGGAGCTCCGAGGCGAGATACCACTGCATCTTCTCGCCGGAGAGCTGGCGGATCCCCGGGAGGAGTGGCTTGATGCGCAATCGCGTCCCGCGCTCCGCGCCGAGAAGTGGACGAGTGCGGACTGTGTACGACTGTTTCCCCTTCGCCATCTGCATCTCGTAGACGCGCCCGTCGGCGCCCGTCGAGCTCATCGAGAGCGCTTCGCCCACCGTCCAGAACGAGAGCAACCCGATTCCGAACTCGCCCTGGACGCCCGCGGCCCCGGCGGTCTTGATCCTGCGCTTCATCGAGTCGCAGATATGGGTGGCGACGTAGCGGAAATCAGGGACCCCGTCGGCATCGCGCGGGACGCCCGCGCCGTCGTCGCCGACCGTCAAGTAGTGCTCTCCGCGCTCTCGGCCTCGGGTGATCGTGACGTTTCGTGCCCCAGCGTCAATCGCATTCTCGACGAACTCCGCCACCGCCTTGAGCGGATTGTCCTGGGAGAGCGCGATGATGGTGATCGCGTTCCAGTCGTCGCCGATGCGAAGCTTGCCTCTGGTCTCGGCTGCGCCCTGCACCGGCTCACCCGTCCTGCTGGTTCGAGTGGCTAGCCTGCAAGCACACGGCCCTGCCCAGGCGCGTGCTCGGCCAGGATTCTTCCCAGCGAGAGCGCGAGCGCGTCGAGGGCCGAGCGATCCGGGAGCGTGACAGTCAAGGTCGGCCGGCCCTCGCGGTCCTCGTCGATGCACTCGCTGAGCTGCTTGCGGAAGAGATCTCCCAGGTAGCTCGCCTGCGAGCTGGGTTCGCCGGGCGGGAGCATCTCGCCGAGGAATCCGAAGGCCGCGCTCACCAGTGCTCCGGCCGCGGAGGCCACACGCTCGCGTCGCGCCTCGCGCGCTTCGACCCCGGGCCGCCGCGCTGAGGCCGGTGTCTCGGGCTTTGCGCCCAGCAGCACCTCGAGGTTCTCGCGCAGCTCTTCGACGTGGCTCTGAACGTCGACGGCTTCGACCCGAGAGTCGGGATCGAGCACCGCGAGCGCGAGCTCGCGCTTGGCGGCAAGGGTGGCGAGGAGGTTCTCCTCAATCGTGTCCTCGGTCACTAGGACAAAGACCTGCACCGGGCGCGTCTGGCCCATACGATGGGCGCGCCGATGCGTTGTTCGAGAACGGCAGGGTTCCAGGGGAGGTCCACGTTCACGACAGTGTTGGCCGCCTGGAGGTTCAGCCCAGTGGAGCCGGCGTTGGTGGCTAGGAAAATACGGGATTCCGGGTCCGACTGGAAGGCCGAGACAATCAATTGGCGCTTGCGCTGGGGCACGGAGCCGTCGAGACGCACCCAGCGCGCGCCGAGGCGAGGCAGCCGTTTCTCAATCAGATCCAGCATGCTTTTCCATTCGGAAAAGAGCAGGATCTTGCGATCGTTCTCGGCCAAGAGCTCCCCGAGCAGCTCGGTCAGCCGCTCGAGTTTGCTCGAGTGCCCGGGCAAGCGCTTGTCGACGAGAGCCGTCGAATCGGCGGCCATCCGACACGCGAGCAGCGCCCGTCGCAGTCGTAGGAGATCCATCTCGCTGATGAATTTCTTCCGAACTACGGTGATCACCGTCTGCAGGTGCCCGAGGTGAAGGTCCGCCTGTTGCGTGGTGGGTGCCACGCGCAAGAACTCGATGCTGCGCGGCGGGAGCTCCTCCATGACCGAATCCCGAGTGCGGCGAAGCAACAGCGGCGCCAGCCTCTCGCGAAGCTCGGCGAGGTTCTCATATCCCAGCACCTTGCCCCGCTCGTTCACGCGGCGGTGGCGATTGAAGAAACGAAAGGCTGGGCCGAGCCGCCTTTCGTCGATGAACTCCACCACCGAGTAGAGATCGTCGAGGCGGTTCTCGAGTGGTGTCCCGGTGAGCGCGAGGGCGAAGCTCGAGCGCAGTCCCTTGATCACGCGGCTCGTCTTCGACTCCCAGTTCTTGATGCGGTGTGCCTCGTCGAGGATCACGAGATCCCACGGTACGGTCTCGATCGCAGAAAGGTCGCGCAGCACTTGCTCGTAGTTGCAGACCGTGAAGAATGCGGGGCTTCGGTATTGCGCGGGACGCTGCGCAGCCGACCCCATCACGAGGCGCGCCTGGTGACCACTGAAGCGCTCGATCTCGCTGCGCCACTGCGCCTTGAGGCTGGCGGGGCAGACCACGAGCACGCGCTCGATGCCGAGCTCTCGGCGCAGAAGCTCGGCCAGGCCGATGCCCTGGAGGGTCTTCCCGAGCCCCATGTCGTCGGCCAGGATTGCGCGCCGGGCGGCGGCGGCGAAGGCGATCCCGTCGAGCTGGTACGGCAGCAGCTCGACCGTGAGCAGCGTGCGCCGCAGAGGGTGGCCCGCCGGATCCTTGCGAATCGCCACGGTGAGCTTCTGGAGCCGGTGTTCCAACAGCCGCTGCTGGATCAGCTCCTCCGCGTCCGGATAGATCGTCACCGGCTCGCCCAGCTTCTCGAGCTTGCGCGTGCGGTCGAGGAGATCGCGGACATCGTCGATCGGGCGCTTGCGAAATGGCCGCGCGAGGACTGCGACCTCACCTTCGAGCTTGCGTGCCGGGATTCCCAGCCAGAGGCTCCGCTCGTCCCCGTAGCGCAGGAAGACAGAGAACCCCGTGCGCTGATATGGCTCGCCGAGCCGCCGCGAGGAGAAGCGCTCGCGCACCTTCTCAAGCACGTGCAGCACGTGCTTGCAGGTGCCGAGGGAATTCTTGCGGAAGTCGGGACAGGCGCAGTAGGACCGCCCCCGCTCGTGCCCACGCAGCGCTACCCGGTAGCTGCGGCCGGAGGTCGCGCTCGTGACCAAGTAGTCGGTCCACGGGCGGGTTGGGTCCTCGGAGCGCACGACCATTCGCTCACTGCGTGCGCGCTCCCGCCGCTCGGTTAGCGCGCGCTCCACCAGCTCCTTGTCGCCGAGCGCCCCGATCGGTATGCGTTCGGTGGGAGGCTTCGCCAGCCCGAGCAGCGTCTTCTCCTCGAGCACCAAGGAAAGGGCGGCCGCCGCGTGCAGACAGGGCTCGCTGCACGCGCTGCAGCGAACGGCGAGGCCGAGGTGCCGACCCGACTCCTGCTCGATCGTGACCTGCGCACCGGGGAGCTCGAGCGCGAATCGCTCGGGATTGCGCAACGCCCCTGAATCCAGGGAGATCTCGAGCGCGCCGCCCTCGCGCAAGAGCTCCTTGGCCCGTGGCCCCAGCAACCGACACGCTTGAGCATGGGTAAGATGCGAGAGACGATCGGCCAGGGTGAGCTCCTGGATCGGACGCGTGACCATCGTGCGAGCTCCTCCTGGAGGTCACGGCAGCATACCTCAGCTGCCGCCTCGCTCGTCCGTGAGGGCGGCGAACGCGGAGTGTATGTCGGCGCACAATGCGACGACCCGGGCCGGCACGCGCCGGCCCGGGCTTTCTCCTCTGCGCGGGCTCAGGGACGCCTGCGTGATCCGGTCACAGCTCGTGCGCCTTCAACACGCGCTTGCGCCGAGCCATGCGCGACACGAGCCCGGCCAACGGCTCGATCCCGAGAAGACCTCCGCCCGGCGGAGGAGTCGCGACGGCATGGGACAGCTCAACGATGCGAAGAGGCAGCTCAGTAGTTCCGCATTGGCATCGCCGACCCCGCTGGATGAAGCTGGGCAGACGATTCGGATAAGATGGGCGGTAGCGTCGGCACAGAGGTCGGTCTTGTTCTTGATGCCCAGAGCCCGTTCAGTAGTTGGACCGGGAGCCCGACGAGCACCCCGAATTGTTGCCACGGGCTGCGAGGCCCCGGAGCACGCCTAGTAGACTTCGAAGACGTGGGCTCCTCGCCGACGCCACACTCAGGAGGAGGCGATCGATGGAGACACGCCCGTGGCTTCCATGGCGACATGCGCGCACGTCGTTGCGGAGCATGAAGAAGCAGGCATTGAGTATCGGGCGGACCGGATGGCCTCTCGAGACATGTGAGGGATCGCGATCGATCCATGCCCAAGGGGGTGACGATCGTGAGCGCCTGGGCGATCACGAACTGAGTAACGCATTCGCTCGGGGATCGATCCTCACCGAGAGGCGCGAACCTTCGAGATGACCCGCTTGACGTCAGCCGGCTTCATTCCTGCCTTCCGCGCGGCGCGGCGGGCGCGGCGTACGAGGTCATCGAACTCTTCCATAGCTGGCGGAGCGATGGCCTTGAGGATGACGACGTCGCGGTCGCCGACGACCACGAACTGCGCTCCTTCCTTCAGGCCAAGGCGCTGCCGGATCTCCTCGGGGATGACGACCTGGCCTTTGGATGAGAGCTTGGTGGTGGCGAGAGATCCCATGGGCTTCCTCCGATCTTACTGGTAAGACATCAGGTTCGGCCTCGCTGCCCTGTCAAGGTCCTCAAAAGCCCGGACGCCGCCCTTAGGGGAGGCCGGTCGGAACTTCCTGAGGATCTCCACGAAGAGCGCAACGGCCGTCACGCCCGACTCAGGGCGATCGCTGTTCCGCGCGCGGGGAGCGAATCCATTCGGGGCAGGAGGTGAAGAGGCCGAGACGTGAGGGCGGATGGTTCGCGCCGCCAGCGCGCGCGTCAGCTCCGCCCGGATCGCCCCGTTTGCCAGTCCACGTGGGGGGCCGTCTGGGTGCCTTCGCGCCGTCTCCCGGATGGGACCGAGCCGCTTTCGGCGCCAGTTGGGCGTCCGAGGAGGGATCGAATTCCTTCTTGCGGGTTACGTCAGGGTTACGTGAACCTCGGACAGGGAGTCTGCGATGGCTCTAAGTATTTGATTTTATGGTGGCCCAGGGCGGAATCGAACCGCCGACACTGCGATTTTCAGTCGCATGCTCTACCAACTGAGCTACCGGGCCACGCGGGCGCGGAACCTAGCCTGTTGGTCCAAGCGGGTCGAGCGCTCCTCGACGGGGGTTGCTCTCCCCCGCCCCCGGGTGCAGTTCGTCCGTGGCTGCGTGCAGAGACCGTGTCCGCTCAGGGGCCGCCGACTGGACGGACGACTACCTCGACCGCGGTGGGGGCGCCCTGTGTGAGGACCGGCAACGCCTGGTCGCTCTTGAACGCAAGCCGGTCGCCATCGGTAATTCGCGCCTGCACCCCGTACCGGCGCGCCGGTTCAATCTTCGATCGGTCATAAACGAGTTCGAAGGGGATCGGTTCTTGGTGTTCCTAACGAATGGTCTCCTCCGCGAGCACCACCGCGGCCGTGTCAGCGCGTGAGACGTCGACGAGCTCCACTTGCACAACAGCGGCGGGCGAGAGATGCGGGCAAGGCGGCAAGATTCGCCTCGACTCAGGCCGCAGCAGGCGCGCGTGTGGTAGGTTGCAGCGGTGATTTTCCGGCGTGTCGCGGGCCTCGTCCTATGTTCGATCCTCGCCTTCTCCGCGTCGGATGCGGCCGCCGCCGCACCTGCTCCGGCCAGCGGCGCGCATGGCATGGTGGCCAGCGCCGAAGAGCACGCGACCCGCGCAGGGGTCGAGATGCTGGCTTCGGGCGGCAACGCGATCGACGCCGCGGTGGCCGCCGCCTTCGTGCTCGGCGTGACGGAGCCCTATCACTCCGGCATCGGTGGCGGCGGATTCGTGCTCATCCATCTCGCGAACGGACAAAACATCGCGCTCGACGCCCGAGAGACGGCGCCCGCGGCAGCCACACGCGACATGTTCGTGCAAAAGGGTGTGCCCCAAGATGCGTCGCGCCTCGGTCCACTCGCGGTTGCGACACCTGGGCTCGTGGCCGGGCTCGCAGAAGCCCTTGCTCGCTTCGGCACGAAGCCGCTTCCCGATGCGATGGCGCCCGCCATCCATCTTGCCGAGGAAGGCTTCCCGATTTCACCTCGCCACGCGCGGATCCTCGAATCGGTGCGATCCACGGGTTTTGCTCAGCGTTTCCCGGAGACCGCGCGCATCCAGCTCCCGCCGCCCGGTCAGCCGATCACTCCGGGCTGGCGACTGGTCCAGCCAGAGCTCGCCGAGAGCCTGAAGACGATCGCCCGCGAAGGGCCAGACGCCTTCTACCGTGGGGCCATCGCCAAGGCGATCGCCGCGGAGATGGAACGTCAGGCTGGAATCCTCACCGCCCACGACCTGGACGTCTATCGCGTAAAGCTCCGTGATCCTGTGCGCGGCAGCTACAGGGGTCTTGAAGTGATCTCGTTTCCGCCGCCCTCTTCCGGTGGGATCGCACTGATCGAAACGCTGAATGTGCTCGAAGGTTTTGACCTTGCCGCACGCGGCGCAGGATCGTCGGCCAGCATCCACGTGATCGCCGAGGCGATGAAGCTTGCCTTCGCCGACCGTGCTGCTTGGCTCGGTGACAGCGACTTTGTGGACGTGCCGGAGCGCGGTCTCCTTTCAAAGGATTATGCAGCGACTCTGCGCGCAAGGATCAACCCACCCTGGTGGCGCCGGGCGCCCTGGCACTGGGGGTCAGGCGAGCGTGCGATTCACGTGACAGGGCCGGGCGAACCACCCCGGGATGCAGGTACGACGCATATCTCTGTTACGGACGGCTCCGGAAATGCGGTCGCGCTCACGCAGACCATCAACCTCATCTTCGGCTCCGGAATTACCGTTGCTCACACGGGCATCATTTTAAACAACGAAATGGACGACTTCTCCATTGCCCCGGATGTACCGAACGCGTTCGGGCTCGTCGACGTACGCGGTGCGAACGCGGTGGCACCGGGCAAGCGTCCGCTCTCGAGCATGACCCCGACGATCGTGCTCCGCGGCGGAATGCCGTTTCTCGTGTCGGGGAGTCCCGGGGGGCCACGCATCATCTCCACGACCCTGCTCACGATCCTGAACATCGTGGACTACGGCATGAATCCCGAGGAAGCCGTCTGTGCGCCGCGCTTCCACCATCAATGGGTACCCGACACGCTGACCGTCGAGCGCGCGGTGCCGCGGGATGTGGTCGAGGGCCTCGAGCGCCGGGGTCACACCGTGGAAGTGTCCCCTCGTGACTGGTCGAGTGCGCAGACCATCATGATCGATCCGGCGACAGGTCTTCATCTCGGCGGGAGCGACCCGCGCAGCGATGGCCTAGCGCTCGGGAACTAGACGCCCCGCCATACGCGAAGCACGGGCGCAGCGAGCGGCTTAGGGCCGCACCATAGCCAGGGTGTAGGCACCGAGGTCGAGGACGCGTCGTGCGACCCGCAGCACGTCGTCCTTGCCGACGGAAAGAACGCGCTCCACGTACCGGGTGTAGGCGTCCGCCCCGAGGCCGTACAGCGCGTCGAGGGCAATCTGCCCGGCCCGCACGGCACTTCGCTGCTGGTCGATGGCGAAGTTGCCCGTGAGATAGCTCTGGGCGCGTTGTAGCTCCTCGTCGGCAGGGGGTGATTCCACAAGCTTTCGCAGCTCGAACAGAATGCCCTCGCGCGCGAGCTCGATCTTCTCGGGCGCGGTCCCCATGTACACCGCGAAAAAGCCTGGAGCCACACCTTCAACGTTCACGGCGCTCACGCTATAGGCGAGGCTCTGGCGGTCCCGCAGTTCGAGAAAGAGCCGTCCGCCTTGCCCGGCGAGGATCTGAGCGACGAGTTCAAGGGCGAAGCGGTCCTCGTCCCGCACATCGAGTCCCCGGAACCCGAGCACAAGATGGGCCTGCGCGCGCCGCTTGCGTAGCTCTGCCAGGCGGATCTCGCGCGGCGCGGGCTCGGGAGCCGGGGTAGGGGGCTCGAACTCTCCGCCGTCGAGGTCGGCAAGGAGAGCGGACAGACGCGCCGCAATCGCATCCGGGTCGACGTCACCGGCCACCGCCAACACGAGGTTCGGGGCACGCACGAGGCGCGCGTGATGGGCCTCGAGTCCCTCCACCCGAAACGTCCGTACCGAGCGCTTGGTGCCGATCAGCGGAAGCCGGTAGGGATGGCGCTCAAAGAGTGTTTGCGTGAAGAGGTCAAAGGCACGCTCGGCGACGCGGTCCTCGCGCCGCGCGAGCGCTGCCAGCGTATCGCGCTTCTCCCGGGCCAGCTCCGTTGGATCGAAGCACGGCTCGAGCAAAACCTCTGCAAAGAGGTCGAGGGCC
>Ga0074045_10003218_pt1 | contig 14786 bp, 13 predicted proteins | sample BogForMeECP23OM2_FD_94442 | JGI IMG/M metagenome (GOLD analysis project Ga0074045, IMG submission 94442) | Bog forest soil microbial communities from Calvert Island, British Columbia, Canada - Bog Forest MetaG ECP23OM2 | ecosystem: Environmental > Terrestrial > Soil > Wetlands ...
CTCGCCGGTGATCGAGCCGCCGACTTTGATGCAGTACTCCAATATGTCTTTGCTGGCCGCCAAGGCGCGTTCGAGCTGGTCAGCATATCGGATATCGAACAGAATCAGCGGGTGCAGATTGCCATCTCCGGCGTGGAAGATGTTACCGATGATCAGGTCGTACTTCTTCGCGACGTTCCCAATGTGCTGGAGCGTAACCGGTATCTTGCTGCGTGGCACGACGCCATCCTGCGTGTAATACGAAGGACTGACCCTCCCTAACGCGCCAAAGGCGGTCTTGCGACCTTTCCAGAGCAACGTGCGCTCCTCTTCAGTCTTGGCGCGGCGCACCTCGCGCGCCCTCTCTTGCAGACACACCGCTCGCACCGCTTCCGCCTCCTCCTCCACCACTTCGCGTAGCCCATCGAGTTCAATCAGCAGCACGGCCCCGGCGTCGAGTGGATAGCCAGCATGACAGTAAGCCTCGATAGTCCGCAAAGTCCACCCATCCAGCATCTCCAGCGCGGCAGGAGTGATACCCGCGGCGGTAATCTCCGAAACGGTTTGCGCTGCATCGTCCACCGACTCGAAAATGCCCAACAATGTTGCGACCTTCTCCGGTTTCCGCAGCAGCTTCACCGTGATCGCAGTGGCAACGCCGACCGTCCCTTCCGAACCGACAAAGAATCCCGTCATGTCGTAGCCGTAAGTTTCCGCGGCCTTGCCACCGAAGTTCACGATCTCGCCGCTGGGCAGCACTACTTCGACTCCAGTGACGTGGTTTACCGTCACGCCGTACATCAGCGTGTGCGGTCCGCCGGAGTTTTCGGCAACGTTGCCGCCAATGGTGCAAGCTTTCTGGCTGGAAGGGTCAGGCGCGAAGTAGAGCCCGAGATGCGAGACATGTTCCGAGAGTTGCAGGTTGACAACGCCGGGCTGCACCACCGCCCGCTGGTTCTCAACGTCAACCTCTAGAATGCGGTTCATGCGTGAGAAGGCGATGACGATGCCACCCGGCTGCGAGATCGAGCCGCCACTCAGTCCCGTGCCGGCGCCGCGCGCGACCACCGGCATTTGCACCGACGACGCCAGGCGCATGATCTGCGAAACCTGCTCCGTTGTTTGGGGGAAGACCACCGCGCCGGGGGTGCTCTTTCGAATGCCGGCGTCATATTCGTACAGCATGAGGTCCTCAGGACGGTCGAGAACAGCGTCGCGCCCGGCTATCTTCCGGAGATGATCTGCGACCTGAGGAAGGGACATAGCAAACAGGCAAGTGTAGCACCGCCAGTAGCACTTAGCATTATCTGACTATTGGCATTTGAGAGCTGGCATTGGAGAGTCGTTTCTATGATCGCCAAACACCTATCCATCCGCGCATCCGTACAGGGACAACCAAAAGAAGCCAGATACGAGCTGCTAAGTGCTAATCTAAATGCTAGTCTGAATATGCGCGCGCATTATGTCCGCTTCGCCCGCCCGCTCATCAAGGTGGCACTGCAGCAGATCGCGTAGCGGGAGGAAGCCCACCGGGATCTTGCCATCGCACACCGGGGCGGCGGATGCCGGGGGTCTGTATTACCCGCATGGCGTCCTCGGAGCTATGGCCAGGAGAAGGGGTGAGCAGGTAAGTGCTCATCAAGCCAGGCTCGCGCCCCTCGGTGAGCACCCGCTTCATCAGGTCGCGCTCGAGAAGATGCCACTCAGCCTAGTCCCGTCGAGTACCGACACCTCTCCCACCTTCATTCCACCAAGTAGCAGGTGGCCCCCAAGCACCGTCCGCTCTCCAATGTCGGTGAACGCGCAAGCAGCGACTCCTGTCCGGTTCCTTCAGGCGCGCCGAGCCCTCAGGTGCGTAGAGCAGAAGCCAGTATGTTGCGCAACATCGAGTTCGTGGAAAGCACAATCGCGGGGGTCCCGGACCAGAGAAATTGCAGCACCGAGGCGGCGGGCCAAGCGTGCTTGGCGAGGGCTACTGTAGCTAGCCACCAAGTCGAGCCTGCCCAGGATGACGAGCACTTTCAGCATGGAATCGCCTCCCGCCACGGCGCCGGGTGCGTCATAATGGTGGGTTCATCTCAGCTAAAGGACCGGCTCATGGCTATCAATCAAATCACCGAAATCTTGCCCGCGACGCGTATGGCTAATGTGCGCTATGCCATCCGCGATCTGGCCGTGGTTGCCGACGAGGTCGCGCGACAGGGTCACGAGATCCTCTATCTGAACATCGGTGATCCCTGTAAGTACGACTTCGCCACGCCCCCCCACATGATCGAAGCCGTGCTCAAGGCCATGCGCGACGGTCATAATGGGTACGCTGATTCGCTAGGCATCAAGCCGGCGATCGACGCCATCCACAACGAAGCCGAGCGCAACGGATTTCGCCACATCCAAAGCATTTTCGTCGGCTACGGCAGCGGCGAGGTCATCGATAGCTGCCTGACAGCGCTGGTAAACCCAGGCGACAATGTGCTAACGCCGAGCCCGGAATATCCCCTGTACGGCGCGGTCATGGCCAAGCTCGACGCAACGCCTAACGCGTACGACCTCGACGAAGACGACGACTGGCAGCCGGACGTTGCCGACATCGAGCGAAAAATCAACTCGCGCACGCGGGCGGTTCTGCTGATCAATCCCAATAACCCAACTGGTGCCGTCTATTCCAAGCAGACGCTGGAAAAAATTCTCGAGCTGGCGCGGCGGCACGGGCTGGTTATCTTCGCCGACGAAATCTACGAGAAGCTCATCTTCGATCCGCATGACAAGCACGTCTCGATTGCGACACTGGCCACGGATGTTCCAATCGTGACCTTCAATGGGCTCTCGAAGGCGTACCTGGTCCCCGGGTGGCGCATAGGATGGGCGATCGCAACCGGCCCGCGCGAAATCTTGCATCCTTACATGGAAGCCGTGCACCGGCTGTTGCGCGCGCGCTTGTCAGCGCCGCATCCCTTCCAGCATGCCATCTGCACTGCGCTGGAAGGGCCGCAGGACCACCTCTCCGAGGTACGCGAGAAATTGCGACGCCGCGCAGACATTACGATCGAGTGGGCGAAGCGCACGCCGAGAGTTAAGCTGGTGGCGCCGAAAGGCGCGTTCTATGCTCATCCCAGCCTGGAGATTCCGGAGGATGATCTCACCTTTGTCAGCGACCTGCTCAGGCAGAAGCATGTGCTGGTGGTACACGGTTCCGGTTTCGGCGAGAAACCGGGAACGCGCCACATCCGCATTGTGTTTCTCCCGCGGGAACCGTTGCTGAGCTCGGCCTACGAAGCAATAACAGAGTTTATGCTAGAGCGGTACAGATAAATCGCGATTGGAAGGGGCATAGCTTTCGCTGTGCCTCCAAAGTCGAAAAAGCTCTGCTGTTTAGCCTTTCAGGGATTCGGTCTCTTGGTGTAGCGGAGTCCATCAGCGGCTCGACACGACTGACAGCATGGTAAGCTTCCCCTTCAATCAATTCATGGATTTGCGACCTCGCCGCGGGCTGTTGCATGGTTGATATTCACTGCCACATTCTTCCCGGCATCGATGACGGCTCCAAGTCATGGGAAATGACTGCCAACATGTGCCGTGTGGCCGCGCTAGATGGTGTTACGCACATCGTCGCCACGCCGCATTCCAACGACGAGTTCGCCTACGATCGCGACCGCTATGCAGAAATGCTCGGCCAGCTTCACGACGCCGCCGACGGCAAGCTGACGTTCAGCCTGGGTTGCGATTTCCACTTTTCCTACGACAACATCCGCGACGCACTCGCTCATCCGCGGCGATACACCATTGGCGAGTCGCAATATCTGCTGGTGGAGTTCAGCGACTACGGCATTCCGCCGAGCGTCAAGCAGGATCTGTTTTCCATCTCCAGCAGCGGAATGGTCCCCATCATCACCCATCCTGAGCGCAATCAGATCCTGCTGCGAAGACCTGAGACGGTTCTGGAATTGGTCGAGCAAGGCTGCTTGGTACAGGTCACCGCCAACGCCGTCACGGGATTTTGGGGCAGCCGCTCGAAGAAAATGGTTGAGTGGCTGCTCAAGCGAGAAGCCGTCCACATTGTGGCCAGCGACGCACACGATCCTGAGCGCCGCAAGCCAGTGCTCTCGCAAGCTCGCGTGGCGGTCGCGGGCCTCGCGAGCGACGAAATTGCTGAGGCGCTGGTCACGCACAATCCGGCTGCCATCGTGGACGGCAAAGACCTGCCGTACCTGCCGATGTACCGAGTCTAACTATCGCTTCAGAGATTCCAGGCATACGGCCCCTCCTCGGTGTCGACTCGATGCGTGTGGTATTTCGGAATCTGAGGACCCGCCGGCTGCCCCAGCCAGCGCAGGTTCCGCTCATGAAGAACTCAATCGCCGTATCGTGGTTCCAGCCCTCCAGCCCCGCGATGTTGGGAGAAGAATGAGCCATTGGCGTCTGGCAGTGGCCATAACGTCCGACACTTTCGTGGATGTACTCGCCGTGAGCTGCTGCTTGTGAAACTCTTGCCCCTGCGGCCAAGATGTCGTGGGCGCCTACAATGCCACTGCACCCACGACGATTGTCATCAGTTTTTCAGGTTCTTTTCCTCGCCCTGCCAAATCGTGTTGTTCTGGCGGTGCACCGAACAACAAACTCCACGCCCCCTGCGGTCATCCTGGGTCGGTTCCCTGACTTTCAAGTTGAACTGCGTTGAACACCGCCAAGAGATCGACACAAGAAGTGGGGCAAGATTCCACAAATGGGCTCTGAACATCGATCGCTCTGGCGGTCAGCAGGGGCGCGCACAGTCTTTTCTAGGGAAGCAACCGCCGGGAGAAAAGGGTGCACTCCAATTACCGCACCCTTTCTCATCACCGCGGACTTGGGAGCAAGCGTTATGTCCGGCTCTGCTGGAAGCGGCTATTCACTTCCGCCCAGTTCACCACCTTCCACCATTCCTTCAGGTAGTCGCCTCGGCGGTTCTGGTATTTCAAGTAGTAAGCGTGCTCCCACACGTCGTTGCCCATGATCGGGAAAAAGCCTTGGCTCATCGGATTGTCCTGGTTAGGCGAGCTCATGATTTGCAGCTTGCCACCATGGTCGCGGACCAGCCACGCCCAGCCGCTTCCAAACTGCTTCAGGCCAGCGTCGTTGAACTTCTCCTTGAACGCGTTGAAATCGCCAAAGGTACTTTTGATGGCATCCAGGATAGCGCCGCTTGGATCGCCGCCGGCGTTCGGGCCCATGATTTTCCAAAACATGGTGTGGTTCACGTGGCCACCGCCATTGTTGCGCACGGCGGTGCGAATTGCCTCGGGCACGTTTTCCAGCCCCCTGAGCAATTCTTCGGCGCTCAGCTTCTGCAGCTCAGGAGCCTTCTCCAATGCGGCGTTTAGGTTGGTAACGTAGGCCTGGTGATGCTTATCATGATGCAGGTGCATGGTTTGCGTGTCAATGTAAGGCTCAAGTGCAGAGTAGTCGTAGGGCAGCGCAGGAACTTCGTGTGCCATTCTGTCTCTCCTCCAGTTGGCAGTTGATGCGAGGGAACGAAAGGTGGTTTCAAAACTGCGGCGAGACGCAGTGCCTCACCCCGTAGATATTATAGAGGTTTGGGGAATCCTAGGATCCGAAGGCTCAACTCTGGAGGGTATCTTTACCGTTCCCTTTTGGATAGTCAAGCAGTGCAATCCTGCGACCCTTCTCCGAGTCTACGATCAAGGTTGCCAGCCGCTTCAGGCGGGTGTCCTTTCTTTTGGCACTGACGACCCACCAAGTCGTGGTCCGCTGATACCACGGAGCTTGTGCGCGAAAGGACTTCCGGGCCTTTGCGTTTGCCTTGAACTTCTTCTCGTGCGCAGTTTCGAGCCTGCAGTTGTTTCTCTCGTAGGAATATTGTTGCGATTTCTTCAAATCGCGCGCCTTGAAGACCGTTCGCGCGAGCTTCTGCATCCGCCCCAGCTTGGTCAGCTCCTCAACTCGCTTGGTGTTTATCGCACTCCAAATGCTGTCGGCCTTTCGCGGCGTAAAGCGGATGGTGTAACTGGAATCGTCCACCGTTTTTCGCAGTCCGTCGATCCAGCCGAAGTAGAGGGCTTCGTCCAGAGCCTCGGGATAGGTGATTCCACCTTTGCCGGATTCCTTTCGATAGAACCCCACCCACAGCTCACGAACTTCGGCGTGGTGCTTCTCTAGCCACCTTCGAAGGCCGGATTGTGTAGTGAAGAATACGGGTTTCATCGGCAGTGAAACAGTGAAACGCCGCTTACGTGGCTCATACTTCTACAAGAGTCCGGTTGGCCTTACCGATGCTGCTGTGCCGCTGCGCGCTCCTCTGGCGTCATCTGTTGCCAGATCAAATCGCGATTCTGCTGTGCCCAACGGCTGTTGGGATCGGCGGCGAGTGCGGAGTTCAGCCAGCGATAAGCTTCCACGGGATTGCGCTGCACGCATATCCCGCTGTTATACAGCGCAGCCAGCCGGTTGCGCGCCCGGGCATTTTCCTTAGCCGCTGCCGTCTTTAGTAGCACCAAAGCCTGTTCGCAACTGCGCGGCACTCCGTCGCCTTTGACGTATAAGTCGGCCAGCCGCACCGGCGCGTCTGGATTTCCTTTGGCTGTTGCCTTCCAAAGCCATGCTGCAGTGGCAGCCGAGTCGCTGGCATCGTTCGCCTTGGCCAACTCTTCTTCACCGGGGACAACCCTCTTGATCGCTGCTTGGGAGTCGTCCCCCGGTGCGGCCTCTGGTTTCGACTTGGGCGGTCCCGGGGCCTTCGAAAGCAGGTCTGGGGTGGTCGCAGCCTTTAAAGTGTTCCCCGACGGCGTGGGCTTCGTCTGGACGAGCTTCTGCCCTGTTGCCGATTGAGTTCCGTTCAACGAGGAGCTTTGACTGGGCAAAGCACTCTCTTGCCCCGTAGGCACTTGATTTGCGATGGCCCCAGTCGTATTCTGCGGCGAGTTCGCGGGGTTGGTGCCGCCACTGGCGTCGGATGCTGACGGAAGATTGCTCGCACTTGCGGAACCTTGACCGTTCAGATTCACTGCGGGATTCTGATCTTGCGGCTTCGGCTGATCTTCGATCTGCACCTCGGGCGTGGAATGATTCGTGTCAGCAGAGCCGGTCGACTGGGTGCTTTGGTTGTTGCCATGCCTCATGCTCCGGAACTTCATCTTGATGACTTCGACCGGACCGCTGTTCGTCTGGTTGAGCTGCGAACGCCACGCCAGCGCTCCAAGCACGGCGACAGCCAGGAGCACCGTCACGGCAAACCAAGTCCGCCCGCGCCAGCGAGAAGGCTTGCTGGGTTCGGCTTCGTCCGCCGCTTCGGCGGCGACCTGTGGCGCGCCGCCCAGCCCGAGAAACGACGGGCCGACGATAGTCGATCCCGGCGCGACCAGTTCTTCTGGCGGCGGTGGCGACTCGCTGAAGTCGAGAAAGCGCGGTCGATCACGGCGCTCGTCTCCAGCAGGGGAGTCTTCCAACCCAAGTCGCTGCTGGATGTCCTCGGTTGGAGAAATGGAACTGAGGTTCTCCGCGGCAGCTGTTTCATTTGGAGCGGTCGCGGGAGGATCGGTAACTGCCAGAGCATCTGGTTGCAGCAGCTGGGCTTCGCCCCGCATGGTGATCTCTTTGGGATCTGCAGGCGGAACGTAGCGAAAACTCTTGACATAGTCGTCCAAAGGGACTTCAGGAACCATGTCTGGCGCGAAAGGCACGTCGGCCGTGGCCGGTGGTTTTTGCTGCAAGCCGATCTCCTTCTCGGATCGCAGCCCTTCGGTGGTACGCGGCTCAGCGCTAGGCATTTCAATCAGCACACCAGTCCGGTTTGGCGCAGAGGGCGCGCTTGCGCCTTCCAGCGGAGGGGCAACGGGCTGGCGGTCAGCGGGTTTGGCGCTCTCCAACGGCACCCGGGTCAAGCTCAGCGTACCTTGCGCACCCGGTGCGGTCAGCGGCCGATGTGGCAGCGGCGTGCCGCACATGCCGCAGTAACGGTTGCCAATTCGGGTTTCGTATCCGCAAGCACTACAGACCACGAATCCTCCAATCCAGATAATCCTAAATGATGAGGGGTCTTCTCCGAATCAGATGAAAGCTGCTAGTCTTGGGCGGTATGAAGCGCAACATCTCCCTGTCGCTAGGAAGAGCGGCGCCGTGGCCAGGATCAACACGGTTAAAATAGAGCACTCAGACAGCGCCTTTGCCCCGTTCCCTCTCTGCTGTTGCTGGTTTCACTACTCAGGTACCGTGCAGGTCAACAGCCGACATGTGGCGGAGCGCCCACGAACGGCCATACAATGACTTGCGTCGGACCTGCTCTTGCAAAGGCTCCATGGCGAATAGTAGGCGAAAGCCGAACCACGAAGCCTGAAACCCAGCGATCCAGGAGATCCTGTCATTAACGGCAACGCCAAAGCCAGCCACGGGAAGGCAAGGTCGCAGGAGTCTACGTCGCGGTCTGGCGTAGGCGCAAGCCGGGAAGGAGCCAACATGGCCGATGCGCGCGAAGTGATGAACATCCGTCAGGCATCGCACTACTTGGGAGTTTCGCCGGACACGCTCTACAAGTACGTCTCGGAGGAGTTGATTCCGGCGTTCAAACTCGGTAACCGATGGAAATTCAAAAAAAGCATCCTCGACAGTTGGATGGAAGACAAGAGCTTGAGCAGCGAACCGCCGCATTCTCGCAAAGGGGGAAAGCCAGCGGCGACCTCGCTGGAACAGATTGATTCGTGATGGATCGTCTTTTGCTTCTACTTCCCCATGCCCAATCTGGCGCGCGGCGCTCCTTTTCAGCGAATAGAAAGAAGTCCGGTACGATCTGGATACGGTGCCGGGTCAGCGGAGAGAAATTCCAGTTCGTGGTCGTGGTGGAATAACTGGCTGCGCGGCGAACACGAGGGTACACCTATAATGTTCGCACTATGCGCTCTCTATCGGCGAGTTGCGGCTTTCTCCTTTTTCTTCTGGCCGCGGCCTGTACCGCACTCGCACAGGCCTCGCAAAACGATCCACGATCCCTCGAAGTTGTTGCGCAGTCGCCGCAGACATGTGTTGCCGGAGAGAATTTCAACTTCCCAATAACGGCACAAGGCGGCTTCGCGCCATACACCTGGCGGGTCGAGGGTGAACTCCCGCCGGGGCTGAAGCTGCACCCACACAAGGGAGTGATCTCAGGTGTGCCCACGACTCCCGGCGAGTATCATTTCAAGCTCACCGTTACTGACTCTAACGTGCCCCACGAGCAGGCGCAGCGCGAGGTTACGATCATCGCAATTGCGGGTCTGACGATTGACTGGAAACAGATTCCCCAGGTGGAGGACAACACCATTTCCGGGTCGGTAGTGATTTCGAACCAAACTGAACACGCGCTTGAAATCACCGAAATCGTCGTTGCGTTAAACAGCATCGGCAGAGCGACTGCTTTGGGCTACCAGCACTTCATACTGGCGGCGAAGAAGTCGAGCTCGGAAATTCCCTTTGGCTCAAGCCCCGGCCTGGGAACATATACAGTTCGTGCAGACGCCGCCGCGCATCGGAAGAGCGGCCATTACATCTTCCGCGCCAGCAAGCAAACGCCGGATGTTTTAGAAGTGACCCAATATTGACAAAGCCAACTTGACTTTCGTATGGACCATCCGTCACGGCTGAAGAAGTGCGAGCAGACCCTTATCGAGCAAGACCTCGACGGCTTGGTTGTCACGCATCCTGCAAACCTGCGCTACCTTTGTGGCTTTACCGGCAGCAATGGTCTGCTGCTGTTTCTCGCCGGACGCCGCGTCTTCTTCACCGATGGCCGATACACGCAACAGGCACGCGAAGAAGTCAGCGGTGCGCGCGTGTTCATCGCTAAAGGACTCCTGCTGGATGACGCGGCCAAGCTGATTGGCAAGCTGAGCTCTGCTGCAGTTGGTTTCGAGGCTGAGTACACCTCTGTAGCCGCCGCCGATCAGATGCGGAAACAGGTCCACAACAAGATCGAGTGGAAGGCGACCACCGGTTTGATCATGCGTCAGCGCATGATCAAAGATGCCGAGGAACTGCGGATCATAACCGATGCAGTCAAACTAGGCGCTGCCGTCTATGAAGATGCGCTCCGAACAATTTGTCCAGGAGTTCGGGAATCAGAAGTCGCTGGAAGATTGGAGTATGCCGCAGTCCGGGCTGGCGCCGACGGCGTGTCGTTCAAAACCATTGTGGCCGCGGGGAGGCGCTCGGCATTGCCACACCGACGCGCCTCCAGCGAGCCGATACCCAAGCGCGGATTTGTGGTCGTGGATTCGGGTGTTATACTGCGGGGCTATTGTTCTGACATGACCCGTACCGTGCACATGGGCAGTGTCAGCCGAGAACAGCGTCGGTGGTACGAAGCCGTGCTGGAAGCGCAGTTAGCCGGCATTGGTGCAGTGGCTCCGGGTAAAGCGGTGGCCGAAGTGGACCAAGCCACGCGCCGGGTGCTGCGAAAGGCCGGGCTGGACCGGTACTTTACGCATTCCACGGGTCACGGAGTAGGATTGGAAATTCACGAGCCGCCGCGTCTCGCCAATCAACAGTCGGAACGGCTTGAGCCGGGTATGGTCATCACGATCGAGCCCGGAGTTTATGTCCCTGGTAAGGGTGGCATTCGCATTGAAGATATGGTCGTTGTCACGGGCAGCGGATCGCGAGTACTGACCCCGGTCACTAAGCAACTCATTGAAGTTTAGGCGGCGGTTGTGAGGGCATCTCGCCGAACGGAATCCAATGAATCAGAAGGAAATCCGGGAACTGATCGAGTTGTTGGTGGAAAAGGACATCAGCGACTTTGAGCTGGAACGCGGCGACATGAAGCTCCACATCAAGCGGAGAGGCGCTCCTGAGCCTCCTCCTGTAGTCCACGTCGCCCCGCCGGCGGCGTCGATTCCCGTGTCCGCCGTGCCGGTAGTAGCTTCATCGCCTGCTGCAGGCGCGCAGTACGGCGGTGCAGGCGACTCCGCAGCCACCTCGCGGGCACCATCCGCGGCTGTCGAAGCGGCAGAAGCCGGCCTGTTCGTCGTGAAATCGCCAATCGTCGGCACATTCTATGAATCTCCTTCACCGGGCGCTCCACCCTTCGTGAAGATCGGCGATTCCATTCAAGAGGGACAGGCGCTTTGCATCATCGAAGCCATGAAGCTGATGAATGAGATCGAAGCGGAAGTTTCGGGTGTACTCGTCAAAGCGTATGTCTCCAACGGAAACCCGGTCGAGTACGGGATGCCGCTGTTCGGCATCCGCGAACAGTAGCAAGTCTCCATTTCATGTTTAAGAAGATTCTAGTTGCGAATCGCGGGGAGATTGCCCTGCGGGTGATTTGTGCCTGCAAGGAACTGGGCATCAAAGCCGTCGCCATCTACAGCGAAGCTGACAGAAATTCGCTGCATGTGAGGTTCGCCGACGAGGCGATCTGCATCGGTCCTGCGCGTGCAAGCGAAAGCTATTTGAATGTCCCAGCAGTGATCAGTGCCGCGGAAATCGCCAATGTTGAGGCCATTCATCCCGGCTACGGGCTGCTGAGCGAGAACGCCAACTTTGCGGAGGTCTGTCGGGCCTGCGGCCTAAAGTTCATCGGCCCGCCGCCCGAGGTTACCCGCCTAATGGGAGAGAAGGAAATGGCACGCGCCACCATGAAAAAAGAAGGTGTGCCTATCCTTCCCGGCTCGGACGGGATCATCGGCTCGGCGGACGAAGCCTTGGAGTGGGCGCGCAGCGTCGGCTTTCCTGTCATTGTGAAGGCGTCAGCCGGCGGCGGCGGACGCGGCATGCGTGTGATCAGGAAGGAACAAGAAATGCCCAACCTGTTTCACGCGGCCCAATCGGAAGCTGCGGCGGCCTTCGGCAACGGCAACCTCTACATGGAGAAATTCATCGAGCGCCCGCGGCATATCGAGTTCCAGGTGCTTGCCGACGAGCACGGAAACGCAATGAGCCTGGGCGAGCGCGACTGCAGCATCCAGCGCCGCCACCAGAAGCTGGTAGAAGAAGCGCCCTCGGTGAAAGTCACGCCCGAGTTGCGGGAACGGATCGGCAGCCTTCTGGTCAAGACGCTCAGCAGGATCGGCTACATGAACGCGGGGACGGTCGAGTTCCTGATGGACGAGGATGGCAACCTGTCCTTTATGGAGATGAATACTCGTATCCAGGTTGAGCATCCAGTCACCGAGATGACCACGGACGTGGACCTGGTGAAATCGCAGATCAGGATTGCCGCGGGCGAAAAACTGAGCTCGATAATCAGTTCCCCAGTGCACTTCCGCGGACACGCCATCGAGTGCCGCATCAACGCCGAGCATCCGGAGCGCTTTACTCCGTCGGCTGGAAAGATCACCGCCTTCAATATCCCGGGCAGCATCGGTGTACGGGTGGATACTGCGGCCTATGCCGAAGCTGTCATTCCCCCCTACTACGATTCGCTGATTGCCAAACTTGTGGTGCACGGACGCGACCGTGACGAAGCCATTTCCCGTATGTCGCGTGCCCTTGAGATGTTCGTGGTCGAGGGCATCTTCACCAGCATTCCGTTGCACCGCCGGATTATGGTCGATCCGGACTTCCGCTCGGGTAACTTTGATACCCGGTTCATGGAGCGCTTCCTGGCCCCCGCGAAAGAGGCTGCGAGGTAATCGCACATCATGCCTGAGCCATTGCGGTTACCCAAGCTGTACGCCATTCTCGACGTCGCCTGCTTCGCGCCACCTCTGCGCACTACGACTTCCATTGTCGAGTATGCATGCGAGCTCGCCGCCGGCGGCGTGACCCTGCTGCAGTACCGAAACAAGGTAGGCAAAACGCGAGAGATGCTGATTCACGCACGCGAGATCCACAGCGCGCTGGGAGATGATGTGACGCTGATCATGAACGATCGCGCTGACATCTGCATTGCAGCCGATTACGCTGGCGTACACGTGGGGCAGGACGATCTGTCGCCGCAGGGAGCGCGCACGGTGATCGGCGGCAACCGCATCCTTGGCGTGTCCTCGCACAATCTCGAGCAACTGCAGGAGGCCGACGCAGGTCCCGCGGACTACATCGCCTATGGCCCAGTCTTTGCAACCTCGTCGAAGCGGCACTATGATCCCCTGGTCGGGATCGAAGGCATCCGCGCCGCGCGTGCGGGGACCGGGAAGCCACTGGTTGCCATCGGGGGCATCACCCGCGCCAATGCCCGTTCGGTGGTTGAGGCCGGGGCTGACTCGGTCGCCGTCATCTCTGACCTGCTCAGCTCCCCAACCAAAGTTGCAGAAGAATTCCTACGGATCTTGATGTAACGAGGCGAATATTCACTGAGGGCGGGCTTCGGAGGTGAGTGTGGAATCTCTCAACGGAGCAAGTGGGCTTTCGGGACCGGCGCCCAAATGCGGAGTAGGATGAGGGGAACATCATGCCTTTCGCGACTCGGCTCTCGAACTGGCAGCCGGCGATGATGCGCCATCCGTGGGTGTAATTGGCCGGATGGCTCAACAGCAAGGCGCGCCATCCGAGGTGTTATGACAACCCGCTTTGGTGAATTGAATGCGGTTTCTTGCTATCGACAGTCACATTGACGAACCGACGGGTGTGGTCTTGCCCAGCGCCCAGCGGAGAAGATTGGGTCCTTCGAAAGCGGATTCTCTCGCACTCCGGCAAAGGTCTATTGACTCGGCCAGATGAACAAAATATCGAAGTACTCTGACAAGGGCCCTCTTGGCTACTGAAGCGAAAACCGTATCGGTCGTCTCCGGCGAGAGCGAGCTCGTGAAAGGTCTGGGCCTGACCAGCGCCACTACGCTGGTCATGGGCTCCATGATCGGCTCCGGCATCTTCATCGTCTCTGCTGAAATTGCGCGCCTAGTCGATTCTCCCGCACTGCTGATAGCCGCCTGGGCGGTGACCGGATTCATGACCGTCACCGGTGCGCTCGCCTACGGAGAACTGGCGACCATGATGCCGCACGCCGGCGGTCAGTATGTTTACCTACGCGAATCGCTCGGCCCGCTCTGGGGGTTCCTGTACGGCTGGACGATGTACCTGGTGATTCAGACCGGGACCATCGCCGCTGTCGGCGTGGCCTTCGGCAAGTTCCTGGGCGTGTTCTTCCCATCGATCTCTTCCACAAACTGGATTTGGCACATCGCCCATGTACCGCCCATTCCGATCGGCCCCATGGTGCTGGGTAATATGGATGTCGGCCTCAACACCCAGAACCTGATGGCCATCCTGATCGTCGTCTTCCTCTCGGTGCTCAATATGTTTGGTGTGAAGACCGGCGCGGCAGTGCAGAACGTTTTCACCTTCGCCAAGACCGCGGCGCTCCTCGTTCTGGTGTCGCTGGGTATTTTTGTGGGACGTAATGCCCAGGCCATCGCCGCCAACTTCGGTGCGAACTTCTGGCGTAACGCCGGATGGGCGGCGCTGCATCCCGTGCAGGTGGGTGTTGGCGGTCCGACCGCACTGGTGGGAACCATCACCGTCATTGCCGTCGCGCAAGTAGGTTCGCTATTCTCCGCCGACGCGTGGAACAACGTGACGTTTACAGCCGGGGAAGTCCGCAATCCTCAGCGCAACCTGCCGCTAGCTCTGGCGCTCGGCACGGGTGCCGTAGTCCTGCTTTACATGCTGGCGAACTTCGTATATCTCAGCGTTCTGCCACTCGCAGGCGATCCCCACGGAACCACGATCCTGGCCCGCGGGATTCAGTATGCCAAGGAAGACCGAGTCGCCACTGCTGTTATGCAGCAGATCTTCGGCCCTGCCGGCGCGCAGATCATGGCTGCCGCGATCCTGGTCTCCGCCTTCGGCTGCAACAATGGCCTCATCCTTGCTGGCGCTCGCGTGTACTACGCCATGGCAAAGAA
>Ga0074045_10003219_pt1 | contig 14784 bp, 12 predicted proteins | sample BogForMeECP23OM2_FD_94442 | JGI IMG/M metagenome (GOLD analysis project Ga0074045, IMG submission 94442) | Bog forest soil microbial communities from Calvert Island, British Columbia, Canada - Bog Forest MetaG ECP23OM2 | ecosystem: Environmental > Terrestrial > Soil > Wetlands ...
CAAGGCGATACCGTGCACCCCCGGCGTGTCCGGGATCGTCGCCACGGACTTGCCCGAATCCGGATCGACCACCAGCACCTGCGTCGCACGCGATATGTAGAGACGGCCGGCATCCGGATCGAGCTTCAGATAGTCCCATCCGCCTTCGCCGCCGAGAACGATCTCCTGCAGCTTGTGATAGCCGGAGGTCGACGGGCCTTGAGCGAAAAGCAGGGGACACCCGGCAAGCAGGAATCCCGCCATCAGGCAACGAGTCAGGAAAGTGTTCATCGGCTTGCGCTCGAGAGGTCGAGAATGGATTCGCCCAGATCCCCATCAGGACCTGGGCGGCCGGCGACGGGACTTCGCTACGACATCGCTTGCCTGCAGTAGGTTCAGATGCGCCGCTGCAACAAGCGGCGCGCTCGCCCCGATTTCCAGCGCCGCACGATCACAGCTACGGACTCCGGGATTCCTTTCAAGCGTTCGGCTGGCGACGATTCGGCTTGCAACGCCCCGCGGGGGGCGGCCGGGTCCGGCCGCCCGGTGGGAAGACCTCGACGGCCGCCACCCAACCCGAACAGGGCTACTTTTTCTGCGCCGCCGACCACTGCCGAAGCGCGTTAAGCGTGTACTCGACGTGCTTTTCGGGGTTGAGCGACGTGTAGGCGTAGACGACACGTCCGTCGGGCGCGATGACATACGACACGCGATTGGCGTACTTGGGCACGATCGCCAGGATCGCGTCGTAGGATTTCATGATCTTTTGATCCTGGTCGGCGGCGACCGCGAACTTGCTTCGGCATTCGCTGACGGAGAATTTTTTCAGGGTATCGATATCGTCGTGCGAGACACCGATGACCGTGGCGCCGAGCGCGCTATACGCGTCCACCGCATCGGCGAAATCGTGCGCTTCGACCGTGCATCCCGTGGTGAAGGCCGCAGGGTAGAAGTACAGGACGACCGGCCCCTTTTTCAGCGCGTCGGCCAGCGAAAACGTGAACACCTTGCCGCCAAGCGACGCCTGCGCCGTGAAGTCGGGCGCGGGGTCCCCCGGTTTCAGGGCGGCCTGCGCCGGCGCGCAAAACAGTGAGCAGAGGAGCATGATCGTTGCGATATGCAATTTCATCGTTTGCCTCGTTGAGGTGGGCGGGGACGCGCATAAGCGCCGTACCGGCCTCACGACCCGGCTCGTCCGCGCAGCCGACGCATTGCCGCATCGGGATCGGGCATGGGCCCGGCTGACGGGCCACGCGGCGCCCCCAAACGTGGAAATTCTATACCCGCTGGCGCGCCCGGTTTCCCGCAGGTGTCCGGAACGGTGGTCAGATTGCACCGCAGTTGATCGGCACCGCGCCGCGATTGGCCCGCCACGCCCGGTTGGCCGACCTTCGGGGCGAAACAGCCTCCGGTCACTGTTTGGCGAACGACAGACTGCAGGCGCGCAGCTCAAGACGGCGCCCCGTGCCGCGACCGGAATCGAAATGGGCGGCCACGTGATACGCGTAGGGCGTGCCATGGGCCACGCCGTTGGCGTATTTGGGGTCGTCGGTGAGGCCGCGGGCATCGAGGGTCGCGCTGCCGTCGGGCTGGATCGGCCCCTCGAGTCGCAACCAGCCCGGGCTGCCCTCGGCCCGTCGCTCGCCGCGGAGAAAGTTGTCTTTCACTTGCGCGACGAAATCGAACTTGTAGCCCAATGCCCCGGAGCCCATGGACTCGCATTCGACGGCAACGTTCCACGCGCCGTCGAAGCGAACGCCGCCCACGACGGCGGCCGCGGGCGCGCTTGCGGCCTTGTCCGCGGGTAGCGAAGCGCTCGTGGCAGGCGCCGTGTCGCCGGGTGCGACCTGTGCGGTGTGGGCAACCGGTGCTCCGGCCTGGATGCCCGGTTTCGGCGCCGCCCCGGCCGTTTCGCGCGCCGCGGCGGCCTTCGCTTCGGCGCGAATTCGTGCCGCGTCCGAGAGCGCCTGGAGGCGCACCCGGTTGGCCGCCGCTTCGGCGTCAGCCTGCATCTTCGCCGCGCGCGCGGATTCGGCCTCGGCCTGCACCTTAAGCGCATCGGAGGCAGCGCTCGCCGCTGGAGTATCGGCGCGCGGCGAGCCCGAGCCTGCGGGCGATGCCGGCACCGGGGGCGGGGGCACGGCGCCGCGCGCCGCACGGTCGGGGGCAGCCAAAGGCAGCCACCCGAGCTGCCACGCGGCGAGCCCGGCCAGCGCCACCAGGCACAGCCCGCCGATCGCCCAGGGAAGGGCTGCGTGCCCGCGCCGCGTCGGCCGTGCAGGCGGCGCCACGGGCTGCGGCCTTCCAGTGCCAGACACGCGGTAGACGCGTATCGGCCGGGAAATGTTCTTCAGCGTCTGCTCACCGATGTCCTGGAAGCCCAGATCGAGCTTGCCGGTTATCTGGTCGTACACCGAGGAGGAGATGCAGATGCCGCCGGGCTCGGCGATGGTCTCGAGCCGCGCCGCGACGTTGACCCCGTCGCCGAGCAGGTCGTCGTTCTTGACCACCACATCGCCCAAGTTGACGCCGACCCGGAAGTGCATCTGACTCTTGTCGGGCAGCGCGTCGTTGCGCGTCTTGAGCGCTTCCTGTATCTCCACCGCGCAGCGCACGGCTTCAACCACACTCCCAAACTCGGCGAGCACCGAGTCTCCCGCCGTGCTGATGATGCGGCCGCCGTGGAAGGCGATGATCCCGTCGATGACGGCGCGGTGCGCGGCCAGGACGCGGATGGTGCTCTCCTCGTCCTGCTCCATCAGCTGGCTGTAGCCGACTGCATCGGCAGCCAGGATGCATGAGAGACGTCGCTTGACCGAGAGCGGATCCACGCGTGGGCTCCCCTGGATTGCCGCCTGATGCGACTTGGACGGCGCGGTGGCCGCCATGATGCCCCATGGAGCGGCAAGGGGCAACGCGAGGGCTCGCGCCGCCGCAAGGCCGGGCTCACGCGGGAATCGCGAAGCTACAACCGGCAGGTATACAGGGGAAGCCCATTCTGGGCCCGTCACAATTCTTTGCATCGCTCATTGCGGCGGCGTAGCCTAGTTACCCCCCTTCGGCAGGGTCTTGGCAGAATGCATCCATGGTGCTGCCCAAGGGGCCGGTAGCAACCTCAACTACAGGGAGAACTATAATGAATTCCAGCGCACTATGGCGGCTTTCGACACTCGTGTTGTTTGCAGTACTGTCGCTAAGCTCGGCAATCGTTTACGGACAGGACAAGCCTTACACACAAGGATCGGTCTGGTACGTCGAAATGATTCGCGTAAAACCAGGAATGTTCGACGTCTACATGCGTGATGTACTTCCATTACGCGCGAAGATCGACGAAGAAGCAAAGAAGCAAGGGCTGATCATCTCCAGCCACGTCATGAGTGGACCTTCAACAGGAAGAGATGATTTCGACGTAATGTTCCTGACGGAGTACAAGAACTGGGCCGCCTTTGACGGGCTCGACGCAAAGTATGATGCAATCGTGAGCAAACTTGTTGGCTCTGAAGACAAGCAGGTTCAGTTGATGACCAAACGCACCGAGGTCCGTGAGGTCCTGGGCGAAAAGGCCATGCAGGAATTGATAACCAAGTAGCCGACCGAGTTCTGCAGCGCTGGCGTGACCCAAATCTCTTCGCGCGTCCGAAGTCGGGCTTGACCTATAACTAATGATTGCGGCGCAAGCAACAGGGGGGCGTGGTCGGCCCCCTTTTCTTTTCGCACCATGCAATCGCCGCCGAGGTCGGAGCCGGGGCGGATTCTGAATTGGGTCTCGCGCTCGCCCGTGTTCGGAATTTTTTCCCGCACGAGCCACGCCCGAATGTCGAGGGCCCGAATGTCGGATAGCTGCCGTCACCTGGCCGCGCCATGGCAATCATCGCCGTCGTTATGCAGCAACGCATTCGCGTCGGACGTTCGCAGTTAGCGACTTCGGTGAATGGCCGGAGTTGGCCGAATCCCTCCCGTGCAAGCGTCTGCGACCGCGTTCGCCGACACCGCCCTGCGGGCCGCGCACCGAACGTGTCCGTTTCGTGCCATGCGCCAAGTAACCTTGCCAAGAACTGCAAGCCCATGGAGAATGGGCGAAATACACGATTTGTATGCAAGACACCATTAATCGCGGGAGGGAATATGCGCGGCGTGATTTTATTTTCGGCTTTGATGTTCTGTACTTTCGCGGCTGGTCAGGCGCTAACGCTTGCCGATGTCAAGGGTAAGGATGCGGTCCAACTCAATGCCGACGACCTCAAGCAACTGCTGCCGGGCGCCAAAGTCGTAACCAAGACCCCCACAGGCAGTACTCGCAATTGGGAAAACGGTCCTGACGGAAACTTTGTCGCATCAACAGACGGTCGAGGAAGCTCGTATACGAGCAATAGGGGGCTGCCCTTCAACGGACACGGCACCTGGAGAATCGACGACAAGGGAGCCTATTGCGTGAGCATCAAGTGGGGCAATATGGCCGTGGCCGAAGACTGGTGCCGCTACATCTTCAAGGCAGGTGACAAGTACTACACGTTCGCTGCGCTCGATGACACGGCGCGCGCATGGCAGTTCGAGATCTCGAAATAGCGCCTTACGCCTAAGAGCCTCGCCTGGCGGCGCCGCTCCGGTCACCAGGCATCGCGACGGCAGAGTCGAACCGAGGCGTGATCGGTTCGAATGCGATGACCCGTCCGTCGCTGTTCGGCAGGGCGATATCGAGTAACGCGGCAATGGTGGGGGCAAGGCTTTCGACGCGCAGCGCTTCGGCAATCTCGCCCGATGCAATGCCGGGGCCGGCAAGTAAGAACGCGCCCCGGTGCGTGTGATCACCCGTTCGCTGGCTCATCCGGGTACCGCGAATCACGCCGGTCTTCTCGGAGCTCAGGGCCGTGATGGGCCGCTCCCGGTTCCAGACCACGAGCAGATCGGGCAGCTGATCGAGGTGCTCGCCGGCATAGAGATCGGACGTTTTGAGCACCGCGTCGACTACCCTCTGACCGGTGTCCGGATCGGCAAGCGCCATCAAATCGCGCTCCAGGCTCGCGCACAGGGCGTCATACTCGGCGCCGCGCCGGACCCGTCCCTTCGCCTCGCGACCGGCGACGTTGAACCGGATCGCCCCGCTCAGGTCATTGTGCGGAATGGCGTAGCACCGGCGGCGTGCGCGGTCCCTGGCCAGTGACAACTCGTCGACGCGATCGCCCAGCGATCCGAGCCGCGAGCGGGCCGTGTCTGGCAGGACGCGGCGGTAGACCTGCTTGATGGCCTGGACGGTTTGGCGACCCCGGCTTGGCGCGACGCCTTCGAGCCTGAGCAGCGCTTCATCGAGCAAATGGTTGCCCGTATAGTTCGGCCCCATGCCGCTTCCCGCGAACAAAATGACCGTGGTCCCTTCCGCGACGGCGGCGAGGATGCGTCCCACGGCTCGATCGAGCGCGACGTAGACGTCCTGCACCGGGTTGCCGCAGGCGCGCGCATAGGCGGGATCGTGCAGGGGGTGGCCCGCATCGTGCAGATGCCAGCATTGGTGCGCGACGCAGTGCGCATCGCCGAAGACCGCCATGAACAGGTCCCAGCCGCCTTCCTGCAGGTAATGGCAGAGCAGTTGCGTCTTGGTGTCGATTCTTTGCAGAAGCCGGTTGCGGAATTGACGGTACGCGGCGATGCCTTTTCGAGGTCGGTCGCACGGGCCCACCGGATCGGAGCCGTGTCGCGCCCGTACCTCGTCGGCGAGCCAGGGCGGGCAGGTGCGCACGCCCGCAAAGGTTGGGTCGTGGCAGCCCCAGTCCTTGATCTGAATGCCCTTGAGTTCGTCCGCCAGTGGCGCTACGGGAACATCGACCACGGCGACGCGTTTGCCGGCACGGCTCGCCGCCAGCCATACCGGCTCCTGCTTGAGCGCATTGGGCTCGAAGGCGGCGACCCGGTAGGCGCCAGCATCCGGCTGGCGGCCGAAGTAGCGTCCGTGCCGCGCCGGCGACACGCCGGTAAAGAGCGAAACCCACATGGCGCCCGAGCCCAGGCCGGCGGGAAGGATCGCGGTGCCGCGCAGACTTCTGGCGCAGCGAGTGCAGCGAGGGTAGCAGGCCCGCTTGTCCCCATTGTTGCAGCAGGCCAGGATCCGCGGAATCCAAGCCAATGAACAGGACAGGGGCGGATGGCTTCATGGCAGACGCTGGCATGTTGTTGCGGGCTCGGTCCTGCGCCGCACGGGCCTTATCCTACCGCGACGCCACGGCGTCAAGGGCCCATCGATACGCTTCCAGATGGCAATCCACGGCGCGATCGGTCGCGAAAACCGAGCCCACGTACGCGGCACCGAGTTCTCCCCGTGTCTTCCAACGGTCGTCGGCGAGCAGAAAACTCAGGCCTTGCGGCAGATCGGCCTCGTCCCTGGCGTGATAGCCGAAGCGGCTTGCGAAGCCATCCGGATCGACGCTGCTGAGCAGCGCGCACCGGTTCGCCGCTGCCTCCAGGAACGTGATCGGAAGACCCTCCCGCGCCGCGCTATTCACCAGCACCCAGCTGTGCTCGAGAATGCGCTGCAGCCGGTCGGTCTCAAACTGGTCGATGATTCCGGTCATCTCCAGATTCGGCAAGCCCTCGTAATTGCGCCGCAGGCTGTTTTCATAGTCGCGATCGTTCGTGCCGCCGACGCAAATGAAGCGCACCTCGGGAAACCGTCGCGCCAGGTCAAGAAACAGCTCGGGCCGCTTTCTGCGATGCAGGCGCCCCACGAAACAGACGGTCGGTTTGGCCGCCTTCGTTCCGGGCGGGGGAATGTCGACGGGCGTGGGCAGGAAGGCCGGATCTTGCCGAAGCCCATATTTCCGGACCGCCTTGGAAATCACGCCTTGAGCGGCGCCGTAAAGACCGGTGGCGCGGTGAATGGCACGGGTAACCAGGAAGTTATCGAGGTAGAGCAGGTAGACGAGAGTCGAAAGCCGTGCCGGCCCGGCATGCTTGAGCTCGATACGCCAGTCGGCGGCCTCCATCGGGTCGCGAAAGGTCACCACATGCGCCCGCCCTGGCATGGCCTTCATCGCCAGCCACGTGCCGAGCGATGGATCTTGGGAGTGAAACACGTCCGCGTCGGCCTCGCGAAATAGATCCATCGCGGTGCGCAACGCCGTGCGCGGATACTCCCGCACGCGAAGACCATCGACCACGTACTCGCGCTCGAGGCTCCCTTCCCGGCGCGGGACGACAGCCGTAACCTCAACCTTGCGGCGGGCCAGTTCACTGCCCAGCTTGCGCGCCATTCGCCCGAACCCGCCGTACACCCCGCGGCCAAACAGTTCGCTGCAGATCAGGCACACCTTCATCGAGGCCTTCCGCCCGCCGGGCGGAAGAGGATGGCGGTGCGATCAACCGGCGTGCCCAGGCCCGCCAGCACTCCCCCCAAGAAACCGCGCAGACGCGGCAGCCTCGGCGGCGGCGTGCCATAGTGCACGAGCGGGCTGCCGGCCGCCCACCGCCAGGCGAGTCGCGACGCCGGCAGCAGCACGTCCCAGCGCAGGCACTTCAGGTGCTTGGCGTACACGGCGCCGATGCCGAAGCAGTAGTCATGAGCCAGGGCGGCTTTGCGCTCGTTCGGCCGGAAACCGTTGTGCACGACCTCGGCGCGCTGCGTTTCGTACACCCAATGCCCGGCCTGGAGAGCGCGCATCACGAAATCGAGCTCCTCGGCAGCGTGAAAGCGGCTCCCGGCTCCCAAGGCCGGATCGAACCCGCCAAGGGCCGCCCAGGCGCTCTTGCGCAGCGCCATGCACGCGCCTATGCCCTCCACATGGTGCTTCTGCGAGAGCGACCGCGCCACGTAAGATCCCTTGCGCACATACGATGGAATGAACCCGGCCGCACGATCATGATGCCCCTCGAGGACGTTGCCGAAGACGATGCTGATGCGCGAATCGACGTCGAATGCCCGTTGCAGCTCGGTGAACCATTGCGACTGCACGGTGCAGTCGTCGTCCGTGAACGCGACCAGCTCGCTGGTCGCGAGGGTCATGCCCGCGTTCCTCGCAGCGCCCAGCCCCCTCGACTGTGCTTTGTGGTACCGGATCCGGGGGAAGCGAAGATAGGGTGCGACCGCAACTTCGGAGGCGTCGTCGCTGCTCTGGTCGACGATGATCAGTTCGCGGCAGCTTGCATCGACGCCGGAGTGTCCCGGCAGGATGGATTCGATGGCGCGAACCACCGCGGAACCCCGGTCTCGGGTCGCGATAACGACCGAAATGAGCCGCGAGGATGCGTCGCCGGGAAGCGAGGGCAAGCGCCGGTCGCTTTGTCGCTCCATGGTCGTGATTGTAGGCAATAAGACCCCCGTTTCAACGCCCATCGAGCAATGCGTGCACGCCGGTCTATTTCGCGCCTGCCTTCAGCCAACGCAGTTCCTGAGGATCGACGGGCAGCCCGGCGCTCCGCATTTCGTCGCCGCCGGGCACGTCCTGTCGCGAGCGGGCCCGCGCTCGGCGCATCCGTCGCAAAGCCTATGGCGCCTTGTCCTATGCTCTCTGGCCGCACCTTTCGCGGCGACCCCGGCGGCTGCTCGCCGGGTCGTGTTGCCCGAGGGTCCGGTACACCAACCCATGGAGGAAATCGATGATCAATCGCAACCTGCGCTCTCGGCTGTCAACGCTCGTGCTGTTTGCCGTGCTGTCGGCGGGCTCGGCCATCGCCTACGCACAGGACGAGAAGCCCTACACCGAGGGCTCGGTCTGGAGCATCACCATGATTCGAGTCAAGCCCGGGATGTTCGAGGCCTACATGCGCGAAATTCTTCCGTTGCGCAAAAAGGTCGACGAGGAGGCGAAGAAGCAGGGGCTGATCCTCTCCAGTCACGTCCTGGCGGGCAATTCTTCGGGCCGCGATGACTTCGACGTGATGATCCTGGAGGAATACAAGAACTGGGCCGCCTTTGACGGACTGACCGCAAAATACGAGTCCATCCTGAACAAGCTCGTCGGCTCGGAAGAAAAGCAGGTGCAGTTGATGACCAAGCGCACGGATGTGCGCGAAATCCTGGGCGCGAAGAACATGCAGGAAATGGTGATCAAGTAGCCGAAGGGGGGTTCTGCAATGCTGGCGTGACCCGCCCTTGTTTTGGCGTTGCAAAAACAAGGAGCGGGGCACGTCGTGACAGGATGGCCGCGGATGTTCGCCGGCCGGGCTGGCTCACGGGCGGTCGCGAATCCTGCCCATGCTCCAGCGCGAACACGAAAACGGTTCGGCGGCGAGCATCGGGCAGCGCATTCGCCCGTCGGGGCCGTCGCCCTGCAGAGGGTGACTGGCAACCGAAGGCATAGACGGTTGCGAGCTGCGGAGGATCCTCGCGGCGGGGGAACGGCTCAAATTTCCGCCAACGCCGCGCGGCATGGTCCAGGACCGAGCCGTGCCGGTTCATCCGGATATGCGCTTCGCCGCTGGCGAGCGGACCGCCAACGAGTCGAGCGCCGAACTCACGGCGCGGTCCCACAGCGGCACCGGTTCCATCAGGACCCGCGCCTTGCCGGTGGCGAGCTCGTAGGCGAGTTCCTCCGCGCTGAACACCTGCGCCCCCGACAAGTACCGGCCCGTGAACACGAATTTGGTTCGCATCGGGCTCAGGTAAGCAAGGCGGGCGTCGGAGATTTCGTCGCCCGAATAGAACGTGAGCCACGTCCCCAGGGCCATTTCGTTCACGTAGTCGTGGACGTTCAGCGGCGGCGCCACCGCCTGCTCGGCTGGCGCTTCTGCCGCGGCTTCGGCGGGCTTGATCGCCGCCATGTGCAGCTGGTAGAGCTCTTCGAAGATTTTCTTCGCCCGCTCATCCGGCACTTTCGAAACCACGCAGACGTTGCGCAGCCCATTGATCAGCTTCGGCACCATCTTGGCGAGACGCGCCTTCTGGCCCGTGCGCTCCTTGACGACAATGCTCCACAGCATGTCGTCGAGCGTCGAGAGCCCGCCGGTCCACTGCTCGCTGCCCTCCCCGTGGGTCAGATGCAAACCGGTCAGGTAGTCGACGAAGGCCGTCTCGGTGAACGATCGAACCTCGAACGGGATGGTGAGCCCGGCGAGGCGGTCGCGCACGATCGTGGTCACGGCGGAGCGTTCCGCCTCGCTTTCCTCGGCGCCGCGCGCGGCGGCGACCTCCGCGGAGGCGGCGCCGGTCGATTTGGTGTGCTCGGCGTCGATGAACTCGAGCAGTCGATCATCCGCATGCTGGAATACCGCGACGTCGATCTCGAAATTGGCGCAGATGTCGTCGAGCAATTCTCGCGCCAACTCGACGAACGACGCGCGATAGTCATCGTGATGGGCGGTCCCAATCGCCGCGTCCGCGAGGTGGTCGATGAACAGTCGCGCCGGATGGTTGCGGTCGGAGAAGAACGTGCGCTCGAGCAAGGCCGCTTTGAGGATCGGAACCTGCAGCCGCCCGAAAAGCTCACGCGCCTGCTGGGAGATCGAAGGGTCGCGGAAGATGTAATCGAACAGCATCGCGATCACGTCGATCGTGACGCCGTCCGCCGGATTGGTCAGGTGGCCGGCGATGGCCTCGCGGATATGCGGGATCAGGTTGAGCGGCACGACGACCGTGGCAACGCCATCCTGTTCCGGCTGACCCGCGGCACGGGGGATGGCCGTGGCGAGATCGAGTTTCTGCCAATGGCCCAGCGTGGCGAACAGCGGGGTCGATGACCCGAGCGCCATCATCGGATCGAGGTTCGGCAGTTGCGAATCGCCCGGCGCAGCAGTCAAGGATTTCCCGCGCTGCATCGCCTGGAGTTTTTCGGCGGCTTCACCGAGCGCGGCGAGGCCGGTCAGGATCGTGCGGTCGTCCATCACGGGCAGCGCGGCGCCCACCGGGGATGAATCGGCCGCCGGTGTGACCGGCCCGTCGGAGAACACCAGCCCCGGCGTCGCGCCGGCAATCGACTCCACGTCAGGAACGGTGACGTTCGCCACCGCGTCAGGTTGCCCGAGCATGTGGGCAAACGTGCCAAACAGGTCGCGATCGTCGCGCGGCCGCAAATCGCTGCGCGCGCGAAGCGCTGCCTTGATCTCCGGCAACACGCCATGGTCGGCGAGCAGCCGGTTAAGCGACATGTAGAGCTTATTGATAACCGGCCGGGTATCGGCGAGCAGGCGTTCGAGCAGAGTCCTCCAGATCCTCGGATCCGGATAGATCGCGCGCGAGGTCGAACCAAGCGCGTCGATGATGTAACCGATCGAAAGCGGATTGTCGAAGTCGCCCGGCGGATTGTCCCCCAGCAGCGCGTCAACACGGAGGTCCAGTGCGTCGCACTCGCGCCGCGTGAAACCTTGGAGGAACGTCGAGGCGGCTATCAGCTTCGCCTGCATCTCGTGGTCGAACGCCGTGAGCACCTGAACGGTGGAGAGCGACGCGTCAGCATCCGGCCGGCGGCCCTTTCGTCGACGGCCGGCGATCCGCCGCTCGAACGATTCGTTCAGCACCTTCGGGAATCGCTCGAGCCATGCGCCGCGTTTGCCGAGGAACGCGGCAATCTCGCCATCGGGAATGTGGCTGTGGGACTCGAACAGATCGTGCGCCAAATCGAGGGAGTGGGCCGCCATCTCCAGCAACCGCGCCTCGAACATGGTGTAGCACTGCCGCAGCAGCGCCTGCGCGTCTGCTGCGGGAAGACGCGCTTCGTTCGCGCGCCCAGCGGGCGTCGAGTAAGAATACATGACCGGTGTAACCCCTCCCATGCAACGATACTACCCTGCCCGGCGGGCATCAAAAGCGCCGGCGGGTGACCGCTTTCGGGAACTTTCGCGTCGCTCCCGAATGAATCAGGGACGGCGAGGCTTCGATTCGGTCCGCTATCCCACCCATTCGGGCGGGATTTGATCAGGCCTCCCTGGCAGGGAGCACCTTAAGCAGAATAACCCCGAGAAAAGCGAAAACGCCATCCCGACCATACAAGCGGAAGATCGCTCCGAGGCTGGTCCTACGTCGAAGCACCTTCGCGGCAGAGGTCGCGGCAATCAGAGGTCTTCCCCGGGCGGACGGTCCCGAAGACTGCGAGCAACACCACGTCGGCAACGGTCGCGAACGCCGAGACCCGCATCAACACGGGCATTGCTGACAATTTTTCAATAGCCCATGCGTATTCTGTTCCCTTATCTATGCTTACGGAATACTGAGCACCGGGTACGGAGTGCGTAGAGTTTACTGCCGAGCGTGCTGAAGGCGCGCGACCTCGCTCTGCTTCAAGTCGTGCACTGACTCGGAAGTCATCTCGCCGGCCGCCATGGCGGGCGGCAGCACGGGATTGGTGCTGTGCCAAGTCGGAGGCCAATGTTCGGGCCAATGACCCCAGGCATTGAGTTGGCCAAGCGCATCGAACAGGCCCAGGTATTGGTGATATTCCACGCCCGCGACATCCTCGCCGATTGGACAACCCAACGTCACCACGCGCAGCCCCTGCGTCCGTTCGACGGAAAGCGATTGGATCGCATTGTTGATTTGCAGCGCTCCCTTGCTGTGCCCGACCAGCAGGCGAAAGGGTGTTACGCGATGCTCGAGCAGGGCATGAAGCACGTCTGATGAGCCCGAGCCGTGGCGAAAGATCGGCGCTCCGCCGCGCGCCGTCGGTTCCCGTGGCGTTGATGCCACAAGCTCCCGGCCGATACGCGCGGTTTCCGGGGCGACCGTTGCAAGCCCGGTCTGGATCAGTGTTTTGCTGTTAAGGAAATCTTGCAGACCGAAAGCAAACCAGCCACCGAGTGCCTGCAGGACGACGTCGGCGACGCCATAGCCCGGCACGATTGCCAGCACCGGTTTTTGGAGCGCGACCGAAATGTCCCAAGCCATTGCCGCGCTTCCCAGCGCCGAGCTGCCGACGCCGGTGATCGTGGCAATGTCGACGTCGCGGGTCTCCTGATAGGGCGATTCGAGGAATTTCTTTACGCTCTGATATCTATGGACATAGGGCGCGGTGGTCGCGTCTATGAGGAGCAATGACCCCTCCGGATCGCTTAGTGCATAAAACTCGATAATCCGCGATGGCTGCTTTTCTCCTTGGGCCTGCATCGGCGCGTCTCTTTCGGCCAGTGCGGCGCGCAGCGTCAGCACATCGTAGAAGACGAAATCAAGCGCAGTGTTAAATAGCCTGCAGGAACGAACCGCCGGCTCGACAAGCCATGGCGGAAGCTCCCAGGCATTGAGCCCGACGATGTCGCTTTGCGCGTGGTTCTGCGTCGTCATGTCACTCCCCTCATGTAAACGCCGCCATCGTAGGCCTCTTCATGTTGCGTCGCAACACGGTCAAACTCGGGCTGGACCGTGCGTAAGAACAGCGCGTGTACTCGGGCCGATCGAGAGTGTCGCCCTAAGCGCCCCGCCAAAATCATGAACCATCCACGGTCAGTTGGAATACCGGGACTCCATGGAACAAGGTCTGCTGCGTTCGCTGGCCCATTGCAGGCGCTTGGCCACCACTTCTAAGCGGCCCTCCAAACGTCCGCGACGCGGAGCCCCCTAGAATGGCCATCAAGACACTATAATGCGCCGGCCGCATAGTGGAACACGAGCACACCGGCGCAAATGAGCGCGACTAGCACCGTGCCGAGCTGGGCCTCCATTGAGAACCTACGCCGTGAAGACACGACTGCCGCACATACCGCGCAACCGATAAAGAACAAGGAGAGCCCTGCCGCCAAAATGCCACTGTGCCCAATCGAGGCTGCGGCGTCATCAAACGCCCAGTCGGATTGGACCGCAACCACGGCGAGACTAGCGCCCAAGGCGCCCAAGACGACTGCAACGATGCGCAGGCACCAAGTCAGAACGCCTTGCATGAGCGGCACCTGGGCAGGCTCGAAGATCGCAGTGCAGTTCTTACGGTAGTCCGCTTCCCAGTCAAGCTCAACAGGATTCGCGGTCCGATCCTGGGCCGGTCAAGAGCAACATCTCGACAGAGGCTCCCAACTTCGCGTGCCGGTCGTCCGCTTTCGACGCGGTCGGCCGTCTGCAACCCTAATGACACTCCACTCGCCGACGCTGCCCTGGGACGGCAAGCATGACCATGCCAATCCCAAGAGCGACAAGCGCATACTCCGATAGCGTTGGGACCGCTGCAGCAGCGGATTCGATCTCCCAAACGCCAACCGGTCCAGGGCTATTCGAAATCGCGACATTGGCGCCGTTGAGCGGAATGGTGTTACAGGCTCCAGCGATTACCATCGAGCACGATGTTGCAGTGGTTGCTTGCGTCAGAAAAGGACTGAAAGCGATGGCGTTCATGGATTCACCGACCGTATTCGGTGGGGCTGGCGCCATCAAGCCTATGTTGAACGAAGCGATGTTGCCGCTTGAGTCTGTGGATACGGAAAACTGTGAAAAATCTTCATAAAGCAGCACCGAATTGACGTTCGTGTAGGTGCTGACCCCATCGAAGAACGAATAGCGCGTAACCAGGTTCGAGCCGCCGTAGGGCCCGATTGGCGTTAGTGCCATGTTCTTGGGTAGCGCAGATGCGGTCGAGAATGTACCGGTTATGCGCATGGAATCGGAGTACAAACCGGTAGCCGCCAAGTACAGCGGTCCGGTATACGAATAGGTGGTTGTGGCAGCGGATGAGAAATTCTCACCGAGCACAAGCGCAGCGCCGATCAACCACAGTGACCCCTTCATTTGCGGCCCCCGAGGTCCATGTATTTATTGGCGCCCTGTGCTAGACCCCTCAGTCGGCAGTTGAGGCGCCCTCGCAGCGTCAGGCTTGCTTCGTTTCCGACGCTGCCCTCGAGTGAATCTCACCGCTTGCGCCGTCACGGCCCACAGCCGGCATCGAGCGGCAGGACCGTCCCGCCCGTCAG